>ERZ887942.2196-NODE-2196-length-12337-cov-14.303208_pt1 | contig 12337 bp, 5 predicted proteins | sample MGYA00521099_ERZ887942 | MGnify/ENA primary metagenome ERZ887942 (study PRJEB32303, sample SAMEA104408605) | aquatic metagenome | biome: Brackish water; feature: Pelagic; material: water | place: Baltic Sea | collected 2014-06-07T06:48:00 | depth 16,251 m ... | reverse complement strand
ACACACATTTTGAACGGTCTGTCCAAGGGGCGGTGTAAAGTTGTTGACCGTCACTTGGGTGACATTGGTCCATTCCGAACACAACACGCCATTTAAAGTACTCGAAACCTCGACCTGGTAGAAGGTGTCTTCAAACAAGCCTCCCGGCGGTGCATACGTGTCCTGATTCGATCCAACCGGCGCAAAAGGACCTGTCACCGCGTTGGAAACAAACCAGGCATAACCGATGACCCCATCCACCGATTCAGATTGGACTTCGAGAGGATTGGGCGTTTCTCCTTCACAGATTGTTTGAGGACTTGTGATGAGCCCTGGACTGATGGAGTTGACATCCACTAAAACCGGCTCGGAAACTTGAAAACAAGCTACATCTTCCGCATTGCTCGTGACAATCAGACGATACCAGGTATCGTTGAAGAGCCCGGGAGGCGGATCATATGACTCCGCTGTAGCGCCGGGAATGTTGACCCAAGGACCCAAATTATTGGAGGCGCTCTGCCACTGAAAAGAAACGTCACCAAAAGCATCCGTCCCAGACAAAATGAACAACTCACTGGGATCGCCCCCCTCACAAACAACTTGTTCTGTCCCGATAATTGGCTGGTCGATGTAGTTCACCTCAATCACCACCACATTGGTATACATCAAACATGACTCTCCAAACAGCGTACTGGTCACCACCACCCGGAAATACGTATCATCCGTAATCCCTGAAGGCGGGTCATACGTTGCGCCCGTGGCTCCAGCGATGGGCACCCACGGCCCACTGGTGGTTGGAGCTGACTCCCATTGTAAGGTGGGAATTCCCGAGGTTTGATACCCCACCGAAAACTCAAGAAGTTCCGGGTCGCCACCAGAACACACAACTTGGCTTTCAGAAATCGCTCCCGGTTCCAACGCGTTGACCCACACCGTCATATCAAAGCCCTCATCATCGCAACCAAGACCGGCTGAAGCGACGACTTGATAATTAACCGATTGAGCCGGTGAAATGACATCCGTATCGAGCGACCCCGTTGACACTTCGGTCACCCCTGCTACTGAGTTGGACTCCTCTCCCGTAACATTGGGATTGTCCGTATAAGTCCAAGTATAGGTTGTGCCCTCCGGTATGATAGCTTCGCTATCATTTTCGGGCTCGTAAGTGAATTCATCTCCATTACAAACGACCAATTCGATGGCAGGGATTACAATACCGGGAACGACCTCAACAGTCACAGTAAACGGTTCTCCGACACAATTGCCTGGTGCGGTGGGAATCACATCGTAAATGACCGTTTGGGTGTCATTGGTCGTGTTGATCAATTGATCGGCATAAATGCTCGTTCCGCTGCCATCTATTTCGCCTTCAACATTTGCCTGGTTTTGCGCTATCCAATCAAAAATGGTTCCCGGTGGAACGATGTTTGGCGGCCCAGGAAGTATGTCGAATCCAGAAAGATTGCATATAGTCAATTCAAGATCTTCAACTTCAGGCACCGGATTGACTTGGACCGTATGGGTAATGCTCGTCGGATTGCAGAAATCATTCAGAACCGACAACGTAACCGCATAATTTCCTGGTTCGTCGAAATAAACTTCAATTTCATTCGTGCCAGACACGGGTGGAGCAAATAAATTGAAGATATCACCCATTCCTCCTTCGATGACTTCATAACCATCCCCGGAAAGTTCATTTTCGCCTTCAATCCACCACTCCCACAAATGGTCATCGCTGCAGGATCCTCCAGATGCCTCAAAACCAGCCTCGACTAATTCAGAAAAAATTATAGTCTCAAATTGACATACCACATCACCTGGAATCATTTCAAATTCTGGAGATGGTGGCGTGCTCACATAAAAAGGTCCTTGCGTGGTGACTGTGGTGTCAACGGTGCAGGAGTTTGATGCCCTGACCGTAATCGTGTAAGCTTCGGCCTCGCCAATGCTGTCGCACGACGGGGCATACTGATGGCCAATCTCATTGGGCAATACAGGTAAGTCAGGATAAACATACTCGTCAACAAAACCATCTCCCCATTCGATCTGATAAGTGGTTCCCGGAGACTGAATATCAAATCCAAGTGGATATTCAAGCGGAAAGCAAACCGATTGGCCTTGCGCTGAACCAAAATCAATTTCAGCTGCTCCCCAACTCATTACATAATAGGCACTGTAAGTACAACCGTTCGGAAACTCGACCACATGCATGAGGTTATAACTTCCCTGGTCAGCATAGTGACCATAGACGTTTTGGCCATTGAAAATAGCGGGGTCATCTAGTGGAAACGGCCCGTCTTCCAACGTATAAGGAGCCGTGCCTCCAGTCCCCGTTGTTCCAGCCCCCCCCCACCACATGACGGAAATTGTTCCTGCAGGATATTCGTCGGTGTCCAAAATCGATACGGCTGGCCCGACATTGTCACTGAAGCATGTGCAGCTCGCCTCGCCATTTTGTGTTTGAAAAATGATCTGATCAATTTCACCTGCAGCATCAAATAATGTATCGACGAAGGTGCAAGGGTTACCTGGCCCCAAAGTAGGCACCATTGGCGGAGCTTCATCCACCACAACCGTAAGTATCGATTCTCCTAAATCCTCATCTCCATCATAAGTAATGATGGACAATGAAACTTCGAACGTGCCAAAGGAATCAAACAAAATGGCGTGTGGACCCGCAGTGCTTGCAGTTTGATTCTCATAATCAAAATCCCAGTTAAACTCGGTTGAGCCAACCAGTTGCCAATCTGGAGTTTCGTGACTGAATGATACAACTGACCCCAAACAAACGTGAATCTCACCGTTCTCATCCGCCTCAGGGATCGAACCCAACACGGTTTGGCCCATCACCTCGCCCCATGTCAGCGCACTCATCAACAGCAATAGCACAGGCAATCCGGCCAATCGAAACGCCGTCAACAAACCATTGAAATGGACTGCCTTTGCAACTGCTTTCTCATGGGGAAGACTTAAACGCATGCTTGATTCTTTGGAAATTTAAAGCAGATCATTGGTCCCCCAACAACTTCAGTTCTGTGCGGCGATTGGCCTGATGGAAGGCTTCATCACAACTCTGACATCCTGATCGATACTCATTGCATTCGCAAGCATAATCATCCGAACACTGGTTCACTAAGACGCGTTCACCATAGCCCATAGCGACAATGCGCCCAGCCGAAATGCCCTTGCTCACGATGTAATCAACACAACTTTGGGCCCGATTCTGAGAAAGGGTTTCATTGTAGGCGCTTGAATTCCGGCAATCTGTATGGGAAGACAATTCAATTCGAATGGCGGGATGCGAGTCCATATACGCCACTACCTTATCCAACTCACGCTTCCCCTTAGCCCTCAAATTGTATTTATCGAGATCGTAATAGATGTTCTCCAACGCAATCCGCTCATCTTGCTTTGTGATGGGCCTCAATTGAATCGTCTTCTGAATGGACATGGCACATCCAGAGGGAGGCGCCTCAAACTCTTGGTAGCCATCCCAATAATTGATCAATGACACGTGTACCCTCCAGAATTCAAGGCCGATTTCATCATTCCATTCAAACAACCCGTTTTCATTGGTGACCCGATTGAGGCGCTTTCCTTCCCGATTTTCAAATGAAAGCAAGGCATTGGCGAGCGGAACCCCTTCAAGGCTTTGGACCACGAGCTGATTGATTTGCTTGACAAAATTTAAATCGAGTGTCGCTGCGTAGGAGGCCGAATCAGGCATCTCCACACGAATGACCGGAGGAGCTTCCATCCCTGGAAGGGCATCACAGGTGACCTCATAATCCCGAGAACGCATCACATCAAAGCTAGCGCGGCCCTCCGCATTGGTAGTCGCACGCAAGATGCTTCCCCAATTTGTTTCTTGAATTTTCACTTCTGTATTGGCCATTGGTGAACCGTCACAGGCCCGCACTTCAATCAGCAAGCTCCCTGCTGACGGAGCTCCTTCAATCTCGTAGATGGCATCTTGACTATCCGATCGATTGGATGAAAGCCAACCCTTCCCCAACTTTTCATCAAACACGAACGAGAAATCATCCGCATGGGAATTGATCGGGATTCCCAAATGTTCATGCTGATTGGCGCCATCGCGGTAAACATAAATGTCCAATCCACCAAGACCTGCATGGCCATTTGAACTGAAAAACAGCGCTCCCGTTTTTGACACAAAAGGGAACACTTCATTTCCAGCCGTATTCACCACTGGCCCAAAGTTTTCAGGTTGAGACCATTCTCCATCCTTCCAAACGGAGCGATACAAATCCATTCCACCAAAGCCGCCTGGCATGTCCGACGCAAAGATTAAATCATCATTCAAATCAAAGGTGCCATGCGCCACCGAATAATGCCGGTCATTCCATGCAAACGAATCCGCAAGTTGCCATGCGCCCTCTCGTTCCAAGTAAAATTGGATTTGCAAACGGGACCGTACAGCGCGCTCCGTTGTGTCCAGTTCAACGTGATTGCGTGTGACAACCGCGAAATCTTCGTCGCTATCAAATGCTACAGGACCGTCGTGCAGGGTCGTTCGCCCCAACTCCATGAACAAGTCACGATTTCGAATCTGTTCAAACCAGGTGTATTCCTGATACGGATTCGATTCGTCCTCAATCATTGACAGTTCCGTATAATACTGTCCCGTCCATCCGTCACGCTGGGGCAGAAAGCCCCCATTCAATCCGGTCGACATGTAGACCAGACCTTCTTTGAATGGAAATGCCGAGAATTCCTCCGATTCAGCCAATGGCCGCAAACGCTCCACCCGATAGGCTACGCTATCCCCAATCATGGATAAAATCATCGGGATTTCCAATTCCCAGGCACTGAGCAGAGAGTCCGCAGCAAATTGATCCCGTGCCGCAGCAATCGACTCGGGTAAACGCTCATAGTGGTTTGTCAAACGAAGCAATTCGAACTGCCGCAACCAATCCTCCACATCCGCCATTCCATTGGCAACCAGTGTATCATTCCATCGCAATGCCTCATCGGTGAAATCAGCCTGAAAGGAGGACTCAGAAGCCAATCGAATCCAATCCCAACGTGTGCTATCAGAAGCGAAAGACTCCTGAGCTAAATCCGCCCAGATAGGATAAGCGTCTGCATAACGCCAGCGATCCATCATTTCTACAGCCAATGTTTCACGCGAAAACTGAGCCGAAATTTGGCTGCCCATCAACACCAACACCAAAGTGAGTAAAAGGTGCTTCATTAGAAGTATCGGGGGCTTTGGTAGGCAATGGGTTTACGTCCGAAATCCCAAGTCAAACCAATTTCGTGGGAGCCAAAATTTCGATTGGCCAATCCATTCAATGGAAAATCAACGGCATAGTGAAAGCGCCACTGCATCTGATGTCGGTACGTCGCTTGAACGCCGAAGCCCTCTTTCCAGCGCATCATCGCACCGATGGACACACTTTGTTCAAACCACAATTCCGCATTGATATCCACGGTCATGGGCGCCCCTTGAACTTTTTTCATCAACGCCGCAGCACGAAAATCCACCGCGCTATTGACTGGAATCAACCGCCCAGCTGTGAAATACCCGTGACGTCTTTGGACCGGACCTGAACCTTGAAAACCCATCGATTGCTCAATCAAATGCGGAATCGACAATCCGAAATACCAATCATCACGAAAGGCCATAGCGCCAAAACCGGCATTGAATGCAGACTCTGAATAGGCCATTTCTTGTAAGGGGTCCCCCAGGTCATGCACTTGCAAAGAGGCGAAATCGTATCGGTTACTTTGAACGCCGAAAGACAGACCGGTAGAAATTCGAAACCCTTGAATCACCTCAGGAAAATGATACGCCACATGGGCCATGAATTCACTGTGGCCCCGAGCACCACTGCGGTCATTCATCGCTGTGAAACCAACCCCCATTCGATCTCGAAAAATGGGAGCATGCGTAGAAAAAAACTGGGTTCGAGGCGCTCCTTCCCAACCCACCCATTGGGCCCGGTGAATCAAAGTCGTGCGGAGAACCCCCTCGGTTCCAGCATGCGCCGAATTGTATTGCAGCGGATTTCTGAGATAAAGGGAAATCTGAGCGTCTTGCTGTCCTATCGCCGGCACGAAAAAACCCAACAGAGAAACCAGCAAGAAGAGTGACTTGATTTCCTTCATCGTTCCTCGTGTTGCAATTCAATGAATCCACGATACGGCTTCTGGGACTTCTTCCGTGTATCGATGAGATAATAATAGGTCCCCGCCGGCAGCAACTTATTGGAACCGATCGCCCGATCCCAGAATCCGGTCCAGTCATTCTCATACGGATCCGCTTCGAACACTTCGGTACCCCATCGATTGAAAATCTGCACCTTATTGTCAGGATACATGAACAAGTTATCAATGATCCAAACATCATTGAACCCATCGTCATTGGGTGTAATCAGTTGATTGACGATGATCGGCGTCAACGGATAGCAGTCTACAGGAAACGTTTCCTGAACGGTGCATCCTCCTGCATCGGTCACCTCCACATCGTAATTTCCTTCGTCGACCCCATCCAAGGTGGAGTTGTTTTGAAATAGGGTCCAACTGAAATCATAGCCACCCTGTCCACCGCCACCCGACACGACCAAAGAACCATTGGATTCCCCACATTCAGAAGGCGTCATCTCCACCAAGTCCACCGTCAACACCGGAAAATCTGTCAAAATGACCGTGGCCGAATCCGCACAGTTGGACGCATTCGTGACGAGGACGGAATAGGTTCCTGCAGACAACCCATCGACATACGCATCATCCACCCCAGGCAACGACCACGTATAAACAGCATCGTTGCCAGCATCGGTCAGGACTTCAATCCAACCATCATTGCCTCCATTGCAATTTGGAGGCTCGGCACCCGTTGCCAAAATGTTGATGGGCGTTGGTGGGAGCACCTCCACTTCAAACTCGGCTGAGCAGCCCGTAATCCCATCGATCAGAATCAAGGTGTAGCCACCGGACTCGTTGACCAAAACGGAAGACCCAGATTGACTGACAACGCCAGGCCCCGTCCATTGAAAATCTGGATTTGCCGCGCCAGTTGACGCGTCAATGGAGGCTGTCAAATCCAAACAATCCAATCCGCTATTGGGAGAAACAGACAACGTCGCTTCGGGCATTGGATTCAGGGTCACATTGAACGTCATGTCAACCGCTGGACAGTCCGCTAGCTGCGCCGAAACTACGATGGTCGATTCAATGGCTTCGCCGGTATCATTCAAGGACGCCATCCAATCAGGAACATATCCATTTCCAGTTTCCGGCAAGCCCACATCCACATTGGAGTTTTCCCATGACCATTGGACCCCATCAATTCCCGAGTCATAATCATCGATGGAAACTTCCTCATTGGAACAGATGGACACATCGGGCAATGGAGGAATCACCACCAGAGGCAGGACATCAATCTCGACCGTCACCGGAACTGCCGGGCATTGCATATCGGGGGTGAAGACGGTATACGAAACTGTTTGAGTTTCAGTGGAGCTGTTGAGGAGTTCATCGTTCAAAGGACTCCCCACTCCAGCAGAAGCTCCAGTCACAGACAGGGGCGAAATTGGAGTCCAGCCAAATCCCATGCCTTCCACATTTCCTTCGATTTCTACTTCAAAAGGCTCGTTAGAACAAATAGGCAAGTCAATCTCTCCAATGGATATAACAGCAACCGGCAACACTTCAATGGTCCATAAAGAAGCGGGATTGGCCATGCAATTCACCCCCGCTTCCACCTCAACATAAAGCGGTTCATCCCCTTCATTGACCAAAATCCAATCGTCCGGCGACTCCAGTGGCCCGAGACCAATTCCAGCAAACGGAATAACTCCATTTAGTCCTGCATCCGGATTGGCCAACCAGGTAATGAGATAACCCGGTTGGGATGAATTCCAGGTGATGGGATTCACCGTGTCTCCACTACAAATGGTGGTTTCCACGCTAGAAGGCGTCACCGTTCCAAATGGGATAACGGCAATCACTTGCTGTACCGAATCCTCCCCGCAAGCATTGCCCGTATGCAACCAAGCATGGTATAAGCCCGGAGCATCAAAACCCAACTCAATGGATTCTGAACCGGGGGTCCATTCACCAAAAGAATAATCGTCTCCACTGGCTCCATTCGATGCACCGACGGTGCCAGATTCCAAAACATACCCCGCAGACTCTTCAATGCTCCAATAAACCAGTGTTGAGTCATTGCAACCGTCAATGGTTACGTTTTGTCCAGGTTCACCCGTGCTGGTCAAAGTGACCACATCAGAAATACAAACGGGATTGAAGGGCTCCATTGATATCTCCGAATCCGGTGCCGATGACACGGTAATGGGACCAATGGTCACAACCGTAGGAATGCCATTGGCCGAGCACAAGTTGGACGCCACCAATGTCGCTGAGTATGCATTTTGAAGTGGCGGCAAAACCGGTGATATGATATACTCCTCGCCACAAGAGTTCTCTACGAAGGTGTGGGTCAACGTGGTGTCATTGGACGTAGAGAATGACTCAATGAACGTGATATCGGAATAACTGACGATATAATCAATGGGGACGTTATTGGCTAGCACTTCCAACTGATAGTCGGACGGAGTGCAAGTATTCTGACCTGACCCCGATACCGTCACGATAGGCGCACTGCCATTGAACACACGATACGTTCGCAGAATGGAACACCCGTTGCTCAGCGTCACCGTGTGTTCAAGCCAAAAGTCTCCGATGGGGTAAACATGATCAATGGCAGAGTCGATGAGATCATCTTGACTAGAATCTGGCGAGCCATCTCCCCAGTCAAAATTTTGCTGCACCGTATTCGGATGGTTTGACAAGAAGGAGAAAAGCTGGCTCTCATCCGAATTGCATCGACGAAATGTCGGAACCGACCCCACCATTTCCGATGCATACGCTTCGTCTGTTTGCAGCAGCAGCAAATCGGAAGTAGGTGACGCCAACACTTCAATATTCAATGTGAAAACTGAAGGCGGAAATCCGTTGTTGTTATCGACTGTTAGTGTAGCTACCACATTGCCAACAGGCATACTATACGTCACGATAATGGGACCTGTATCGGAGGAAAACCCCGGTGAAGCTCCAAATCCAAATTGCCAATCATATGACACCAACGGCCCTGTATCTTGAGACAAATCAACAAAGCCTACAGGCTCATCGACACAAATTATCAAGTTTCCATTCGTGCTGGACGGAATGGTCGTGAATTGCGCAATGGGAGATTGAGCCGTCAAATTGAAATGACTCAATGTCGCCAAGAATACAAATGATGCAACTTTTATAAAGTGATTCACTGGCGATAATTACAGGAAAACCAATACGGATTCCACTGCAATCTAGTGAATTTCAATGTTATTGCATTAATTTTGAATACGTTCGCTATGCAAATCAAATCGACAACTTTAAAATTAGCCGTTGCGTTGTGCTTCCTCGGAGGGAGTTCAACGGCTTTTTCACAAGACCCCGATTTTTCGCAATTTTTCAACAACCCCATCCATCTCAATCCCGCCTTTGCTGGAGCCTATGGATTGCCCGGAAACATCCCGGAGTCACCTCGACTGAGCGCTTCGCAGCGGATTCAGTGGCCTTCGTTGTCCGGGAAATTCGTAACGAATTCAGTGAGTTACGACCAATACTTTCCGAGTATTTCTGGAGGATTGGCCTTAAAGGTCATGGATGACGACGCTGGAAATGGAACATTGAGTACCCGATCTGCTAGCCTAGCCTACAGTTACAGAAATCGATTGAATCGGAAGTGGCACTTCAACCTAGCCCTTGAAGCCGGTTATTTCGAAAAGTCTTTGGATTGGAGTAAACTCAGCTTTCGTGACATGATTGATCCTTCACAGGGATTTATTTATACAACACAAGACATTTATCGAGGAGGACGTGTGCGCGGTGCCGATTTCCGGGCAGGTCTGTTGCTGCACAACAATCGATTGGTAATTGGTCTGGTGGGCAGTCATTTGAATGAGCCCAATGAGTCAGTCGCTGGAGGTACAAGCAACAGCCCTATCCCCGTGAAACTGACTGGACACATTGGAGGAACCTTGTATTTACAGGATAAAACCAATGTCAAATCGAGTTTATTTCCTCAATTGATGATTCATCAGCAAGGTGATCTAACGCAAGTCGTCGTGGGAAGCAATTTTAACATTGAACCCGTAGGCTTGACCCAAAACATGAACTCCCGAGTCATCCTTTCTGTCGGTGGATGGTACCGTGGAATACCGCGCACCTCATACAGAGATGCATTCTTGATTTACTTCGGAATTGAAACGCTCTCGCTTCGCGCTGGATACAGTTATGACCTCACGCTATCTCAATTGACACCCGCTTCGGGCGGTGCTCATGAGATCAACCTCACCCTATTTCTCCCAAACCTTAGTTTCAAGAGCCAATTGAGGAAGAAGTATTTCTGCCCTTCATGTGATTGGACTTTATTGAATACTGATGATTGGATGTCCCCTATCCGACTCAATGGTGCCGCCGGTGATCGACTTCGTTTTTGGCAAGGCCGACGAATCATCAAAGGGAAACAAGCCACGTCCAACAACAAGAGCAACAACAAAGTTGGGGGGAAACGATTGTTCCGAAAAAACTAATTGCATCACGGGTGAGTGAGCAGTTTAGGCCATTGTTCTTGTCACTCGTACGCTCTTGTTTGTTTAGGAACGCGCTCAACCACTGTCAGCCCTCCCTTAATGAAGATCAATTTCTCCAACAATGCTCACCAGGGTTTATTTGCCATCGCATGGGTTGTTGTTTTTACATCCTGCGCTGGCCCTAGCAAACAACTCATCGGGCATCATGAAGCGAATGCAGACAATTTGACAGAACGCGTTGAGTCCCTCATCAAAGAAAACGCCTTGCTCGTTCAAGACAATGCAAAGAAGCAAGAGGAAATCAATCGTCTCCGCAATGAATTGGGGCAAATGGACCAGCCAAACGCTGGATTGAATCACTCTGCGCTCAACCCCAAGGAGTCCAACTCCTCTCATAATCGAAGCAACGTAACGAGTCAATTGAGTCAATTGGTCGCATCCGGAAATTCCAAGGTCCCAGCCTACATCGATGGTGGCATTGAAAGACCATTGAACGTGAGCTTGGATCAAATGGAGGAAGTCATCTCCATCGCAAAATCGTATCTGGGTACTCCGCATAAAAGTGGAGGAACCTCACATTCTGGAATCGATTGCTCTGGCCTCATTGTGACATCATTCAAGGCCATCGGAATCCATTCATTGCCGCGCACAGCTGTGGAAATTGGACGGTATGGAAAAGTCATCGCGAACACGAATGATTTTAGACGTGGTGATTTGGTTTTTTTCACCAACACCTACAACACGTCCAGACTCATCACACACGTGGGGATTTACATGGGCAAAAACACCTTCATTCACGCCTCGAGTAGCAAAGGTGTGACCATCGGAAATCTCAAAACCAACATGTATTGGAATGAGCGGATTCTTTTTGGCACGCGATTAAGCATCTAAAACAACCGGAGACAGCATGCCGCCATTACACAGAACAACAGACGTGCATTACTCCTCCGCCCCTTTCGCAGCGTAATCAGCGAGGTAGGCAAACGGCGCATTGAGCTCTCCAGACAGCGTCGTCTCACTCGCAGCACGCAAGATGCCATCATCGTCCCCTGCAATCAGCAACGGGATGACATGTTCCATCAATTCACGACCAAACCCCTCGGAGGCATCGCGTGGCAACTCACATGGCAGGTTGTCCACTGCCATCACCGTGATCGCACCAGGATGATCCAACGCGCATTCTGATTCGGTTCCAGGGTCGTAGCCGTACAGTGGGTCTGCAATGGTCGAAGGACGCACGGTGCACGCAACGGGCCCGTCAATGTCACAGGAAATGTCCGCTACCACCTTGACCGACCAGGCCGGGTTGCGCATGTCTTCTCGCGTGAATAAAAACGGCGATCCATCGGCCCAGAAATGTCCGGCAATGAACAAGTCGGCACGCTGTCCAAACGGCATGAAGGTGCTTTGGTATCCGGTTGCGTCATCGACAAACTCATCATAATCAAACGGCTGCCCATCGATGCGTTCATTGTAATCATCCACCTCCAAGTGCACAAAGACCGGGTCCGGAAAATCCATGCGCAAGAAATCGTCCTTGTGAACGCCTCTTAACTTCATGAATTTAAGAACCTCCAAAGCTCCTTGTCCAACTCGACCGCTTCCCGTCAAGACAATGCGAAAATCATCGGGCAAATCCGCTGACTTGGCATGGTCCAACATTTCCTTCAGGTCACGGCACTCGATGGCCTTGGGCAATGAAAAGCGACCGCTTTGAAGTCCATACGCTCGTATCCCATTGTAAGCACCGACCAGTC
>ERZ887942.2195-NODE-2195-length-12339-cov-5.387496_pt1 | contig 12339 bp, 9 predicted proteins | sample MGYA00521099_ERZ887942 | MGnify/ENA primary metagenome ERZ887942 (study PRJEB32303, sample SAMEA104408605) | aquatic metagenome | biome: Brackish water; feature: Pelagic; material: water | place: Baltic Sea | collected 2014-06-07T06:48:00 | depth 16,251 m ... | reverse complement strand
CAAGTTAAACGGATACTTTTGGCTATTCGTAAAATGAAGGCGGTAGGTGCCGGGTTGAATCACGTTAAGCATCCAGCCCTCGGGCTCGCTGTCATGGTGCCAGTGATAGCCTTCCTGATAACGGGAAAGGTGAACGGGGTTCTCCTTGGACGGATCGATGAAGATACGACCGGGCTCCATATTGCGGGAAGCCTTTACGGATGCATACCATGCTTCGTAGTTTTGTAGCAGACGTTCCACTACGTCGGGGTGTTTTGCAGCCAGGTCATTGGTCTCTCCGGGGTCTTTGACGATATCGAAGAGGGAAAGCGCGATAGTTTCACGGTTGGCAACGTAGCTGCTGTCGAAAGCAGCATCTGGGTTCATAACCAACTTGTAGTTCTTATCGATAACGGTAGCACATTTATAGCGGGCCTGTTCGATAGACTTCACAAATTGAATGGTAATCGATCGTTCGTCGAACTTGTCGTCGTTACCCGTCTTCCACAGTTCTAACAGGCTGTTTCCGTCCAGCTTAAGGTTCTTGGGAAGTCTAGTGCCACCAACCTCCGCGAGCGTAGGTAGGAGATCAAAATGAGCAGCTATTGTATCCAGAACTCCTTTACGCTTTATTCTGTCTGGCCAACGAACAAAGAACGGCGAACGTATGCCGCCTTCGTAAATACTCCCTTTGTGTCCTCGGAAATCGCCTTGAAACCCATCCCGTTTGATACCGCCATTGTCGGAGAGAAAGATGACCATGGTATTGTCTTTTTCCCCTGTCTGCTCGAGCTCAGTGAGGAGTCGTCCGATATTCTCATCAAGGTTCTTCAGCATCCCATAAAGGCGAGCCGTCTTCTCATCGATTCCCTTGTCCATAAAGGGCTGATAATACGCGGGATCAACATCCAGTGGGGTGTGGGGAACATTCGTTGGCAGGTAGATGAAGTAGGGGCGATCGTCATCCTGTTTCATATAGTCGATGGCCCGGTCAAAGAACAGGTCCGTACAGTAGCGGAAGTGTGTTTCGCGATTCCCGTTGTTGTGGACGACCGGTCGCCAGTAGGTGCCATCTTCATCGGGTGACTGGCCGATGCCGCCGGACTTATGAAAAAACGTTTCCTGGAATCCTTGGTCCTGCGGACGGCTGGGGTAGTTATCGCCCAGATGCCATTTGCCAAAAATACCGGTTCGGTAGCCCGCTTTTCCAAGAAGCTCTGCGAGTGTTATTTCATCGTCGGCAAGGCGGGTTGCACCCCGAGATGTATGGAGAATACCCGTACGCTGGTGTGATCGCCCAGTGAGTATACTCGCTCGGGTGGGCGAACACAGAGGGCTCACATAGAAGCGCTTCATCTTCAGGGACTCGCTGGCAAAGGCGTTCAGGTTGGGAGTTTCGATTTCCGGATTGCCGTGGAAGCCCAAGGAAAAATAATCCTGATCGTCTGTGAGTATGAGGATGATATTGGGTGCGTCCTTAGCAGATAGGGATACTGCGAAACAAAGAAGCAGTAGAGGTAGGGTAACCAGCGATTTCATAGGAATTAGGCTATTCTTTGTAAGTTCTATTAAAATCGGGTATAGGTCCAATTCCAAATTCCTAAGAATGTTTCTTCTCGCGGGTATTGGGATCGGGCTTCGGTCTATTTACGAACCTTGCTTTGCCGGGACGGTTGATTAGCTTGCTCCTAGACCTACCCCAATTCAGTTGTCTGCCCCATGCGCATGAAGTTGTTTTCTAACTCAAAACGTCTCTATCAGTGGACCCGAAAATTACATTTGTACACGGGACTATTTATAAGTCCGTTTCTTCTGCTATACGCCATTAGTACCTTGTATCTGAATCACAGTGTTCGAGGAACGCCGGTTGATGAAGCTCAAGGTACGGTGCCGATTGAGTTGGCTCCGGGAGTAGAAGGCATGGAGCTAGTAAATCAGGTTGTCGAGCAGTTGGATCTGTCCGGAGAAATTGCCGGGCGTGGGCAAATCAGGAATAACCAGACGATTATAAGGGTTGCTCGCCCCGGAATCGTCAAAGTGGTGACCGTAAATCTAGCGGATCAGGAAGCGACTGTTCTGCAAAGAAGTACAGGACTCCTGGGAGCCATTAATTACCTGCACTTCAATCCCGGGTTGCACCGAGTCCCCAAGTGGGGAATCACCAAGCTTTGGGGGTGGCTGGCTGATACTACCGTCTACCTTACTCTATTCCTTACGGTCAGCGGTGTTTACCTGTGGGTATTATTGAAAGCGGAACGGAATACGGGGCTCATTATGCTCGGGGGTGGCGTCGTCTCCTTCATCTCAATCCTGGCAGCACTCTTCTTTATTTGATTCTCATGAACCAACACGAAATCAAAAAGGGATTCGAAACATGGAATCGTAAGATCCACATTTATCTGGGGCTATTTATGCTGCTGTTTATCTGGCTGTTTTCGGTATCCGGCTTGTTTATGAATAACCCGAAATGGTTCCATGGAAACGTTGAAAGAACCCCCACTGATATACCGGTTACCTATTCAGAAGGATTGGATGAAGTCGCCCGAGCGAAGGAATTGAGAGATCAATTAGGCTTGGAGGGCGAGATCATATTGCGAGCTCAACGAAACACCGAAAAGTTCTTCTTCATGGTCATGCGTCCGAACAAACGTTTTGGGGTCAGTGTCGATCTCGCTACCAAGGTAGCCACCGTAAATCATGTTAAACCTCAACCCGTCGGGATTTTAGGAGACCTACATACTTTCTCGGGGGTTCGAGCTATTTGGAATGAACCGGTTCAGGAAAGAGATTGGATCATGACTCGAATTTGGAGTTTCAGCATCGATGTTGTGAGCATAGGCTTAATTCTAATTGTGCTCAGTTCCCTTTACATGGGCCTAAAGATCAAAGAGAATCGTCCGTGGGCGGTCGCATCCTTAGCCTTCGGGGTCCTGACCTGTTCGTTCTTTGTCTGGGGACTATCCATGATGGCCTGAGAACGCCAAGCCCCTTACATCGAGTACTCTTTGTATTTCTCAAACCAGGCAATCGTATGTTCGACCTTGGTAATCAGTTGGCTCGGGCGGTTGGCAATATTGTGATAGGAGCCAGGGATCTCTACGAGGGCGGTTGGAATCTTTCGAAGCTTCAATGCATGATACAATTGTTTCGCTTCAGAGATTGGTGTTCGCAGATCTTCCATTCCAACAATCAGGTTGATAGTCAGGCTGCCCAGCCTTCCGAAAATGAAGTCTACAGCTATTTTATAGAACGTGCCATCAAGGCTCTGACTCTTTAGCGTTTTTGCTGACTGATAGGAATCTGCTTGTTGCTGCGTAGCCGCAGAGGTTGGAGTTGTTATCCGCTATGGTGATATATTGAGATTGGCAAGTATAGCTCTTTGGAGCATTTTGGTAGTCCTACTTCCTTCAAACGCCCATGAGAAACCTATTACCCTATGTGTCTGTTCTGTTGTTCATTACCTGCTTAAACGGCCAGCAACGGGGTCCGAAATTACCGGAAGGTACGGTCGTGACCAAAGATATCGTCTATGAGACGGTGAACGGAAGAGACCTTCCGTTGGACCTCTATATTCCAGCGGGGGCGACCGACCCGCTGCCGCTCATTATATGGATCCATGGAGGCGGTTGGAAAGGTGGTAACAAAGGAGCCATCAATAACTGTGTGAATGCACTCAAGCACGGTTATGCGCTGGCGTCGGTCGAGTATCGCTTGAGTGGTGAAGCGATCTTTCCAGCGGCGATTGAAGACTGCAAGGCGGCCGTCAGCTACCTGCGACTTCATGCGAAGAAGTATAATCTCGATCCCGAAAACTTCGGTGTCTGGGGATCTTCCGCGGGAGGGCATCTGGTTGCATTACTGGGAACGACCCATGACGTGTCTGACTTCGATACGCATCCGGTAACTAAAATGGCCTCTTCGACCGTGCAGGCCGTGTGCAACTGGTTCGGCCCAACCGATTTTCTACGAATGAACGATGTTAAAGGTCGGATGGACCACGATGCCCCGGATTCTCCAGAGTCGCTGTTTATCGGCGTCCCGATTCAGGATCATCCCAAGAAGGTTCAACGGGCGAACCCGATCAGCTATGTTTCTCCGACAGATCCACCGATGCTCCTGATGCATGGGGACAAGGACGAGCTGGTTATCTATAATCAGAGTGAGCTGCTTTATACGGCTCTTCAAAAAGCGGGAGTTGAATCTGAACTCTACAAGGTCGTAAATGGCGATCACGGTTTTCGCGGAGCTGACGAAAGTCCAGAGGCCTTGTCAGCGCGTGCGATCGCTTTCTTCGACAAAACGTTGAAGGGGAGATAAAAAAAGACCCGCCCCGAAATGAGGCGGATCTTCCAGATGTTAAAATTACCTTATTTAACTGACTACCAGCTCAATGTAGTGCGAAATTGCATTTCACGTGGCGTCTGTAGCGTGATCCGCTGTAAACGACCATCCAACTGCAAACCGGCGATGGTGTAGTCCCGTTCATCAAACAAGTTTCTGATGTTCAGTTGGAAACGGATATCAATCTTGTCAGTCAACTTAGTCCGATATCCTGCGAGGAAGTCTACCAGCGTTTTATCGTTACCGTAGATCAGGCTCTCTGTTGCCAAATCTACGTTTGTTGTCAGTGGGCCCAGGTATCGAACTCCCCCACCAATATTGAACCCTTTCAAGGGTCCTTCAGTGAACCGGTAGTTGGTGAAGATATTTGCCGACTCTGTGCGTGAACCTGCATCGCCCAGTCCATCGAAGGCGACACGCTGTTCGAAGTATCTTACTACACGATCTGACTCCAATGCTATCGAATCAAAGCCTGAAGGTGGCTCATAGGGTCCTGCTTCATCGACCCCATTTTCATCCCGATTGAAATAGACGTCGTCTCCAAATGAACGCCAGAATGCATCTTGCTCTGGATACCAGGCCAATACCTCAGGCATAACGTCGAAGACTACGCGGTCGGTTTTGGAGTAGTTAAAGCGAAGTGACCAATTGTCGGTTATGTTGGCTGTTATTTGAGCTTCGTAACCCTCTGATGCCCGACCAAAGGTGTAGGTATTGGTGATCACATTGCGGGCGTCTCTCTCTGATTGGTCGATCAAACCAGCTGTCAACAAGGTGTCGAGAATACGGTTATTAGGATTTTCTACATTTCCCCGATTTCCGAAGTTGGTCAGTCCAACCATGCTACTCTCGAACTTTGCAAACCGGGCAAATATCTTGCCATCCATGAGATTCAGCATGATGCCGTAGTCCTTTCCCTCACCTTGGGAAGGGTCTGCAAAGCTACTGTTGGGAAGTACCAGCCGATTAACGTCGGGCAGACCTTGATTGTCAGAGTCATTGTAGATCAAAGAGAGCCATTCGACCGGTTTTACGACCAGTCCCATGGTCGTTGTTTCGCCACCTTTATACGAGAACACTTCGGGTGGAGTATCATAGTCCACAACAATTCTTTGATTATTCGGGTCTGTAGTTGGACTCCGTTTGCTGATGGTAATGTCGTCCTCGCGATAGCCGAAGGTAGTTATGACTTTCCCGTCTAGCCAAAAATTCTGCATGGAAACAAGCATCGAATCTAGCTCCCCATCGTCATCCTGTACGTTTTGATTCACGGGCAGCCATTGGTCTGTATAATTGGTGCCGTCGATATCTACTGAGACCGGATTTCTCCATGAACCGACCTGATAGGTGTCAAAATCTCCCGGAGTGATGTAGTTCCGTTGCCAGATTCTGTTTCTACCATTGGTAGAACCTGCTCCTGGAGCGGTTGGTACGTAGAGGACACCGCTTGCGTCTGTGAGCTGTTGGAATGACGACTCACGAGTTGCATTAGAATCCTGAGTCTCGTACATGGCTGCGAGACGGTGGCGTCCCCAGTAGTCAGGGAGTTCTAGCTCGTAGGAGGCTGTGACTCGGGCGGTATCTGCCACGCGATCACGGATCCGGCGAGTCCAGTTGGTTTAATAAAAATACTGACCCGAACGATCATTGGCAGGAGATTGGTCTACTAGCCCAGGGTCGGTCACATCTCCCCTCAAATTGTAGGAATTACCCCCAGAATCGTATTGCAGGAAATCGTTTTCCAGTCGGTTGAAAGCGGCTTCGATATTGAAGTTGTCTCCAATTCGCTGCTCCAGAAATAGGGACCAGGTGGTGTAGTTGGTCTCACGTATATTGTCAGGCCCACCTGGGTTCACTTCCCAGGCAAGTACTCCGTCTTGCATGAGTCTGCTTTCGTCGCTAATCAGCTCCACTTGACCGCCGTTGCGATTGGTGTGGTGAGGCCCTACAAAATCGCCTGAGAAAAAGGTGGCGTTATCCTGGCCCCGATTGATCCAAACATTGTTCCGTTGTCCTTGGCTGGCGGTTGATTCTGGGCGGGTAGGGCTACCGTCGTCGATCCAGTAGGAAGTATAGTCGTTACCCAGATAAGAGCGGGCCAGATTGTCATCAATAGTTCCATCTTCAAGTTCAGCGCGGAGAATGGTACTATCTGAAATTTTCCACGTTGCGGCCAGGTGAATACGCTGCTGGTCCTTGAATTCCCATTGACGCCAAGTGTCCTCATTCTCCCACACGGCATTTACACGGATGGCCAACTTGTCTTCGATCAAGACCCGGTTGAAGTCGAAGGATCCACGCAGCTGAGAGTTAGTGCCGAACATGACCTGCACTTCGTTGATGTCGGAAAAGCGAGCCTGCTTGGTGGACGTATTGACCACACCTCCTGCCGATCCCACCCCGAACAGAATTGAATTGGGTCCACGCGATTCGTCGACTCGCTCGACGTTGAAATTGTCCATGGATACCGTATCAAAGGTAAAGTAATTCCGGGAACGGGTTGCGGGAAGACCGCGGATATTAAATTGAAACTCAAATTCAAGGACCTGGTTTCCGTTGGCCAATTCCGTTTCATCCAATCGAACCGTGTTGTTTGAGTAGGCGAGCAAGTCCTCAACACTATCGGCACCGATATCGTTGATGAACTCCTTGGTGAATGGGGAAATCGCTGCGGCGACGTCGGATAGACTGGAATTGAGGCGGGTGCCTGCCAGAGTACTTCAGGCGAGGTAGCCTGTGTCACCTGAGCCATCCACCTGGAAGGGGCTGATTTCGTAGACTTCGTCAGTCTCGGGCAGCGAGACTCGCGCTTAAGCCTACAGATAGGAGGACGCATAGAGGCATCCGTTGTAGAGTGTTTTTGATCATAGTCGTTAGTTGTTTTAGAGGTTAGTTCATTCACGATTTCAGATCGACAATAGATACCGCGAATCGGGTAGGATACGGGAGTCTTTGTTCGATAGGAACAGGGATTGGAATGAGATCTAAATAATCGTCTAGATTTAGGGTAGGTGACTGGCAATCTTAATATGGCCGGGATCGGATTATTAAACGTTCGGTGACTACCCACGATTACTGGCTCTTATAGCTTTTTTAGTCTGAAAAGACAGGAGTAATCTGTTTCCCTGAATGCAAACTTTTGAGATACTATTTTTTACTGTCTCTGTCCGTCGCTTCACTGATTACTTCTATCTCACCGACCAGGACTTGGCTGTCGTCATCGGCTCGTTTACGTTTAAGGCCTTTTACATGCTGCCCGAAGTAATCCGAAGCGGTATTCGTCAGTTCAGGAAACGCTTGTTTGAAGGATTTTCCCTTAGCGCGCATACTGAACCGCGTAACCCATAGGATCTCTTTTTCATTTTCCGTGATGAATTTCTGGTTATCAAACGCAATCACTACGATAAAGTAGCGCTCTTCTCCGAGTAGCGCTTGTAGTTCATAATGTTCGGACGGCATAAGGCTTCCGTCGTGCATCGTATTCCAGAACCCAAGCAACTTTGAATTGTCCCGTTTTCCGAGGGCACTCCAGTTGGGAGATGCTGTGACATCGTAAGTCGTTGAAGTGTCTCCATCCTCTGACTCTGAAGCAGTCGGGGAGCCATACAGCTCGTCATACTCTTCGATCGATGTGATACCCATAATATCTTCAAAGCTCTCCTCCACAGCGGTTACTCCCCAGTTGACCAAAAGCATAACATCGTTGTCTTCCGCGTTAGCGGTCGGGACATAGTTTTGCTTCGCTAAATGGACCGCCAAGTCTTCAGCGATTTCCAGAAAAGTTACATCCGTCAGACTCTTGTCATTCACATATCCTTTGAAGAATTGTCCCTTAATGAAATGGTAGGTGATAGGGGCGTCTTTGCTTCCCGAACTGCGTTTGTTTTCGTAATCGATACTCGCCTCCGCATTGATAATGACGCGCGATGCATGGGAAATAGGGGCAATCCACAGCGTGCAGACCGCTAGAGTGATTAGCGTTGTGATATTATGGAAGTTGAGCATGTCGATGAAGCCGTATTTATGCTACTAACGAACGAACGAGGGAAAAGGTTTCGCTTTCATGCAATAGACTCTTAATGGCTCAGGAATCACTCAAGTGTTTGCTTAGTTCCTCGGCCTGTTCCGCTGTCAGCGCTTGCAGTCCTTTGGACAATGTATGGGCGATCGGTTCAGCGTTTCCCTCGAACAAGAAGATTTCGTTTCGGTTGTTTCTGGGATAGAATGGCGAAAACCGCTTTCTAAATTCAAAGCGTTTCGGAACGCCCGCTTCGAGGTCTCCGAGGTAGTGGACGGCCATTCTGGAACCTCGCTTTTTGGCTTTGGACAAAGTGTTTGGTAAATCATAGGAAACGCCAACCACCAGGTAGGCACCGTCTAGATCTTCCGTGGGGTTCAACGTGAGCTTTACCTGAACGGTATCGGCGATGGTGTCTTCATGCATGCGACCTTCATCAATCTGGTTTTCAATCCGGTCGCGGTATCCTTCTTCCTGGTAGAGTATTTCCGTGTTGGGCTGAGAGCCTCCATAAAAGTCTCTCACATCGGTGATTTCTGTGTCGTTGGCAGATTGGCTGTAAGCGAGTTCCGACAGGAGTCTCAATTCTGTCCGGGCTGCAGACTGGTTGCTGAAACTCACCTGCGATTCTGTTACCTGGACCAGTTTGTCCGAGATCGACTTTTTTAAACCCAAGCCAATCGGCGAATTCATTTTCACCTTTCGTTGCTTTCCCTTCACATCGAGGAAGATATGCTTTTCGGAAACACGAGTCGCCGGATATGCTTTGTCATTGATAAATCCGATAACAGCTCCGCTTGTGAAAAGGTAAGCCTGTGTAGGCTCAGCTTTCGGTTGAGATTTGACCGGCTCTTGAGCATTGATGGAAGCGACTGCTACTGATGCCGACGTCACCCAGATTAAAAATACGATCAAACGCTTTTTCATTGGTTAAATATAACTAGAGTCGTTCGGATATGCAAGGCCATGAAAGCCTCTGGAGATAGTTGGGCGCCACGGATTATTGTTACGTGCCAGTGCGCTGCCGAAGTTAGGGACAAATGGCATTTGTCTTCGGACGGAAAGCTGTCTTTGAATAAGGGATGCTTCGTCTACTCTGTATACCCTTGTTGTTTCTTCTCGTCGCTTGTGGTTCCGCCGAAAAGTCTGCGCCTACCGGAACCGTTGTTTCTGATCGCCCGAATATCATTCTTATTATGGCCGACGACTTGGGGTGGGGTGATGTTGCCTACAACGGTCACCCGGTTATCAAGACCCCGCATCTCGATGCCATGGCTGCTAATGGTTTGAAGTTTAACCGCTTTTACTCGGGCGCTCCGGTCTGCAGTCCTACGCGGGGCTCCGTACTTACGGGGCGGCATCCGTCCCGCTACGGTATTCCGACGGCGAACCAGGGGCATTTGGAAGACGAGGAAATTTCGCTTGCTGAGGCATTAAAAACACAGGGCTATGCGACGGGACATTTTGGAAAATGGCACCTGGGTACTATGACACCTGACTACTCAGGTAAAAAGGGGCGTAAACCGGAGGAGAATTACTCCACGCCTGGAACGAGTGGCTCCGATGAATGGTTCGCTACCGAGTACGCGGTTTCCACTTGGGATCCCTACGATCCTGAAAACGCCCATGGTGGAGTGGTTGATCCTCGCGTGCTCTATTGGGAAAATGGAAAGAATATTGTCGATGGGGTCGAGCAGGGCCTGGTCGGTTGTGACAGCCGTATCATTATGGACAAGGCACTTCCCTTTATAGAAAAGCAGGTTAGCTCTGAGACGCCCTTTTTCACCGTTATCTGGTTTCATGCGCCTCATACACCCGTGGTTGCGGGCCCTGAATATCTGGCGATGTATCCGGATGAAGAAGAAGGTAAGCAACATTTTTATGGAGTCGTAACTGCGCTTGATGAACAAGTCGGTCGCCTCCGTAGCTCATTGAAAGAGTGGGGCGTAGCCGATAACACCCTAGTCTGGTTTTGCTCAGACAATGGTCCCGAGGGTAACCCCGCTGCCAAAGGTCGCAATCAAGGCACTGCGGGTCCCTTTCGTGGTCGTAAACGATCGCTCTATGAAGGGGGTGTTCGAGTGCCGGGCATCCTCGAGTGGCCTGCAAAAGTATCGGTCGGTCGGGAAATAAATTTCCCCGCGGTGACTAGTGATTATTTTCCTACTATATTGGACGTGCTGGGTTTTCGGATACCGGAGCTGGATACACGCCCTTATGACGGCGTCTCATTACTGCCGGTGATTGAAAAAGATCTTCAGGAACGCCCGCGTCCGATTGGCTTTGATGGCCACGGGCTAGCCACGCTCAGTGACAATCGTTTCAAGCTGGTTCACAATCCCAACGAAGAGCGTCTACGTTCTGATAACGGAATGACACCCATGGCTGAGTGGGAGCTCTATGATGTAATCGCTGATCCGTCTGAGACGACCAATATAGCGGATCAGTTTCCTGAAGTCGTGAAAAAGATGCGCTCCCAACTCACCGCCTGGCAGGTGTCCTGTGAAGCGAGTTCGATAGGGTTGGATTATTGAACTACTGTTTCTACCGAACCGCTTCTATTCGTTGCCAATTCTGGTTGTTGATCGCTGGATCGGTATTGGGTTCGTAAAAGGCATCATTGTTGAGGATGTAACGCCCGTTGCCGTCGGTGTAGACATTATCATAAAAGCTAGGGAGTTTTACGGTTTCTCCGGTCGGAGTTACGTAGGGCGTCTGTTCATGAATTGAGTCGACGGTCTTTGCCTGTATCCGATCCATGGATTCATTGCGACTCTTCCACCCACTCATGATGATGTCTGAAGTTTCATTGAGGGTGTTCATGCGCTTTTGGTGAGCTGCTGCCGAGGCGTTCATGCGATCCATGTTTCCCTTGTGTCGAATCCGAGCAATTTCTTGCCAGTATTTATCCATTTCTGCCTGCCAGGCAGGATTGATTCGAACGGATCCTAGAATTGCTATCAGTTCCGGGTCGTTTAAATAATCTTCACCGGGTGCCCCCCTCAGAGACAACATAGAGGTAATTGACCACATTCCAGAAGTGACCTGTCCCTGCCAGGAGGAAACTACGTAGTTCCACATGATCATCATGCTTTCTTCGTAGGTGCGTCCATCTTGCTTGTAGGTGATAACTACTTTGGTGGCCTGAGTATCGAAATGAGACATGAGACCGGTCTGCATTCCCATTTGGTTGGTCTGCTCTAGCTGCTGGTAAAGAAACTGGTTTTGTTCTCTGAGAGCCTGTGTCAGTTCCGGGATATCTTCTTCGGTTATGAGTTTTAGTTCGCTGATGGCCGGGTCCGGACTGAGGCGGGACATCTCCATAACCCAAGCGCCGGGTGATTGGGGCATCGGCATGTTGAGATTTCCTTTCATGGTTGGCTGTAAGAGTTGTCCCTGTTGATTGGCATCGAAATCGAAGACGAGGCTTGGCAGGAAATGGGCCTGACGGCCATCGGGTGCGGTGAACTTGACGTCTACCAGCACGGGCATGTTGAACAGCTGGGGAGCCGGGCGATTCAGGCCGCCTTCAACCGTCCATCCCTCCGGGTATAAAACGGTGGAGGCCACGATGTTATTCATGCCTGGGTCCGTAATTTTATGTTCTCTAAAGACGACTGCGCCAGACGATGGTTTAGCTCCTCCTGTATTCAGGGACGGTTGCGACTGGTTTAAGGGGTTGTTCCTGGCGAGTGGGTTACTAGCTGAGCGTTGGAGTTCCCTTTTTAATAGGTAGCTTGTGTCTCCTGTTACAAGTGTGAGTGAGTCTCCTGCAAGCGTGGCTCTGAACTCGAAGGCATCACCAGTCCCGGTCCTAAAGGTTCCTGAGAGATGATTACCCTGAGCCTGAGTTGACACGGGAAACTTATCACCATTGAACGTGAGCTCACCAGTGTAGGTTGCCCCAGCGCTTCGGATCAGGGCCAATGATAGTCCGTCGCCGACGAAGGATCGTGAAAATGGATCGGAGGTGGTAGGTGCGCTTCCACCAGGCCTGAGCT
>ERZ887942.2194-NODE-2194-length-12339-cov-5.599235_pt1 | contig 12339 bp, 12 predicted proteins | sample MGYA00521099_ERZ887942 | MGnify/ENA primary metagenome ERZ887942 (study PRJEB32303, sample SAMEA104408605) | aquatic metagenome | biome: Brackish water; feature: Pelagic; material: water | place: Baltic Sea | collected 2014-06-07T06:48:00 | depth 16,251 m ... | reverse complement strand
CAGCTTTGATACTCGATGATGAATCAACACCCAGCTCAAGATTTACCCTTCCAGAAATGCTTTTGCCAACCTGTGGAATACGGTTCGGAATCAATTGAATCAGGATTTTTTGCGGAAACTCATCTGGCCAATTGAAAGTAGCACTACAACCAGTTACGATTTTTCGGCTTAATTCTTCAATCTCCCGGACCTCCTCCATCTCAGGTCCCAAGATATCAAAATACTCCGTAGAAACCCACTCAGGAGATTTAGACTCTTGTGAGAAAATCGAATTTGCGACACACGAAATTCCAGTAATCGCGATAAGGAATGGAACGCGCACTGGAGAAAACCATCTAAGGACCTTACTTTTTTGCGGTAAGGATCAATTGTGATTCGTGAACATCCGCTGATTGAATAGATTCCCACAGGGATTGAAATTCTTCATCTATGATGTAACCAGCCGACAAATGTTTCCAGAAATATTGTTTGGCTAACGGTGGTACTCGAAATGAACCCACAAAAAGCTCTTCAGGCTTCACCTTAAAAACTCCAGCTGCATTTGTTAAATCGCCTTCCATAGAAATCGTTATTACTCTTCCCCAATTTCCAAAACCACCATCCGCAGTAGCTGACAAAAGTAGTTTTTCACCATCCAGGCGGAATAAAGGCCGCTGTGGCTCAAGGTAAAGTGAAGGTTTTTCTTCAGGGTACTCTGTCTTAAACGTCGATGCCCATCGGTTAAGCTCAGTTTCAAGAAACACGACTTCCACATCGCCGCCTTGCAATTCGTTCGCTTTGATACGCCATGCATCGCCCCCCGCTGATCGCCCCTTCAATACATACTTCTGACCAGGCTCTTCCACTTCGGGGAGGTCGGTGACCGTTTTCACAGGATGCGTTATAAGGTAAGATGCACCGAGCAAACCACCCACTGCCAACCCTAAGATGGCTCCTAGGAAAAGTTTAAAGGCTGCTTGAAAATCGAAGGGTTGTTCAGAAGACATAGCTATTTATCGGATTTGGATGCAGAACTGCTTCCACCCGAATCGCTATCGCCTGACTTCTTAGGACTATCGCTCGCTTCTTTCTTGGCTTCAGTGCTTTTAGAATCCTTCGGGGACCTTTTGTAGTCGGTTTCGTAAAAACCGCTCCCCTTGAAGATAATTCCGGCACCTGTTCCAATTTTGCGTTTGAGAGATGGTTCTTCACAAGTTGGGCATTGCGTGAGTGGATTGTCGTTCATTGACTGAAAGAACTCAAAATCGTCCCCACAAGCGGTGCACACGTAATCGTAATTAGGCATAATTCTTTTAAGATTTTTTACCGGATAAAATTGAAAACGAACAAGAACCTACAAGGTCCCAAATTCGATAGCGCGGTAAACTGAGGTGAAATACACCAAAATGACAAGACTTATGATGAAGAGCGCCACGATCGAAAGGGGTCCCAGAATAAACAGAACGCCGCAGTATCCAAGTAGCGGCAGAAGCCCATAACTTACCGTCCTCGAGTAGACCTTCACTGTCAGTCCAACATCCATTGCATCCTTGAACGATTCAAAGTTTTGATACCGATAAAGGCTGGATGAAAATAGCTGTATACCTATCGGAATACTGATCATGAACGCCACTCGACCCAAGTCAGGGTAAATCACTCCAACAAACCAGGAGACAAACAGTCCAATAAACATTGGAATCCCTACCCACACGATCGCAAGAACCAGGAATCGCAAGCCGTCAATAAACAGGTCTTTCCAACGATCCCATTCCGGGTAGATGAATGGCGCTCCAGCCTTGACCAATACGGTTGTCCGGTAAAGGTATCCCATAGCGAAGATATTCACAATGGGTATCATCATCAACAAGCTACCAATACCTAATTTGACCCAACACCCGGGGGTATTGAATACTTTCCGCCATACTTGCTCTACTGAAGCCATAATTCTTCTCTTCTAAATCACCAGATTTTTATCGATATGGATTTTAAAGCAACGCTTAACAATTACCAAATACGCGTTGAACAAGGTATTAACATTTGGACTCCGACCAAAGACACCAAACCCGCCCAATTGCATTCCGCTATGCGCTACAGTCTGGAAGCTGGAGGCAAACGTCTCAGACCGGTACTGGTTTTGGCCATTGCCGAACTATTCGAAGCCTCGGAAGACTCGATGCCCGCGGCCATCGCGTTAGAGTGTATACACACCTACTCACTGATTCACGACGACCTACCAAGCATCGACAACAGTGACCTTCGTCGCGGAAAGCCGACCTGTCACAAAGCCTTTGACGAACCAACGGCACTTCTGGCGGGTGACGCCCTGCTAACGCTAGCCTTCGAAATCCTGGCGGAAGCCTACAGCGACTCGCCTCTTCTCGCTAAGGACCTGATCCTGGACCTGAGTAAAGCCGCTGGAAGCCAGCGACTCATTGGTGGGCAGATGGAAGACATCCTAGGCGAAGACTCCGATTACACAGAAGAACAGCTCGACTATATTCACCTGAACAAAACCGCTGCTTTAATAACAGTCGCCATGACCATGGGCGCAAGACTGGGAAAAGCATCCAGTCAGGAACTGGATGCTATTCGTAAGATCGGCCGCCATGTCGGCTTGGCGTTTCAAATTACAGACGATATTCTCGACGCCACCTCCGACACCGAAACCATGGGTAAACCGACCGGCGCCGATGAGGAAAATGAGAAAACGACCTACATCAAACTCTACGGATTGGACGAAGCACGGGTTCAAGCAAAAGAACACACCCAAGCTGCCACCAAACTCTGTGGTTCACTCAGTCATAACACGGAGTTTCTTAAAGCGCTGGTGCAGTATTTGGAGCACCGGATCCGCTAATAGGTCAGAGCCAACCGAATGGACCTGTAATCGCCACTGTAAGGCCCGGTTTCTGAAGATTTACGAACACGATTTTTCCGTCTGGCGAATGACACGCACCTGCAAACTAGGTATCTCCGGTCGCATTGCGAGCCAGTTTAAACCACTCACCAGCCGGTGATACGCCTACAAGAAAATTATCGCCTTTGCCATCTTCACAAAGCAAGAGTCCTCCATCAGGTGTCACATCGAGATTGTCACACATCTCAACGATCTCTCCATCGTTAGGTTCCAGATAAAGTTCGAGCTTTGCAGGGGCTTCTTGTTCCCGATCAGTTCCTTCGTAGGGACTCGGAGTATAAGCAAATACTTGGCCTTTCAAGACTCGCCCGCCATTGGTGCACACCCAATAAACGCGTTCGTCACTGTAGAACATTCCCTCACCACGGGCAAATCGTGCAGCACCTGCATCAAACCCACGGTACCGCAAATCATCCAGGGGAGCTTCCGGATCATCCATATCGATCCACTCGACCTCGTAGGTTTTATTTAGTTTAAATTCATCAGTCGAAAGATCTTGCCAGTTACGGGTATCACAACTCGTCCACCCTTTAACCACCAACGCCTGGAGTCGCCCACCTTGGGCCAATTTCCCCGGCACTTTCGGGATAAAACGATAAATCAATCCATCTCCACGATCCTCCGTTTGATAAACAACTCCAGATTTGGGATCTACCGCGACTGCTTCATGGTTGAACCGACCCATAGCTTTCAAAGCAATCGGATCGGCCAGCTTCGGCTTACTCGTCACCGGCACCTCAAAGTTATAACCGTGATCTTTTTCGATACCATCACCTGCACGACGCATGGTTTCCTCACATGTCACCCAAGAATTCCAAGGCGTCGGGCCACCAGCGCAGTTTCTATGAGTGCCCGCTAAGCTAAGAAACTCACTCTCTACCTTACGAGTCTTCGGGTTGTAGACGACCGTTGTCGTACCTCCAAGTCCAGGCTGTTCGCCAAACCCATAGTCATAAAAGTATTTCTTATCGACCTTAGACAACAACTCATTGCGAATACCAAAAGGACTCGCTAACCCTTGGTCGGGGTTCGATTCGTGGTTACACACAAGGATTATTCGCCCCCCTTTTTCCGGGAAATGCCGCCATTCCGTCGTGATTTCCGGGAGTGACCAACCCATCACTCATCGTTCGGCCCATCCGGGACAATACTTGGTATTCAAATCCACGCGGCAAATCCAATACCTTGGCAGGATCATTTTTTAGCGGGCCATAATGGCCTGAGACCGGCAGGTGACTGGAGGCACTAAGCATACTCGATGCTCGAGACATGGTTAAGAAACCAGCGGAAACGATACTCGCCGATTTTAAAAAGGTACGTCTGCTTTGATAAGAAATTTTCATATTAAAAAGATGGTTGCGACTTGGTGATAACCCTGTGGGTTTAGTGTAATCAGGTAAAGGCATTTGCAAAGCTATAGCCTAACTTTTGCAATCATGAATTGGTGGTCATCATTTATTTCCCAGTCGGGTGACTGGTGGGTAGCTTCTCAACCCGTTTTGGCGATTCTCGTATTATTCGGATTCTTCATGACTGGTTTGATCGGCTGCATTATCCCGATTGTTCCTGGACCAGCCATTGTTTGGGTTGGCATGCTGATCCACAAACTATGGGTGCCTGAATCGTCAGCCCATTGGGGACTCATTCTCGTAGCCGGCGTTTTTGTCGGTATCACCTTCCTGTTAGACTACGTACTCGCACTCATGGGTGCCAAGAAATTCGGCGCATCCCGTAAAGGCGGAATCGGTGCACTCCTCGGTGGATTCATCGGTTTTTTCATTCCTCCATTTCTACTGTGGTTGATTATCGGGCCCTTCGTCGGGGCTCTCATTGGAGAATTATTCGATGGCCAGACGCTGCAACGGGCGAGCCGTGTCGGTTGGGGAAGCTTTCTGGGGACTATTGCCGCGTATGTTTCTAAACTTACCATTTGTTTTTTAATTATTGCCGCCTTTATGGTGAACACTGTTTTTTCTTCCATTTCCTAATTTCAAACAAAACACATGGCTAAAGTAGACACCGAGCTTCTCAAACTGATCCTTACACGCAACGAACTCGATATCCGGATCGTATCCCGCATCATGGATGATATCGAAGTCGAACTGAAAAACCAGGTCGACGAGGAAAAACCACCTCCCGTCAAGAAGCAGTGGTGCATCATGATCTCCGATCCTGCCGGCGACCTTCAAGGCAAAGATCACACCGGTTGGATCCTGCAGATACCCGAAGACGACTCACCTGCGACTACGCAGGAACGGGTCATCAATGCAGCCTACGACTACAATGCATCGCCGCGTGGTAGACGGATTCCCGTCCAAACTATCGGTGAAGCCTGTGAAGTCATCCCCGCAAGGTTCTTCAAGGAACAAAACGCCTGGGTAAAAACCAAAGTCCCGGTATTGATGCTAACGACAGACAACAAGATCCCGACCACTGCCTAAAAAAAGTCCGGCACCAGAGACACCTCGGGTCTTAGATTCCCTCGCTTCATCGATCAGCAAGGTAGTAATTCCGTATTCGCCGATTGGAGCGGCATCTTCAATGGTGATGTTTGAACTTCGCTAGAAGCTCACATGCCCAGTCGCCCATAACATGAGCAATTGGACCACACCTATCAAAAAGCCCAATACTCCGCCCAAGAGCTCTATTCGGCGAAATTCCTTAGCTGCTATACGGTGCACCAGCTGCTCGAGCTCATCCAGATCGAGCTCATTGATCCGGTCTTCCACCAACTGCTTTACGTGGACCTGGTTTTCCACTTCAACAGCCACCTTTTCGATAAAGGGCTCCGCATGTATATCCAATTCTTCCTTGGCCATGGCCGTGAACTGATCGACCAATCCGTCATTCAGGAATCCGCCTATAAATGGCATCGCCCGCAACCTTGTTACCAACGCCTTCCCAACCAATTCATCGATAAAGGTATGAAAGTGCGGCGTGAGATTCATGTTTCTCAGCGACGCCGCCAATACATGCTTTTGCAAAATTTCCTTCTCAATCACTTCACCCGTCTGCTCAGCAATCTCCTTCTGCCTCCGCGGAATTAAGCCCTGCCACTTAAATCCCAGAATATTTACGGGAGCCTTCGGATGAAATAGCATCCACACCGCCACCTTGTTGGTAAACCAACCAATGAGCGCTGACACAAACGGAAGAGAGAAAATTACGATCTTATCCATAAACGAAAGGACCTTGTGATAGGGTAATAAGCGCTAGGTGCGAGCTGAAAAACTTACCGCCCTGCTCTGCTTTCTTTGACAGAAAATGAAAAACCTGATCCTTCTAATCCCCATATGAACCTAGAGCTTACCGCTATAGAATGCCGAGTCCTCGGCTGCATGATTGAAAAATCCATTACCACCCCCGAGAACTACCCACTCTCCCTCAACAGCCTGGTCAACGCCTGTAACCAGAAGTCTAATCGATCCCCCGTCATGGACCTCGACGAACCAGAAATCCTCGATGCTCTCGACGAGCTCCGCGCACAGCATCTCTGCTTCCGCGTCGATACGGCTGGCTCTCGCGTACCCAAGTTTAAATACGCAACCCCTGAGAAATGGGAGTTCCGCCCCGCCCATCTCGCAATATTGTGCGAACTCCTGATCCGCGGCCCCCAAACCCCCGGTGAACTTCGAACCCGTGGTGAACGTATGCACGCCTTCCTCGATTTGGCTGAGGTTCACGCGACGCTTGAAACGATGCAAGAACACGAGGAAGGGATATTCGTCAAAAAGCTCCCCATTCAGGCCGGTAAAAAAGAGGCCCGTTATGCCCAACTTATAGGCGGTGACATCGATTTTGGTGATATGGATGAGCCTGAAACACCCACAGAATCGGTTCCATCTGGCCCTTCCAGAAACGAGCGGGTTGAACAACTCGAGATCCAGGTTGCCGACCTCCAGGAACAAGTCGAATCTCTAAAATCCGCCTTCGCGCAGTTCAAAGAGCAATTCGAGTAAGAGCTCGATCTCCCTCAGGCCTTCAAATGCTCCAAATCTTTTCCTGTCGGCTTCTGGAAAACCCGTAATTTAAACTGCGGAATCACTGCCAGTAGGTGATCAAATATATCGGCCTGTATATCTTCGTAAAATGCCCAACGGATATCTTTGGTGAATACGTAAATCTCAATTGGCAACCCATCCGGCCCCGGTTGTAACTGACGCACCAATAACGTCATATCCTGATGGATCAGTTCGTGATTCCTCAGATAAGCCAGACAGTACGCTCGAAACGTTCCGACGTTTGTAAGATGCCGTCCATTGATGAGCTCGTCCATCAGCTCTTTGCGCGATTCATTGTGCTCCTGAATCTCCGTCAGTTTCTTTTCCAGGTAGGGTTTCAATAGAGCGAAACGTTTAAACTTCTCCAACAATTCCTCATCAGCAAACTGCACACTGTTCATATCGATTTGGAGCGAGCGTTTGATACGCCGTCCACCAGTCTCCGACATTCCGCGCCAGTTTTTGAAGGAATCCGAGATCAAGGCATAGGTGGGAACTGTAGTGATCGTCTTGTCCCAATTCTGCACCTTGACTGTCGTCAAAGTCACGTCGAGCACGTCTCCATCCGCACTGTATTTTGGCATTTCGATCCAATCACCCACCTGAACCATATTGTTAACAGATATCTGGATCCCGGCGACAAATCCCAGGATCGCATCCTTAAATACCAAGAGCAGCACGGCTGTTACCGCACCTAAGCCTGAGAAAAAATAGATCGGGGATTTGCCAAATGCGATCGATAGAATGATGATCAAACCGATCAAGTTTACGACCAGCTTCACCGCCTGCAGAAATCCCTTGAGCGGAATACGACGCGTTTTTTGGCGACTATTGTAGAGAGTCAGGATTGCATCGAGAAATGAATCAAAAACCCAGATAAAGATTACGATCAGGTAGATATTCACCCCCATTTTTAGGAATCCGACAAAATCCTCGTTATTGAAGAAAAACAAAGGTGCCAGCCAATTAATCGCGATAGCCGGAGCGATGTGCGACAAACGGGTTAAAACATTGTGCTCAATCAAAGGGTCATCCCACTCGGTCTTGCTCCGCTTAATAAGCGCCACCACCGTCCGAAGAATAATCTGCTTAGCGATAATATTCAGGATCACTCCCACTATCACGATCGCGATCAAACCCAATACCAACATCACTATATCCACCTGCCCCTGCGCAACGCCCAGATCTGTTAACCAGTTTTCGAAATTTCCTATCATTGTTTTTGAGGTTGGCTCCAAGTAGTCACCAGGCATTTCCCGAGGCAAGGGAATACGCAATCAGTCCTATAAGCGCTCCAGCGGATACACCACCACATCCAGAGACTTGGAGAACAGGACCGAAGGATGTCGTTCACCCACCTTGAATTCGTCTAGCAGGGTATTTCCAAGGATCGTCAGTTCAGCATGCTGCAATGGCCACTTAGGATGTTGAACTTCCCCCCGAAAGAGCGTCCCCGACTTGCTTTGGCTGTAGAGACTGTAGCGCTCGGTCGACCAGGTCTCAAACGAGTCCGGTTCAAAAATTGCGGGTTCTCCCGGGGAATAGGTCGCATCGAACCGTTTGCCCGATCTTTCATGGTAGTAACTAATCTCCTTATCCGATACCACAACGTCGATCTTCGCCTTGTAATAAGGAAGGTTGAAAAAGGTTCGAGCCACCCACACGCCCAGGGCATTGGTTATATCCAGACTAAAAAACCAAACCCCCGGCTTCCCCCCAATCTTAACGTAAGTCCGCACATTGATCTCTGGGAAATCGCAAAACAGCTTCGGCGCTGGCCAACCCCGCTTCGTCACGCCCTTCATGTCAAACGGAACCACCGCAAGCCAGGCCATACCATCAAAGGTATCGATCTCCAACTGCTCAGGGATCAAACCGCGAATCTCACTCACCTCAATCGGCCAATGCAAAAACAACAGGTTGTCCCACTGCTGCCTCCAAATCCACTTCGCATCTGGAAGTGGCCATGGACGATGGTCGGTCTGTCGAAGTGCTGGATGATTCGTTGCCACAATAATTTACTGTCTCGTTTTAGATAAGTGGAAAGTCCCCGAATCGCAAATCCGATTGCAGGCTGAAATTTTTAACGTAACCTGAATCACTCCCACCCCATTTGGTGCCTCTGCAACTGTTGTTCCTGCCAGTGCTGCCAAGTCGTACCGTCATACCAAAGCGGTTGAGCCAATGGTTCTTCCCAGGCAACAATCCTGCCCAACAACTCTTGGGTCTTTTCAGGATACCGGGTTGCCAGATTGGTCGTTTCCCCAGGGTCTTCGTCTATGTTAACTAAAATCAATGGAGCGAGGAGCTCTCGTTTTTCGTCCAAAGGGTTTTCCGCTACACGAATAAGTTTCCAAGGTCCTTCCCTGACCGCACTCACGCGCCAGAATCGCCAGAAGAGCCGTTTATGAGGAGCACCACTTCGCTCACCCTCCAAATAGGGGAGCAAATTCGTCCCGTCCAATTCCCATGTTGGGCTCACATCCCCGCCGGCAGCTGCCAAGCTCGTAGGCAACAGGTCCAACGCAGATACAGGATGATCAAACTGTTTCCCTTTTGGTAATCGGTTTGGCCAGGAAACTATAAACGGAATTCGGATGCCTCCCTCCCAGTACGTACCTTTGTAACCCCGCAGGGAGCCATTGGAATGGGCCCCACTGTTAGTCCCTCCATTATCATTCAGGAAAATGATCATCGTATCGTCCGTCAACTTAAGCTCGTCCAACTTCGCCTGCAGACGACCGATATTCGCGTCCATTGAGCGAGTCATCGCAGCTACCTTCCAACGGATATCTGGCGCTATCTTAGTGGAGTTTTCCAGATCCTCCTCTTTCGCTTCGAAAGGGCCGTGCACCGCGTTATAAGCCAAGTAAATAAAGAATGGGCTACTCTTATTCTTGTCGATGAACTCCATCGCAGCGTCAGTAAAGTCGTCTGTTAGGTAAGTGATTTCTCCCAACTCATCTACCGGCTCATCATTACGGCGAATGGCTCTTCCATGGCTCGGATTTTCGTCGGGCCAATACGTCCGCGACCCACCAAGAAATCCATAAAACTCATCGAAACCCCGCTTATTGGGATGATACTGAGGTAGCTCTCCCAAATGCCACTTACCAATCGCCATGGTACGGTAACCCTGCCCTTGCATCACCGTTCCCAGGGTCTGCTCACCGGTATCAAGCCCCAGATCATCCTTCGTGTAACCTGGCGTCGGTATCGTCGGCACATTACACTCTGCTCCAAAGCGCTGTTGATAACGCCCTGACATCAACCCCATGCGCGACGGCGTGCAGGTCGATGCCGTGACATATCCCTGCGAACAAAAGACTCCCTGCCTTGCCAAGCGATCGATATGCGGTGTCTCAACCAGTTCTCCGCCTCCCGTCACTCCAAAGTCCGCATAACCGGCATCGTCAGAGAGGATTATAATAACATTCGGCTGGGCTGCTGCCCATCCAACTGAGGAGCCCGCAACAAACATTAGGAAAATAACCGATAAACGTAACATCATACCGATAACCAATCACACCCGGAATCGCATTCACACAAGTATATTTTGCTCTATTTAACGCTGTCAGGGTTAAGCAATCTGATCTAAACGACCAGCGACTCTCGCAGACAGACCGCAGTTATCCGGCAGGACGAACGAGTCGTCCTACCGTATGATAACAAATGCCATTAAGGAAAAATAACGACCACGCGGTAAAACCTGTTCGCCGAAGACTGAAAGGTTTCATCCGTGAATGACAGAATCTCAAGCGAACTACTATCATGAACAGGCCCGACATTATCCCAATTTCTGAGATCACTACTCGTTTGAATCTGGTAATTAGATTCAGCCGCTCCAATCCAGGAGATCTTTACAGCCCGGTTCGCTGTCATTTCAAGAACCAGATTGAGCTCGTTGATAGCGGTAAGGGTGACTGCCTGAACTGCCGGCATATACACATCTCCCACACCGACGTTGTTGGTTCCTACCGCATAAAACTCGTAGGCCTTATCCTGTTCACCCACAAACAAGGCGGAAGTGAGATCCGTTCCGCTTAACCAAGGTGTCCAAACCCCACCATCCGAGCGGTAGTAAACATTATAGGAACGGATACCGGAAGCCGACTGCCCTCCCCAACTTACGATGAAATCACTGAAGGTCATTTCAGGAAGCACTTCCACAACGGCGCCGGGAATATCCGAGTCGATCGTTACCAGAGCTTCTTTGTCCGGATTAGTCCCTTTCGATGCATCGAGTGGATCGATCTGATTCGTATCGATATCGAAGCTGAAATCAAACTGAATGGTGGCTACGTTGCGAATCTCCGTGTCGGTTGGTAGATCACTCTTGGGCATTACTGCATAGGTCAGATGCCCCTGCCCTCTACCCTCACCCGGTTGAGTGGCTTCGGGGTCCTTTTCCGGTTCCGGAGGAAGGAATCCGATGGTCACAGGAGGCGGAAGATCCGTCTCAGGATCGATACTGTAGAAAATGGCGTAGATCTCTCCGTTCTCAATACTTACCTCCACGTGTACTTCGATTTCGAATTCGTATTCATCATCCTCATACTCGTAATCGATAACCGTTTCGTAAAAGCGGGTTTCTGGATCCACGGAAACACTGATATCTCCAAAACCAAAATCGAGAATTTCAAACGTGCTCCAATCCACTTCATCAGGTAATCGATCACGAATCGTAACCACCTGAGCCGGTGCAGTTGCGTCCGAGTGATTTTCAAAATCAATCCGGTAAGTAAGTACGGTCTCTGCCGAGACATAGTTCTTCTCCCCATAACCCGAGATACCCAATTTCTGATTGGGATCTTGCGAACCACTCATGCGCGAACCGCGTAAGGTCTCACCGGTTACGTCCAAGCCAGTCAGCCATATGTATAATTCCTCCTGCAAACCAATGGTATTATCACTAATAAATGCGACAATTCCGGCGGCTGCGGCTACGGGAGCTGCGGCTGTGCCGACTGCTGCCATGCCAAGGAGCGTCAATGCACCAGAGGCTAAACCATGGCGGACCTTATGGTTACCGCCCTCGGTACTGCCTGTGGCAAAATTGGCCACATCCCATAAATCGACCTCTTCGCCCTTACTCCAGGTTTCGTTGATTCCGCTTACAATTTCAAATCCAGAAAAAATAAGGGACACTCCTCCAAGGACATTTCCCAATCCATCTCCTGTAAGGAATTCGATGCCTTCCAGTACAGGTTCAGGTATCTCGGTTATAACAACAACCGTATTGGCGGCTCTAGCCAGACCGTCTGCAACCGAATTGAATCCCCCGAACAGACCAGTCAATCCTCCTACAAATCCGATGTCAGCAAGCAAGCCTCCTTCAGGAGTTTCTCCATTTGACCAATGGCTTATAAATTGGCTGACGTAGCTGTCCTCAACCCCAAATCCAACAGCCTGAGCAGCTTGCCTGGTTTGAGGTGAGACGAA
>ERZ887942.2193-NODE-2193-length-12341-cov-6.648462_pt1 | contig 12341 bp, 6 predicted proteins | sample MGYA00521099_ERZ887942 | MGnify/ENA primary metagenome ERZ887942 (study PRJEB32303, sample SAMEA104408605) | aquatic metagenome | biome: Brackish water; feature: Pelagic; material: water | place: Baltic Sea | collected 2014-06-07T06:48:00 | depth 16,251 m ... | reverse complement strand
ATTCATGAAGAAAATCATTACATTGTTAGTGGCGGCGACATTTGCTGCGGGATCAGCGGTGGCTGATGACAAGCGAGACAATCCTGAAAAGAAAGCAGGTCCACGAGACAATCCGGAACGCAAAGAAGGACCGCGCGATAACCCTGAAGCGAAAAAAGACGGTCGTCGTGATGTTAAAAAACCCGGCGCTGCGGTGAACCGTGAATTGCAAAAAGAAGCCAGGATTTTTGTGGCCTACGACAAAGATAAATCGGGAACGGTGACGGAAGATGAGATGGCGGCGATGCGCGAAGGCAAACTTGATTCCGACCAAAAGCGGCAGATGCGGGAAGAAATTAAAAAAGCGGATCGCAACGATGATGGGGTCCTCGATCTCGCCGAATGGCACGTGCTGATGAGTAATCGGCGGGCTCCAAACGCTCGTGAAGGTGATGCACGCCGTGGTGGTGACAGTGACAGAAAACGTGATCAACCTGAGCGCCGCTAAATTATTCTAGAGCAACAAAATGAGTTCGTTATTTTCAGCTTCGGTTTTGGAATCTTTGTTTGCCACGGTTTGGCAGACATCGCTTCGGGCCAGTGTGCTGATCGGACTCGTTTTGGGACTGCTCTTCGTGTTTCGAAAACTTGGTCCTGGCTGGAAAATCCTCCTCACCGCGATTGTTTTTGTGCGCTTGTTAGTTCCGTTTGCACCGGAGAGCCGATTCTCGATTTTTAATCTGTGGGAGGAAAAAACGACTTTTACGAAGCAACAGGGTATGTTCGACGAACCAACCCTATTGGTTCGATTCAAAGAGGTCGCGAAGCTCCAGCCGCTAACCCGGCAAGCCGGGCACGGCGCGATCGAACAGGGTACGCTCGATGAACCAACCCTATTGGTTCGCGAAAACCCCATTGTGGAAAAGCCGCGTTTTGAAATTTCATGGCCGGTCGTGGGATCGGTCGTTTGGTTGGGCGGTGTGTTTTTGATTCTCGGTGTGGCAGTGATTCGTCAGGTTCGATTAAATCGTGGCCTGAAAATATCCGCTGAAAGTTGGAATGAGGAGCAGGTGTTGTGTTTTGAGCAGCTGGGCATGCGGCGGCGGAATCCGCTTCCGGCGTATGCTTCTTCAATGATGAGTGGTCCTGCGATTGCTGGTTTGCTCCGACCACGACTGATTTTGCCTTCGAATTTTGCGAGCGCCTATTCACGGTCAGAGCGCCATGCGATTTTGCTTCACGAATTGGCTCACTTGAAACGGGGTGATCTTTTGTGGAGCGGGCTGACGTTTTTTGTCACGGCATTGCACTGGATGAATCCACTGGTTTGGATCGTCGCCCGTGGTTTTCGGCAAGACTTGGAATTGGCCTGCGACGCGACGGTTCTGAGAAAAATGAAATCCGAAGAGCGGCCGAATTATGGGCGTGCGTTGTTGCGGGTGGCCGAGATGGTAACAAATCCTGCGGGACGAATGACGGTGTTGGTGGCTCCTTTTTTTAATGAAAATTCAAACTTAAAAGATCGAATTCAAATGATTGTAAATCCAAAGAAAACTTCAAAATTAGGAATGCTGGCGATGGCTGGTGTGGTGGCAACTTTATGCTTGGGAACATTTACGTCGGCGACGGCGGATGATGAAACGGATAAAAAGCCGGAGCGGGCGCAAGTGAAGTCCGAGCGGGTGACGGTGACTTCAGGAACGAAACGGTTATTGGAGACGGCTGAACGTCTTGAAAAACTGGGGCTGACTCGCGAAGCGGCGGAGTATCGCGCAAAGGCTGGCGGAAAAGTGGCGTTGAAGGAACGCGATGGGGATCGCCCCGAACAGCGGCGCGATGTTCCGCAGGACCGTCCGGAAATGGACCGAGAAGTCGATCGTGATCGGCCGGCGGAAAGAACTGCAGTCGAGAACCGGGGGCGGCGAGACGTTGCGCCTGAGCGAGGGCGCGATGGTGACAAAGAATTTTTGGAGCGCCTGCGACGTTTGGAAGCGGAGAATAGAGAGCTTCGTGCCTTAGTGGAGCGGTTGCTGAAGGGGCGGGATTGAGTTGAAGTTGCGAAATATAGGACGTTGCAAGCAGGGGTGCTTCGTGGTACCCGATTTGTAATGCTGGAGAATACTTTTTACTGCGATTTTGACCGCGATCAGTTGGGGGGGGTGCCTGCCCGTGGGGATGACTACCGAACGCCGTTTCAGGTGGATCGGGATCGGATCATTCACACGTCTGCTTTTCGGCGGATGCAGAGTAAAACTCAGGTGTTTCTCTCGGGCGAATATGATTTTTACCGGACGCGGCTGACGCACTCGATTGAGGTGTCGCAGATCGGACGGGGGATTTGTGATCGCCTGAAGCACACCAGCCCGCTATTGGGGGATGATTTTTATGTGGATCCGGAATTGGTGGAGGCGGCGTGTCTTTCTCACGACATCGGGCATCCGCCCTTTGGGCATACGGGGGAGCGAACCTTGCATCGGTTGATGCGGGAGTGGGGTGGCTTTGAAGGGAATGGGCAGACGCTGCGAATGCTGACGGAGACGATTTTTTCGGAAACTCGGGGAATGTTGCCGACGCGGGCGCTGATGGACGGGGTGCTGAAATACAAGACGCTGTATGGAGAGACGCCGGACGCGGAGCATCATTTTATCTACAATGATCAGGCGAAGTATTTGGATTTCGTACTGGATGGGCGCGATTTTCCAGCGGAGCTGACGCCGGGTGATGAGCGAAATAGTTTTAAAGCGATCGAGTGTCAGATCATGGATTGGGCGGATGACACGGCGTATTCGCTAAATGACGTAGCGGACGGGGTTCACGCGGGTTTTTTGACCGTGGAAAAAATCGAACGCTGGGCGGCGGATAATTCGTGGGCCGAGGGCGAGCATTTGGACGCGCTGTTGAATGCGATTCGGCGGGGGAGGGTGGAGTCGTTGATGGGCCGGAAAATCGGAACGTTTATCGCAGCGGCGAGTTTGGTGAAGGAAGAGGGATTTATGTCGGACCTGACGAACCGGCATGGTTTCCGACTGGTGATTGAAGAGGATGTGCTGGCGGAATGTAAGCTTTACAAAAAGCTGCTGTATCAACTGGTATTTCGGAGTCATCAGCTGCAGCAGTTGGATCGAAAGGCTGATTTTGTGCTGACGCGGTTGTTTGAGGTGTTGGCTGACAATTATGTGACGTCTTCGAAAACTGGAAAATTTAGGCTGTTGCCGGAGGCGCAAGAGGAGCGAATTTTAGCAGCGGAATTTGAATCAGAAAAGGCGCGGATCGTGTGCGATGGGATTGCGCGGATGACGGATGGGGTGGCGAACCGGACCTACAAACGGCTATTCGATGCGGATTATGGATCGATCAGCGATTTAATTTAAGATGAAATCTGAAGAACGTTTAAAAACCGACATGCGACGGTTGCGGGGCCTTTTAAAGAAGGTGCTCGCTGATGATGAGGGCGCACGCAGAGCTTTGCAATCGGGAGATGAAGCGCGGATTTTGGACGTGGCGTGCGGAGCGTGTATCGAGGCGGAGACGTTGTCGGATGTGCTGGCGGAACTCAAGAATGGTGATGCTCCAGTGGATGTCGACTCGGCGGGGCCAGCGGTGAAGCTCACTGGAATTGATGTGCGAGCGCGTGAAATTGCGGATGCGCAGCTGCGTTTCGACAAGATGAAAGATGGGCGCGAGTTCGAGTTTTTAACGGGAGACGCCACAAAGCTAGAGGGGCATCGGGAGTTGGGAGAGGATTTTGATGTGGTTTTTATGCGGCATCAAAATTACTGGAATGGGCAGCGGACGTGGGAAGAGATTTTTGATCAGGGGATGAAGAAGTTGGCGGATAACGGCAGGCTGGTGATCACGAGTTACTTTGATAAAGAGCACGAGTTGGCACTGGAGGCGATTCAGCGTTTGGGCGGAAAATTGATTGTAACTGAGGAGAATGCGGAATCGCGCGAATTGTCGACGGTCGGGAAATCGATTGATCGCCATATCGCGGTTTTTGAGAAGAAAAAGTAGTCTGGGTGACACGATTTTCCTGAACGGAAGGCTGTAATTCTTTTGAATATTGAGCGACTGTAGCAAGATGCGACCTCTGTCTATCTTCACGGCTCTGTTTCTCTGTTTCGCTATTTCGGCGAACGCCCAGTTTGGAGCGCCTGAAACGGAGTCGTCGCTGGTCGTGGGAGTGACGTCGGTTGCGCCTGGCGAAACGTTCACGGTGGCGGTTGAGTTAACGCATGCTCCAGAGTGGCACTCATACTATAAGAATCCGGGTGGGGTTGGAATGCCGCTTTCGTTGACATGGAAGTTGCCGGAAGGGTTCGGCGGAGGAGATGTGATTTTTCCAACGCCTCATAAAGCCTCTGTGCCGGGTGCTGAGGGCGACGTGACCTTTTATGGATACGAGGGCCGGAACGTATTTTTGGCGGACGTGACGGTGCCTGAGAATGCGGAAATCGGCTCGGAGATCGATTTCGAAGTGGGAGCCATGTGGTTGGTCTGCAATGATCGCGGCTGTAACCAGGAGCGAGTGACTTTTAATGATTCGATCACCATTTCTGAAAAGACGGTGCCAAATCCAGATGGCGTGGTTTTGATTGAAGAAGCTCGGGAGCATCTTCCGAAAGCGGGAAAGGATATCCCGTTATCGATTTCCGAAACGGATGCGGGGATTATCGTAACTGCCGATCTTCCAGCGGAAGTTGAAAATCCGAAGACTGCCTATTTTTATTCGTCAGACCGGCAGATTGATGCTCAGCAGAAACAATCAGTATCTTTCAAAGACGGCAAAGCGGTATTCTCCTTGAAGCGGAATTTAGGGGATGAGGCGAATTTTATCGAGGCCGGTCCCAAATTAGCGAGTCTCGATGGAATTGTGGTTATTAAGGCAGGCGGAAGCGAATTTGCTTATCAAGTGAGCGGAGCGTTTGACGGGGGTGAAGAAATCGCTGTTTCGGAAGAGCCACAAACAGAGGAGGAAGTTGCCGAACCCGAAGCTAAGGGTTTTTCAAGCCAGTGGACGGAAGAGGAAATTGCGGAAGGGGCGGCGCTATACAGTACGGATGATCGTCCGAAGTTTGAGCTACTGGATGGAAGTGAAGAGAAGAAATTGACGTTGCTGCCGGCTTTGGGGCTGGTTTTTGTTGGTGGACTGCTGCTGAACTTGATGCCGTGTGTGTTTCCGGTTCTGGGATTGAAAATCATGAGCTTTGTCCAGCAAGCTGGTGAAGACGAAAGTAAGGTGAAGAAGCACGGGATGGTGTTTGGATTGGGAGTGTTGGTTTCGATGTGGATTTTGTCGGGACTGATTATCGCTGCGGGTGAAACCTGGGGAGCTCAGCTGACATCACCGATTTTCGTGGCGGGAATCATCATTCTACTCTTTCTGATGGGATTGAATTTGGCGGGCGTATTTGAGTTCGGGACAGCGATGACGTCCGTCGGTGGAGAACTACAGTCCAAGAAGGGGTATTCAGGGTCATTCTTTTCCGGAGTTCTGACGACTTTGATTGCGACCCCTTGTTCTGGCCCGTTTCTCGGCGCTGTGATGGGGTTTGCACTGGCTGAGAAGGCTCCAATCGCGCTGTTGGTCTTTACGATGTTCGCATTGGGAATTGCTTCACCTTACATTGTGCTTTCGTTTTTCCCGAAGTTGATCAACAAGCTGCCTCGGCCAGGCGCATGGATGGAGCACTTTAAAAAGGGAATGTCGTTCGCTCTATTCGCGACGGTGGCATTTTTCCTGAGATCATTCGCTAATCAAACGGGATACGATGGCCTTTCGTGGCTGCTGTTTGCGTTGGTTGTGATTGCATTTGCCGCGTGGATTTACGGAACGTGGTCAACGCCGATGCAGTCAAAGAAAATCCGCATGGGGATTGGATACGGGCTGACCATATTGGTCGCCTTGCTCGGAATCAAAATGACCAGTATCGCGGTGAAGAAAGAGGCGCCGATTCTTGCGGGGGGAGATGATTGGAAGCAATGGTTTCCCGGAGCAATGGAGCTCTCGCGATCGAAGAAACGGATCGCCTGGATTGATTATACGGCTGAGTGGTGACTAACTTGCAAAACAAATGAGAAGCGTGTCTTCTCAAATCAGAAGGTAGTCGACAAATTAAAAGAGCTGAATGTGGTCTTGATCAAGGCGGACGCCACCAAACCGAGCGAGGCAATCGATTATGATCTCTTTCGGTTTAACCGGAGTAATTTGCCCGTGAACGTGATTGTTCCAGCAGATCCTGATCAACCGTTGATCATGATGCCGGAATTGATCAGCCCGAAGCAGGCGCTCAAAGCATTGGAGATTGCTGCGGAAGGTAGGAAGCCAAAGTCATCTTCGTTGTGAACTGAAGGTGAGGTAGCTCCGCGCCTTTAATTGAGGCGCCAGTAGGTCCCTCTATTGAAAAGGAGTCTTTCTTTGTTTGGATGGTCAGAACTACAGACCGTCTATTCGCCTTTTTCAGCGCTGTGTGAGCCATCGCAAAACGGCTGACTTTTTGAAGCCCTGCATTGGCAAAACGCCAAGGTCTTTTTCTCGTCCACGATGAATTTCTGCGGAGCGAAATTCGTGCCCTTGTGAGATCCGTCACAAAAGGGTTGATTGTTTGAGAGGCCACAGGCACACCACCAATACTCGCCTGCTTCGACTTCCATTACTTTTGGTTTAAAGGCGGTGGCTTTCGGCTTGTCCATTAAATTGATGAAACGAATAAAGTTTAGGAAAAAACGGAAATTACTGATTAGGAAGTTGGTTTGTTCCAACCGCCTGATTAACTGGCAAGCCAGACGGATCAAGAATACGAACGGTTACGAACATGACCATTCCTCTTTTCTTCCTGTCAGTAACCTTTGAGCGAAATGCGCGCCCAATAAGCGGGATATCGCCTAAGAAGGGAACTTTGTCTTCAATCTCATCGATATCATCCTGAACCAGTCCACCGATTGCAATGGTTTGACTGTCCCAAACGGTGACGTTGGTGTTCTCCTTCACGGCGTCAAATACTGGCATTAAGATCCGGTTCTCGGTGATTACCACCGCTTCAGGTCCAAGTGCACCAACACCAATTGTCGAAATTGGGGTTCCGTAATTCACAAATCCTACAAAATCTGAGATCTCTGTCGCTATATTCAGGCTGACGGTCTGATTATCAGGCCCGACAACGGGTTCCACTTCAATTATTTTACCCAGTTCACGGGTTTCAAACGCAGTTGGTGTGGCCGGGGTTACAGGGAAGGAATTTCCAACTCCCGTATCAATGCCACCTTGTTGCCCATTGACGTTGGCCTGGACGATTCCAACGGAGTTAGGAAGTTCCGGTGGATCGTATTCAGTTGGATAAATGAACTCGCGAATTTGACGAATGCTGGCGCGTTCACCCGGGCGAACTACGACACTGGCTTCACAGAGTCGGTCGGTCGCCTTGGATTGATTCAACGCCCTGATAACTGTCTGAAACTGAGGATCAGTGAACACTCCCGAAATGCCGAATACCGCGGGTGCAGGAGGAACGGGCCGCGTTGGGTCTGTCGGAGCCGCACGAGCGATGACGTCATCAATGGAGAGATTTCCGCGAGTATTGCCACTTCGCAGACCTGCTGTAATCGGATTTCCACCTATTGGGAGTCCAGTTGATGGATCAACGAATGGGAAGTCACTTGCGTTTCGGTTCTGGCTTGCATTCGATGCCGTTCCTCCACTGGTAAATAATTTAGGAGTGCTCCCGACGTTTGACGGACCGAGCAACCAATTGAATCCCAGTTCAGTGGCCCCGGAAGTGGAAATTGAGATCATCCTGAAATCGATTTGGATGATTTTTGGAACCGACTCTCGCGAAGAAGCGACCAGGGCTTCTACAATTTCCAACTGGCTGGGGCGATTGCGAACCGTGAGGACACTGGTTCGTGGGTTAAAACTAGCGGACGATCCGGTATCAAAGTTGACTCCAGACTGCTCTAAAAACTCCTGTGCGGAAAGGCGGGAAACAGGAGTTGCTCCTCCTCCTGCTGGTGAGGGATCTGCAAAGGGATCATCGGCTACACCTGCACCTGCGCCATCACCACTGCCACTGCTCAGAAAGTCCGGCGGCACCGTGTAAGTTCGGTTCACCATGGCTTCGTCTTCCGTCGAATTAATTGGAATCAGTGTCACCGCAAATTCATCCACACGATATTTCATGCCCACTTTTTGGCCAATGTAGGTCAGGGCTGCTCCGAGTGGGATATTGGATAATTGAATCGTCACAAGGCGTTCGTCTGCGTCCTCCGCTCCGTTCACGATGAAATTCACGCCTCTTTTTCCAGGATCACGCTCTGATACATCGAGCTCTTGAGATTTTTGGGTCAGGAAAGTTAAGACATCAGCCAGCCTCGCCTCTTGAAATTCCACTCTGGGAATATCGAGGTTTTTCAATTTCACCTCAATACTGGCTTTGTTTGACCCCAAAAGCGCGTCTGAGTATTTAAACGAATCAACTCCTTCAGAAAGGTCCACCGGGACGGGCAAAACCCATCCTTTGGAGACTTCGCCAAGCATTTTTGAACGGGTGTAATCCCTCGATGCGTCATGATACTTCAATCGAAGGCGTTCGACAGTTTCAAGTCCGCGTCGCGATGCCGAGTTATACGGATCGGTTGCCAAAACTTGATTGAAGAGAGTTTCGGCTTTGTCGTAGTCGCCCAGATCAATGGCCCCTTGTGCTGTTTTGAGTAACCTTTCCACGTCTGAAACCCGTTTTAGGTGTCCGGGAGTCATTGCACGATTGAAGTGGTCGTCCTTTAGCTTTTTGAGCAATGAAGAAACTTCACCGCTGATCGCGGTTGGAGGAATGTCGCTCGTTTGACCCGCGGAACGATAAACATTCGTCAAAACGGTCTGTGCTTTCTCATACTCCGCTTGATCCACCAGCGTTTGCGCATATGCCGCAGATGCACTTTGGTAGCGTTGAAAGTAAGCAAGGCGGCGCTGCTCGGTAGCGGGAACCCCCGGGATTATTTCGAAAGCCTGTTGGTAGGCCTCCATGGCCTCCTTGTTCATTCCATTGGTTTGGAGCTGGGCGCCTTGTGTTGCAAGGGTATCTGCCTTTTTGACAGTCTCTTGCATCCGCAGGACCGCACGCGAAGCGACACCTGCGACGCCGCCGCTTTCCGCCTGAGCATCCTGGGCAAACGCAAACGACCCGCTCAACAAAGTGGCGGTAATTGCGCATGCAGCGATAAAGATGCTGTGGTGACGGTTATTTCGCATACCTTAATTATTAATATATGAGTCTCATTGTTGAGACATATTAATGGAATGGGCGCTATCCTATCAGTAAACTACCGCGAATGGCAACTCTGATTCCGGCTTTTTTTTCCTGCGATTTAACAGCAGAAAACGTCCGGTAGACGCCTGTTTGGTCCCCATCAATTCGCGAAAACATTATCACTGACATTCAACGACTTAGCCCTGACGCGATTTGGTAGGGTTAGATCGATGAACGGACCCTGTTCATTCGTCTTTTTCTGGTTTTTCTGCGTCGGCTTCTGCTGCCGGTTTTACTGATTTTCCTGCCGCTTTCTTTTGTTCCTCGAGGACTTTGGCTTCGTTAAGGATGAATTCTGTTTTACGAGCCACCTTTTTGTTGTCCCGTTTTTCAAAAATTGTTTCTTTTCGGCCTTCGCTGAAAACCATGATATCGAATCCTTCCAAAATGCCTTTTGCATTTTTGCCTTCACGACCCCAGACAACGATTTTATCAATAATGGCGGATTCTTTCAGATCCAGTTCCCACCACAGCTTCTGACTGTCTGATTCAGCAGGGTTGGTCATGGTGTAGCTCTTTCCGTCTGCAGCTCCATCTGTATTTCCATCAATTGCGCGGTCAGGTCCCATTCCGGCTTTTGCGTTGATTTGAGTGGGCGTTCCTTTACTCGCGATGTTTTTGCCATCGGCAAACACTTCCACTTCAACAAGAGAAAGTGGCTTTCCGAGAAGTTCGATCCGAACAAAGCGACCGCGGGCGATTTTATTTGTGTTCTTATTTTTACCAGGTCCGCTGATGCCGAGCATTTCGATTTCCTTACTCAAAACAGCAACGATGTCGTCAGGAGCATCGTCCCAAACTTTCCCATCCCCATACATTCCGGCATACATGTGAATCACCGCGTTCATTTCTTCTTTCCGATCCGGGTATTGCGAAAGAATCGTCACGGCCTGCTTCATGGCGTCGGCCGAGAGGGAGGGATCAACGCCGGGGTAAGCACCATAGGCCTCACCAAATGCAACTGCTGCCAAAGGCTCGTCACCCATGCGTTTGTGGACGATCGCCCGAATGTAAGCCAACTCGCCCCTAAGTGGATCGGTCCAATCGAGTTTTTTTGATTCGGCTTCAATCATGTTGAGTGCCCCTTCGTGATCATCTGATCCGGCGACTCCCCAACAGGCGACAACACCTCCGATTTTCCGTTCGCTCGATGAAATCTTATCCCACTCGATTTTTGAACGCAGAAGGTTGATGTCCTCCGCATTACGGAGGCGGCGATAGCAGTCGATTAACCTCCGTTGTGCGAGATTCGTAAAATTTCCCGGTGCAGGATAATAAGTGGAAGGTCCTTTGGTGAGTGACAGCTTCTTAAATTTTTCAGCCGCGTCTTTGTAATTCCCCCCGTCGAAATCAGCTATGGCTGCTGCCCATGCCTCGGTAGGAGGAAATTCGATGCCGTCAATCTCTTTGAAGGGAAGCTTGGAAACGTTTCCGCCGCCCGCATACCGCCAATTGATGTGATCTCCGCCGAGAGAAACAATCACAACTTCAATGAGTTGGCCGTTTTTAAGGGTCACGGGAACCGTTTGCTGCGCATTTGCAGTGGTGCTGCAAAGGCCTGCAATCAGACCAACAAGAGCAAGGAGTGCGCTGACCGGGATGTTTGGTGTTTTCACGTTTTGAAAAGTTTAAATTAAACAGGAGGTCTTATTTTGCCGGATTTTTTGCGACGTATTCAGCACGCCACTTTTGGAAGTTTACATTGGCTTCCACTACACCGGGGTGTTCGAGGTGGCCCATGCGCTTAAGCATGTCCTGGAGCACTTTAAGAGAATCGAGCTCTGAACCCCGATCTCTCATGATTTGAGCGGTTCGAAGATAAGCTTGAGTAGACCAGTCCAGATGGCCCGGGAAATTCGCGTAAACATTGACGTATGCTTTGAGGGCTTCCGCCTGTTTGCCGCGTTTTTCGAGACCATTTGCATAGCCAAAATTCGCTTCAGGGCGAGCAATTCGCCATCCGCCGTTTTCGAGATATTTCTCCCATTCAGCTTGGGCTTCATCCCATTTTTCCTGCTTTTCGTAAATGCGAGCGATGCCTAGGACGGCTTCTTCAAACATCTTGGGATTGTCGATTTCATTGAGGACCCGGTTGAATTTTGTGAGAGCCCCTTGCCACGCTTGCGCGGTGTCGGCTTCTGCGTCCATTTTCGCGGTATCAATCAAAGCGTAGGCAATAGCATCACCGATCGGACGTTCGTTGAGAATGAAATCGTAAACTTTTCGAGCTTCGGCTTTCTTGCCAAGTTCTTTGAGGTTGAAGCGAGCGAGGCGAACCAGAGTGTAGTTGCTCAGATCGTTTCCATTGCTGTTGTAGAGTGCATTCAGGCGGAAAAATGCCTGCTTGATATCATCTGCAAATCCTTTGGGATCGGAACCTTCCATCGCTTCGATTTCTCCCATGATGAGCCAGGCGCGAAGCGCTGGAGGCGGTGGCGTGATCGTTGAAGGAAACGCTTGAAATGCCTTCCGGGTCTCTTCGATCGTGTAATTGTCCCCAAGAAAAGAAGCATAGGCACCGAACATTTCGTCCAGTTCCGTAGTGCCTGGATTTGCGCCGAACTCATTTACAAATTGCTCCAAAATCGCTTTGGCTTCGTCTTTCCGACCAACTTCAGAAAGCGGTTTCACGGCAGCGATATTCACATCAACCTTCCACGAGGTGTCATCGTAATTGGCCTTGAAGTGATCAAAATATTTTGCGGCGTCCTCCCATTTTTCAGCCCCTGAATTCTCGGTTACCAGTTGTCGGTGGGCGTACCCGGCAACCTCTTTGTCGCCACGTTTTACTTCTTCCCACATGCGATTGGCTTCGATGTAGCAGGCGACAATTTTATCAAAGTCTTCTTCCTGACCTGACAAAATATCACCTTTCACGTTCCATGAAGCCGGAACTTCCTCAGCCTGGGGATGTTTTGCCTGAAGCTCGGCAATCCGCGCATAGGCATGGTTGTAATCCTCGAGCACAAGATGGCTTAAGCCGGCAAGGTAGAGTGCTGTTGGTCTAAGAGAGGAATTTGGGAACTCCTCCAAAAATGCATCCAGACTGACGGCCGCTTC
>ERZ887942.2192-NODE-2192-length-12343-cov-5.784831_pt1 | contig 12343 bp, 12 predicted proteins | sample MGYA00521099_ERZ887942 | MGnify/ENA primary metagenome ERZ887942 (study PRJEB32303, sample SAMEA104408605) | aquatic metagenome | biome: Brackish water; feature: Pelagic; material: water | place: Baltic Sea | collected 2014-06-07T06:48:00 | depth 16,251 m ... | reverse complement strand
GAAGTGACTGGATCATAATCGACGGAGATTTCAAATACGAGTCAGTCCATTTGCTTCGGAGCCTTCGTTTTAAAAATCATACCTCCAAGTTCTTGGTGATCACCTGGCATCAAGATCTGTCCCATGTTCTAAGGTGGGTTCGAGCGGGTGCACATGCGGTGTTGGACAAAAGAGAATCAAACAGCGCATTGGCTGTCGCTTTAGAAAGAGTAGATTCTGGGCACCTATATTTACCTAAGCCTATCCGTGAGAGAATACTCAGGAGCATAGGAGAGACGCCTCAACTTGAAGAACCTTTCCTATTCCTTACTGAGCAAGCCAAGGCATTTGCGCAGACGTTAGCCTACAAGGAGGCTCCAAAGCTCAAAGCCACTGGGCCACCAACGAGAACTTCATCTCGTCGCCCAATACGGTATGTCAATCTGCTGGCTGGCGTTGGTAGCTTCAGGCTTGGGCTAGATCCGCTCCAGTGGAAATGCGTCTACGCAACAGAAACGGACAGCTATTGTTTGGAAACCTATGATTCAAACTTCAAAGAAGAAACGCCGCCGCGGTCTTTGGTAGATCTTCCGCCGAGTTGTATTCCTAGCTACGATGTTCTTTGTGCCGCTTTGCCATTCAAACCGTTTTCAATGGGTGGAAATTTAAAGGGACTGAATGACGAGAAAGCCCTGCCGATTTTTGAGATACTTCGACTAGCTCGGAGGACCAGACCCAAAGCAGTGTTGTTCGAGAACGTGAAGCAAATGATGACGCTCGCAAACGGAAGCGTTGATTTACTTTTCAAGAGTCAGTTCAGCTCTTGGGGTTACAGCTGTTATTCCACCATAATTGATTCAACCATGTTTGGCATACCCCAGGCATGTAAGCGCTACTACTTCGTAGCTATCAGAACCGACCGCTTAAAAAAGGAGTTTAGATTTCCTGAAGGCAACACGTCGCAGTGTTGCGTAGGAGATATTATTGAGCCTGGTGACAACTCCAACCCACTGACTCCGAAGTGGCAGGAATACCTAGACTACTTTCTCGGCAGAAAGACAGAGCAACATCTTACTTTTCCATTACCAAAATCACGGAAAAAACTCAGAGCAATACAAGAGGGGGTTGATCTACAGAACTGCCTGTTGTCATTTCAGCAAGCGGCAATCAGGGCCATTTCATTAGAGAACCCTTTCCCGACTTTATCGTTGGGGGGGCAATCCCACAACATCGCTGTCTACACGAAGGAACGACGTTATCTTAGCGTCTTAGAGATTCAAAGGATTATGGGGTTCCCCGATTCCTTCAAACTTAGAGCGCCCAAGACTAAGGCGATTCAGATGTTATGCTCGTCCATTTGCCCTCCGGTGGTTGAGGCGATTGGTCGGAGAATTGAAGAGGCCTTTTAGTAAATTCGACCTTTGTTAATAACTTTTCTATCAGGATCTCTTTTATCTGTTGATCGCCCTAGGGAAGCGAATGTAGAGATTTAGTCAGCACCGCATTCTTTTCGATCTGCTAGACAAGTGATAAAGTTTATCCCCATATGTTTCTTAGCTGTTTCTACCGGCGCACTCCTCAACGCTGAAGAAGACAAAACTAATTCGCAGTTGATCGACCTTCTAAGTAATAACAGAGAAAGGCTCACAGAGCAATCTGCCACCATTCTCGAACTAGAGACGCTGAATAAACGTCTGGTTAACTCGAATTTAGATCTGCTCAAAGAGGTATCTACGTCAAATGCCAGGATAAGAGATCTTGAGGCGAAGATTACTAAATTAGAGGATCAAATTGAAACGCTCTCAAAGCCTTCAACCTCGATAAGTAATCCGATGCAGCTAATTGAACAAGCCGCGCTCCGATCAAATAAAGATTCAACCGGCTTAATTAACATTAATAATGCATCAGAGGCAGAACTGGCGTCCTTACAATTTATCGACATCGATTTAGCGAGGAGAATTATATCAAATCGGCCCTACATGCGTATTGAAGATTTAACCATAAATCGAGGGTTCGGTGCGTTAAAGTTAAGCCAGATCGAAGATTTAATAACTGTAGGTAAACTAGGAGAACGACGCAATTACTTAGAAGATAACCCTGATCAAAATGAATAATAGAACCAGACTCTTACTGTTAGCACTTCCGTTAACTTTCGTAATATCCCACCAAGCAACCGCTTTTGAAGAAGAGGAGGAGTTAGAGGAGGCGTTAGTGTCCGTAATGGTTATTTTTCAAAAAAGCCAACAGAAGCTCGAAGACCAGAATTTTGAACTCACGAATAAGGTTCAGTCTCTCATGAAAGAGAATGCATTTCTCGCAGACACACTGGATGATGTAGAAACGAAATACGGTCAATTACTGGAAAGACTGGAATCTTCACCGGAACAGAACCTTGAAAACGACCCAACAACCGTAACTTCGAGAGACACAACTAATGCCAGAAGAAACGGACCAGGTAGAAGAGGGAACGCCAACGGTGGAAGAAACTTTGACGAGCAAGATATTCCAGAGCCAACAGGAGAACTAATTAACTTAAATACTGCCTCTCGGGATGAACTACTTTCGCTTCCGATGATTAATGCTCTAAATGCAGATGGAATCATCGACGGGCGCCCTTGGAACCAGGTAGAGGATCTCATCAGAATGACAGGGTTTGGTCGGATGAAACTAAGAAACATACAGCCACTTGTTGTTGCCGGTCCGATGGAAAGTGAAAGCGATGGCGATCAAAATCCGGAAGACTTGTCAGTCGATGACAATGAAGAAACAGCGAGCGATGAGAATCTCGAAGAAGAAGATATCAACGATTCAAATCGTGATGATAACCTCTAATGAATACTGATTAACTCGCCTCAGTATTCAATCGCTCCAAGATGAGCAATTCACCCCACACCGACCTTCACCACGTTCTCACCTTCGCCCGTAAACACACCTACACGACAGCGGGTCAGGCATGGCAAAAGATCATAGCCTCTTTAGTATTCGAGACCAAAGTGGACCTCTCCTTGATAAGCCATTTCGACGAACACGATCAGGCGCGGTTATTCAACATCCTGGATGCGTTCATGAGTAAACAGTTACGAGTGGAAGAGATTAGCGCGGTTTACCTGGAGCTGTTCCCGCATCCGGAAGATTGGCGGGTTGAGGGGTGGGAGAATTGATTACTTGTGAAAAGAACTAATATCAGTAATCTTTCAAACCGAACCCTCTCCTATGCATAGTCAGAAATCAAAAGCGGACACATTTCCTAAGTTATCCACCTTTAGTCTAATACTAGTTTTGTCGGCTACACTGTTTTTTGTTGTGGGGTGTGCCTCTAACTCCGGCGTAAGTCCAATGGGGCAGAACTCTTTTATCGTAACCCGACAAGCGGCAACTGGATTTTCTGGTGCTGGAACTTTAAAAGCGGATGCAATCAGCGAAGCGGAAGCCTACTGTAGGGCTAGAGGAAAGGTTTTAAAAATATTAAGTGTCACTGAAGCAGAGCCACCCTATGTTTTTGGAAATTTCCCGAAGGCAGAGGTAATATTTAAAGCGCTTGATCCGGGCGATCCCGAATTAGAAATTCCCTCAGAGTATGATTCGTCAGGCACTCAAATTCGTGTGGGAAGTAAGCAAGTGGATAGGAGCGAAGTAAGTGTTTCAATCAAAGATGAGGCGGATGAAGACTTATACAATAAGCTCCAGAAACTTGGTGAGCTTAGGAAAGAAGGAATCTTGACTGAAGAAGAATTTCAGCAGGAGAAACAACATCTATTAAGTGAGCAAAGGTGAGCCTCACAATACCTAATTGAATAATTACTAATCCTTGTAATTCAGTACACGTCTTTCAGGACAAAAGAATCTAATCGCTTGCACCGAACTAAAATAGGGCGAAATCGGGAAATGTAGCTACTCCCCCCGCTTCTTCACAGGATTTCCATCCAACTTCAGGATCAACGGTTCATCAAAGGAAGTCTCTATTCTAAACGTAGCAGCGTTACCAAAGGCACGGTGAACCCCATAACTGATTGCACCGTACAGCCCCACCTCTTTACCCAAATCCTGGTCAGTGAAAACCAGCGGGTGCGGAAGGGTATTTTCCGAGTTAGGGGTTAGCACCCATTTTTTGTTTTGATCGTCATAGATAATTCGAAATTCCATCAACAATAGATAGTGAACAAGCGTTCACTTATTCAAGGTAAATCTCATATTCCAACCCATTAACCGTTAGTCCCGAAATCACTAAGTCATCCCAAAACTCCCAGCGAAAAAATTCTGTGTGGGTTATCCCATATGAATCTAAAACCATATCAGGATTCGCGAATCCCCCCCTCGCCCCAGGGTCTACCACGTTACCAATTTAATTCTTTATATCATTGGTAATCATCAACCCCGGTAATCATCCCCGTAGAGCAGGGATTTTGTTCAATTCGCGGGTAAATCGCTGGTATTTCCGTAGCAGTTTTGTAGCAGTGAAGCTCAAACCCTTGCCATTACTGAGTTTCGCACTTGCACGCACAACAAGTGAGTGCCCCTGGAGCCACAAGGTAAGCTCCTAAGCAAATTGGGCCGTTTGAGGATACGGAAGCTCTTTTAGTGGGTCTGAAACGGGTTCTATCATGGGTTTAATCGGCTCAGGTAGATCATCCACGTAATCATAATACCGGAACGCCATCAGTATAGAATGCCCAGCTACCTTAGCAGCCGTAACATTTCCCCAATTTCCCGCATCTCCTTAATACATCTTCTTCGCAGCAGATACACAGTCTTTTGGTAGTTCATCGGGACAAACTGCCTTAGCCATTTGGACAGAACCCGGTTCACGTAGGATTTCCTTTCGAACTCGCTACCTTCTAGGACGAACTCCCCTACTCCTTTCAGCTCTTTGAATAGACCCTCACTAATGGGTATCTGTCTCCTTTGGCCTGTCTTCGTCCAACTAGGATCGATCCAGTAACGTCCAGCAGTCTCCTTCAGGTCCTCGTTCCTGAGCAGATAGACTTCTTTGTTTCTAAGCGCACAATAGCGAACCAGCAAATAAGCCTTCCGAAGATTTCCATCTAGTGAGATAGCAGCTCGGGAAATCTCATCGATAATCCGTGGATCAACATAGCCTGATGGTTGAGGGGTCTTTAGCGGTCTCAATCCGAGGAAGTAATCGATCTCAAGACCGTCGAATCCATGTTTTTTGTAGTAGGACAAGCAGTGCCTAGCGAAGATTGCTTGGGCCATATGAACGTTGGTATTGATGCTGACAGGCTTCGTCGGCGACTTCGCACGATAAGAATCAACGGCGTCATTTATTGCTTCGACAGGAATAGTATCGATATCGCATCTGCGAAAGTGAAATCTTAGTATCCGATAGAGCGCGTTAACGTTTTGCTTTCTGGTATCTAAAGTAGAGTTTCCGATCACCGCTAAGTAGAGTCTCGCAATTTCTCCTATCCTAGCATCCGAGGTAGGAACGGGTTCAGGTGTCTTGGTTTTTTCTATCAATTGATCCCGAAAATCCCTAGCAGCCTTCCAATCCTGGGGTCCATTCGCGGTTATCCCCGTACTTTTCATTCGGTCTTTTCCATCAATAAACAAACGGACGTAAATCGTATTTCCACGTAAAAAGAGATTTCTGTTTAGTCGGTTCATGGTAACAATTCAGTAGCACCACAAACTGCTCCGAACAAGAACCCCTAGCCTAATTCCCTAATCTATAAGCCCTTACCAACCAACAGGGTATTATAAGGATTTCTTTGCACTTGCATGACACGCAAGGGGTCGGCAGTTCGAATCTGCCATCTCCCACCATTTAAGGATCAATTGTAGAGTTGACCTTATTCCCAAACAACAGGTCTACGAAGAGGCGACTCAGCAGATTAGAAATGCCAGAGGCAGTTTGACGTGGTGAAGCGAAGATGGGACATTCCGCAGGAATGAGTGCGAAGCACCGAGCAACGCGAGCCAATCTGCCATCTCCCACCATTTTCAAGATATCCGCTTCTAAAAGACTTAGGAGCCTTTTTTTGTACTTGCTGGCTCTAGAACTTTAACCATTGCAGACCGTAATCCCTTTCCTTTAACCCATATAGCTTACGAATCTACCCGATTTAAATTCTCCTAAATGACTACTATGAAGAATGTTCTTACCCTAATATTCGGTGCCCTTTTACTATGGAACGGCGCTTTCGCACAATCGGCCTTTCCTGGCGAACGCGGAAAGAACCTGGATATCGCTACCCGAGAAGATATCTGGGACCGTGAGCCAAATGGCTTTCTCGAAGAGTTTGTGCGCGTTGAGCGTGATGAAGTCATCGCGTTCGCAATTTACACCCAACAATCGGGGTCATTGAAGATGACGGCCCAGTTGTTCCCGCTCAAGCCGAATGAAAAACGAGAGGTCACCCTCGAGCTGAAGAAAAACGGCGAGTGGAAAAAAGCGAAGACTGCCACAGTCAACTATCCCGGCTGGTATGCCCAATTACGTATCGATAACTGGGATGGTAGCAAAGACGTACCCTACCGAGTGACGCACTCAGGTGGCGCAACGTTTGAAGGATTGATCCGCAAAGACCCCATCAACAAACAAGAGATTGTAGTCGCATCAATGTCTTGTAATTCCAGTCGTGACCGCGGTGACCGTGAATCCATCGTAGCCAACGTTCGCGCTCACGATCCAGACCTACTATTTTTCGCAGGTGATCAAAGTTATGATCACCGGGAACTCACCGCTGGTTGGACCTGGTTCGGGTTCCTTTACCGGGACATCATCAGAGATCGCCCGACCATCACGATCATCGACGACCACGATATTGGACAAGGAAACTTCTGGGGTGAAGGCGGAATTATTGCAGATGCAACGGACGGAAGCTCAGGTGGCTATTACTACCCGCACGAGTACATTAAGATGATTCACGACCAGTCGACCTGGCATCTCCCTGATCCGTATGACTCAACTCCCATTGAGCAAGGTATCCAGGTTTATTATACAGACGTTAAAGTCGGCGAAGTAAGTTTTGCAGTGATCGAAGACCGTAAATTTAAAAGTGGACCCAAAGGTAAAATCCCCGAAATGGGCCCCCGCCCCGATCACATCAATGATGAGAGCTATGACCGCAACACCGTCGACCTACCGGGCCTAAAGCTACTGGGCGACCGTCAAGTTCATTTTCTAAACGAATGGTCTCAAGACTGGGAAGGCGTTGAGATGAAAGCAGTACTTTCCCAAACGGCATTCACTGGCGCCGTTCACCTCCATGGTAGCTTCGATGAGGGGCGCTTACTGGCTGACCTCGATAGTAATGCCTGGCCTCAAACCGGTCGCAATAAGGCATTAACCGCTATTCGCCGAGCCTGGGCCCCGCACCTTTGCGGTGACCAACACCTCGCCGTTGTAGTGCAACATGGTATCGAAAACCATCGCGATGGACCGTTCGGATTCACGAATCCTGCATTGGTAAACACCATTTACGGTCGCTGGTGGTGGCCCGAGAACGGCGAAGCGGGCGGCGGTACACCGATCGACAATGAGCTGGAATGGACCGGTGACTACCTCGATGGCTTGGGCAACCGTATGACCATGCACGCATACGCGAATCCCAATTTCAAAAGCATGAATGAGGCCCGCGACCTCTCAGCTCAGGGTGGCGAGACCAATCTTGAGGATGGCTATGGCATCGCTCGCTTTAATAAGTCAACCCGCACCATCACTTTCGAATGCTGGCCTCGGTTCGGTGATGTCACCAAGCCCGGCGCAAAACAATACGCCGGATGGCCTTTAACCATTCGCCAGGAAGACAATGATGGCCGGGAAGTCTACGGTTATCTACCCGAACTAGTTTTCGAAGGCATGAACGATCCCGTCGTACAAGTCATCGAAGAGAGTTCTGGAGAGGTTCTTTACACGGTTCGTATCCAAGGCGATACGTTCCTACCAAAGGTGTATTCAAACGGAAAATACACCGTGAAAGCAGGAAAAGATCGTCCCGACGAATTCAAGAAAACTGGCCTTAAGCCCACTGCGAAGAAAATCAAAGTGAAGCTATAAGGATTCACGGGTCACAGATCGTAATTTAAAAAAATGGCGGCCTCAGTGAGGTCGCCATTTTGCTATCCGAACCTCCGACTCAATACATCCAAGTTGAGTCCGGAAAGATCTTCAGTAACCAGATCTGCGTGAGAGAAATCCATTGAACGCGTAATATCATTGGGAACGGCCACACACCAAATCCCCGCAGTTTTCGCTGCTAGTGCGCCATTGTAAGAATCTTCAAGAGCAACTGATTCTGCCCCCGTCACATCCAGTCTTCGCAATGCTTCAACGTAGAGGTCAGGAGCCGGCTTAGCTCGGGGTGCGTCTCCATGACAAATAAAGTCCTCAAACAGATGGCTTACGCCTCTCCGCTCCAAATGCGGGTGAACCCAATGACGTGGAGAGCTGGAAACTACCGCTCGCTTCCAGCCTCTGGAAAATGCTTCAGACAAAAGCTCCATTACCCCGGGCTTAATCTCCATGTCGCAACCCAATTGGCGTTCATACTCACGCCTCTCTACATCGACCGATTCCCAATCAGGAATAGCTCCAAGTCGTTCTTCTAACAAAGGCCTTGGCGATTTATCGGTCCCGACGATCTGCTGAAATTCTTCTAGCTGATAGTCAAGGCCATGCGTTTCGAACACCCACTTCCAACCGCCAAAACAGGCATTCTCAGTGTCGAGCATGAGACCGTCAAAATCGAACAATAATGCGCGTAAAACTGCCATAACTTAGAAAATACCTAAGCAGGAACGTAAATATGAAGAAGAAATACGGCTCACTTCTTTTCTATCATTTCACTCGGTTGCACTGCGAAATCGGACCGGTTAACCCACCCTGCTTCAATCGGTTCTCCAGCCATATAGCGCTCATACAGATCCTGCTGGGCGGGGGCTGAAAACAAGTAATCCTCATACTGATGCCCCTTACCAAACATGCGGAGATCTCCTTGGAGCGTAAGCTGAGCATACATTTTGGCAGCCATCTCACGCTTGACGCTCTGGTCTCCGCGTTCAGCCAGATTCACGATACAGTCAGGATCCGACTTCAGGTTATAAAACTCTTCCGAAACTCGTTTGCCAAAATTGGTCATCCACCAACCAATTTTGTCCGGATCGAATCGTCCGTCGAGAATCAGCGTCTTTGTCGCCCCGCCGTCGGTATTGAGATAGCCCGTCTCAGGATTGCCTGATGGCCAGCGATCAGTCTCGAAGTTTCTTAAGAAAAGATAATCTCCCTGTATGATTCCTCGGATGGGATACCCCTGATTGTTCGGCCTTCCCGCATCGTGACGTTCTTTACCCACCAAGAGATACTCACGAAAGTCTTCAGGTTTCGACACCTTGTCCTTAAAAATGGGAAACAAACTCTTCCCAGTGAAAGGCTGCATACTGACCTCTTCAGGTGTAACTCCCGCCGCCTCGAGAATCGTAGGAGCATAGTCGATAAAGCTGACCAGGCTATCAACGTTTCGACCGGGATTCTTAATACCCTCAGGCCAAGCGATAGCCAACGGCAGATGATGAGAAATCTCGTAATTGTTTCCTTTTGATCTGGGAAACGGCATGCCGTTATCGGAGGTCACTATCACGATTGTATTTTCGAGCAACCCGCGACGATCAAGCTCCTGCAGCATCCGATTCAAGTGCATATCGAAGTGTTCTACCTCGAACGCATAGTCCAGCATATCATTACGCACAATCTCGTCATCGGGCCAATAACCCGGAACTCTATCCACATCGCTTAACGACTTACCGCCTTTGGAAACTCCCGCGCCGTACTCATAGCGACGGTGTGGTTCGTGCCCACCGTACCAGAAGGAAAATGGTTTATCCTCATTGCGTTGATCCAGAAAACTAGTGAAGTTGCCAGCGTAGTCCTTATCGCTGATACCGCGCGCTGGCGACGTTTCGGTTTTTCCGACAAACAGTGGACCGGTCAACTCACGAGGGTTTCCATGGAGCGTGCCAGGAACTCCTGGCCCCCATCCTTTCCCCGTATACCCCGTGGCATACCCCGCATCGATCAATGCCTCCATCCAAGTTTTGAACTTGTCCGGGAAGTATACCACATGATTTACCGCATCCTCCAACTGCCAGGATAAACGGCCCGTCAAAATAATGGATCGTGACGGTGCACACTTGGCATTGGGTGTATACGCCCGATTGAAAAGCAGCCCCATCTCTGCCACCCGATCAAAACCGGGTGTATTAACCCACTCCGTTCCATAAGCACTTGCGTGCGGAAACGACTGGTCATCAGAAATCGCGAAGAGAATGTTCGGTCGCTCCGCTACGACGGTTCCATAGGAAAGGGCGAGGAGTAATAGGATCTTAAGAAGGCGGGGCGTCTGTAATGAGTTCATAAATTAGCTGGGCTATCGAATTACGTCTACGCATGGTCCAACCCTTTGACCAGAGGAAATGTCACGCACCCCCCCTTGAACGGAAACGGTTTCCGAAACTAGCTGACCTGTCGCCAAAGAGATATCAACAGTCCTCCGATTTGAGGCGTTTGCGTTTTAACTTAATAGAACAGCCGCCAGGTTGGATGCTCCGTAATTTCAGTTACGTTCTAAACTAATATAAGCGCATCCAGTAAGAAGCCCAACAGTGCCAAAGGAAAGCAAATCCTCGTGATTTTCTCAATTCGCCGAGCAAGAGGCCCTCGGTCCAAGCGAGTCAATGTCGACGCTATAACCACTTCTACCAAGGTAAGAAACACGAGGATCGTGCTCGTAAGAACGAAATAATCCAACCGAGTCAGATAAGAGAGATTCGGAAGCGTCGTCCCGATCGAGAATCGATAGGCTATTAATGTCAGCATGGCTGTTATCGCCATGGAGATCTGTGTTCCTGGCATAGTTGGATCAATCCACAACACCGCCCACGACAACATTACTACGAGAATCAAAGGCAGAATCACCTTTACCCAGTAATAGCCGGTTAAACGGGACGCAGTCATATGCATGACGACACCTGCTACCTCGGGTCCACCTGGCATTGGCTTGAACGACTCCATCAGCATGGTTGCCTCAAAATTATTCCAGTCTGCAACCGAAAGCGTCTCACTCACACCGCTTTCTGCATCCACCCGCTCCACAAACTCCAGTTCTTCGGGTTTACTGCCGATCGAAACGATCCGGAGATTAAACTCCTGTTTGTCGAAGGGGAAATCAGCTAAGTCCAACGGTTGGGAAAAGTTACCCCAGAACCAATAACGCACAGTAACAGTTCCATCACTCGTTACCTCAGCTACCGGATCAATGGCTTCCCAGATATTTTGCCGATTTATAATCTGCAACTGAGGATTCCAAACTTCTTCAAGAGGGTAACTTACCAATCCCTCCGCATCATGAGCGAGTCGATGATCTTTCCATCGAAAAACGAGAAAGACGTTTGCCGCAAAACTTTGCCCCGGCGTATTGACCGAATTTACGTCCAAAACAAAGATACCAGTCTCAATCTGTGTCGGCCCGTTTTCAGCGTCTGGCCGACTGATTGCCTCGACTCCCTTCCCCCAAAATGCGTGTCCGCTACTAGCGAACATACTTATGAAAAGGGCACCCAGAAATATAGGTGAAAAAGGAAGCCTGTGAAATGCTCGCAACATGGTAGCGCATATAAGCGCAGAACCTTTCGGCTTCGCCAGCCTCAAATTTTATGAGATTTATTTCTCTAAACTAACGAAGTAATTCATGCCTTAGTCACGACCCAACCTCAACATACCCAGACACAGGGTTAAGCCTCAAAAAAAGCCTTACCGGAAATAATTTATGCGCAACGACTTAGCAAATCCTGATTCATCGGCAAATTTAAACAATTTCCAAAAAACGACGATTCACGCGTTTTGGGAACAGAAGGGGTTGATCTTCCTCTTATAATTCTACACAACACCCAAAATGCGTTTGATCTTAGTCATACTTCTTTCGATTTCGACATCCTTATACGGATGGGCGGGAAGCTTGACTGCACACATCGAAGAACAGTGCCACGTAGTCGAGGATGAGCATCACGAAGAATCTCTGTCTGACCACGAAGAAGCCCATCATGCGACTCCAGGTCACGAGCAGCACGATGCCGAAGCCGACTGTGAACCGGAACATTGTTCCGATCATTGCAATGTTTGCCACACGAGTGCGACTGCATATGTGATCTCATCGACAGAGAACAAGGCCTTGGTAGATCCTCTGCGAAACGATGTCTCGATAGGAGATCAGGACGAATTATCCTCCATCTCCCTCCGTCCAGACACACCTCCTCCTAAACCATAAGTAAGAAATAAGTCCTCACTCGGTTGTCATCTGTTGTATTTGGCAACCACTCGGATTCGGATTCGGTATTGAATCGATCAATT
>ERZ887942.2191-NODE-2191-length-12344-cov-5.895679_pt1 | contig 12344 bp, 11 predicted proteins | sample MGYA00521099_ERZ887942 | MGnify/ENA primary metagenome ERZ887942 (study PRJEB32303, sample SAMEA104408605) | aquatic metagenome | biome: Brackish water; feature: Pelagic; material: water | place: Baltic Sea | collected 2014-06-07T06:48:00 | depth 16,251 m ... | reverse complement strand
AACAATCATCGGATTTTATTCCGATTTTCAGAGATGTACCGATGTCAGTAATGAGATTGAATATTGAGTTGTCTCCTTACAAAGCAATGGCTCAATTAAGAAAATCACAATCAAGAATTAAAAGGAAGGACAAAGAATCGAGATATTTTTCATTAGTATTTTGGAGAAGCATAAACAAACAATCTTTATTTTTCCATACAATGGATGAACATATTTTCTTTGAATTTCCAGAATATCAAATGGCAATGTTTTACTTTTTCAATAAAGAGTTTGAAAGCAACTACGATGCTGAAAAAGAAGCAAAAGAGATAATAATGAAAAATTACCGATGAAAATGAAACCACCATGGAACAACACCAGTATTTATCCGACAAAGAATTCGAAGAACAGTTTGAAACATGTCAAATGAACCCTTCTATATTCTCTCATGAGGCTCATTTAAGATTAGGCTGGATACATGTGAAGAAATATGGCGAGCTGAAGGCTTCTGAGAATGTCTGTAAACAAATATTAAAATTTGACCAAAGGCATGGTGATGGAAACAAGTTTCATAAAACGCTAACTATGGCCTCTGTGAAAGTTGTGAACCACTTCTATCAAAAATCTACCTCTGAGACTTTCCAAGACTTCATGACTGAGTTTCCGAGGCTCAAAACAAATTTCAAAGACCTCATTGACCAGCATTATGGATTTGACATTTACAATTCTTTAGAAGCCAGAAAAACCTATTTAGCACCCGATTTATTGGCCTTTAGTTAATATGAAAAACCTACTATTTCTTTCTCTAGGTCTCCTATTTATTGCTTGTAATAAAGAAGAAGCACCCAATGTCATCATCATCATGACAGACGACCAGGGTTATGGTGATTTTGGCTTTACTGGAAATCATCATGTCAAAACTCCCATTCTGGACAATCTAGCCAAAGAAAGCATTCAGTTTGAAAGCTTCTATGTTTCGCCCGTTTGTGCCCCTACCCGAGCCAGCTTAATGACAGGTCGCCAATCTTTAAGGACTGGTGTAAGAGATACCTATAATGGTGGAGCCATCATGCACACGGATGAAGTCACAATGGCCGAAATGCTAAAGGAAGCCAAGTACGAAACGGGAATTTTTGGTAAATGGCATTTGGGCGATAATTATCCTTCTCGCCCCATAGACCAGGGTTTTGATGAATCTCTCATTCATTTGAGCGGGGGCATGTCTCAGGTCGGTGACTTCACCACGTATTTCAGAAAAGACAGTGCCTATTTTGACCCAGTTCTGTGGCATAACGGTGAGCAAGAGGCCTACGAAGGTTATTGTTCAGATATTTTCGCAAATGGAGCTATCGATTTTATAGAAAAAAACAAAGACAATCCATTTTTCTGTTATTTAACTTTCAATGCTCCGCATACACCCTTACAGCTTCCACAGAAGTATTATGACATGTATAAGGACATTGACCCGGCTGTTGGATTTGACGAAAGTCCAGCCATGACAGAAAAAGACAAAGAGGACGCCAGAAAAGTATATGGCATGGTATCCAACATTGACGACAATATTGGAAGGCTGCTTGAAAAACTGGATGAACTAAACATCGCCGACAATACACTTTTGATTTTCTTAACAGACAATGGCCCACAACAGCGAAGGTATGTGGGTAGTATGAGAGGTCGTAAAACAATGGTTTATCGGGGAGGGGTTAGAGTGCCCATGCTTCTGAGGTATCCAGCTAAATTTCAAGATTCTAAAACGGTAACAACAACGGCAACGCACATGGATATCCTACCGACTGTTGCGAGTTTTACAGGTGCTAAAGTTCCAAACGACCGACAGATAGACGGCAAATCTTTAACTTCCCTTTTAGACAGCGAAGAAGTCGATTGGGCAGAGAGACCCCTTTTCTTTTCTTGGACCAGAAGGTATCCAGAACTGTATCAAAACATTGCTCTACAAAAAGGAGATTATCGCCTGATAGGGATGACGGGCTATGATGCTCAAATCGAGGATTTTGAACTATACAATATGGCCAGTGACCCCGCAGAAAGTATAAATTTAGTTCTCCAAGAAACATTAAAAGCAGAAGAACTTAAAGCAGAATTTGATAAGCAATATCAGGAATTGATTCAATCTGAGCATTTGGTTAATAAGCCTATGATTGAGATAGGTACTCCATCAGAGAATCCTGTTTTCTTAAACAGAAACGACGCTGGAGGGCAAAAAGGCATTTGGTCACAAGATGAAGCCTTCGGACTCTGGCATGTGAAAATTCATGAGGGACTATATAACATCAAGTATAAATTCCTTAATCCAGTAAAAGATGGCAAAGCGTATTTGGAAGTAGGTTCACAGGTCTTTCAAAAACGAATGACTTCAAATGAGTCAGATTTAATAGAATTGAACAATGTTAATATAAGCGAAATGGAGGGAGACTTAATACCTTACTACATGGAGAAAAACAGACGAATTTTTCCGTTCTGGGTAGAGTTAGAAAAGGTTAACTAATCTAGCAGCCGCACTCTCCCACCACAATATATTCGTTCTTACTGCCGTCTATTTTATCCACTTTGATGGTGCCCTCGTATTGCCAAGTTTCGTCTTCATGAGATACTTCCTTTAAATCCATATCCAAGCCGTAGTGTTCGCTACGTCCTTTTTGTTTCACAATGCCTTCTGCATTCATGACATCATATAACTCCAAGGTTTCGAAACTACCGTTGACCTTAATAAATGCTGTCCGAGAAAAATCATCCACATAAATGTAGCCGCCCTCTTCATTCCCCCTTTCCTTAAAGTAACAGGCACAGCCATCTATTTCGGAAGGAAATTCAGATAGCCCAAAAGTCTCTAGCAGCAATTTTGGCGATTCCTCTTCCACTTTGTCTTCAACAGACTCCATAATTTCAGGCGAGCTAGTCTCTATTTCGTTCTTCTCTTCTGTGGCCGGTTGACAAGAAAACACAGCAAGACTTAGTAAAAGGACGAGTACTTTTTTCATGGTTCTATTTTTTCATTTCTCTTATAAGGCCTTCTTGCACCACCGAAGCTACCAATTTCCCTTCCTGGGTAAAAATATTGCCTCGCGTAAAACCCCTACTGTTTGATGCACTTGGGCTATCCAAGGCATAAAGCAGCCATTCATCTATTTTAAAGTCTCTGTGAAACCACATACCGTGGTCGAGGCTCGCCATAAACAAACCCGTAGGAATGGGTCCTTTAGTATGAGGCAGTGTGGCGGTGCTTAATAAGTTATAGTCTGAAACATACATTAAGAGCTTCTGATGTAAATCAATCCCGCCTTCTACTTTCTCCTTAGCCTTAAACCATATCTGCTTATACGGAGGTTTTGTACTTCTATCAAAAACATTCATTTTTTGAACAGGCCTAAATTCAAAGGGCCTCGTTTTGATAGTCTGCAAGATGTTTTGAGGGACCAATAGTTTGTATTTATTAACAAGGTCTTCATCAGATTTCAAACCTTCTGGTCCTACCACATTGGGCATGTCTATTTGGTGGTCGAAACCTTCCTGCTGCTTTTGGAAGGAAATAGATGTTATAAAAATGGCTTTATCGTTTTGTTTAGCCACTACTCGCCTCGTGGTAAAGCTGCCGCCATCCCTCACATTATCCACCTCATAGTGAATAGGAATAGAGATGTCTCCTGCCAATAAGAAGTAACCATGTAAAGAATGAGCAAACCTGTCCGTCGGAACTGTTTTGTACGCAGCACTTAATGATTGGGCTAAAACCTGCCCACCAAAAACCCTATTCCAAGGAGCCTGATAATTCTGACCAACGTAAACATTTGACGATAATTCTTCTAAATCTATGAGCTCAATTAATTCATTTATATCACGCATTTGCCTTCTTGTTGATTTTTATGGAAGTGTATTCTATGAAATCAAATTTAATCTGAAAATTCAACAATACTTAATTCAGAAGTATATGCTTTCTATGGGTCACCAATTCCAAATTAGTTATCAATCTTGGCCGACCAAATATTTTGAATAACTTCATGAATGTATTCAAACCTAAAACATTCATGAAAAAGCCCCTCCTCTTATTCTTAACCTTCTTTTGCACTTTAGGGTTTTCCCAAAACAGAATAGTCTTAAATACCGATTTAGGAGAAACCACCATCAATAAGCACATCTATGGCCATTTCTCAGAACATCTGGGTCGTTGTATATACGGTGGATTATATGCCGGTGAAGAGAATGAAATTGTGCCACATATTAATGGTATGCGAACCGATGTGGTCAACGCCCTAAAAGACTTAAACATCCCAAATCTTAGATGGCCGGGAGGATGCTTCGCAGATACTTATCACTGGAAAGACGGCATAGGTCCCAAAGAGAGCAGACCAGAAATAGTCAATACTTGGTGGGGAAATGTAACAGAAGATAATTCTTTTGGCTCGCATGAGTTTATGGAGCTTTGCCGCCAATTAAACACAGAACCCTATTTTTCTGCAAACGTAGGAAGTGGAAGCGTTCAAGAAATGCAAGAATGGGTTCAATACATGAACTTTACTGGCAAGAGCCCTATGTCAGATTTACGAGCGACAAACGGCCATCCAGAATCTTTCAAAGTGAAATATTGGGGTATAGGGAATGAAACATGGGGCTGTGGCGGAAACATGACTGCAGAGTACTATGCAGATATCTACAAAAGATACGCGACCTATGTCAATAGCTCTTGGGATAAAAACGAGAAGCTTTTCAGGATAGCATCTGGTGCTTCTGACGACGATTACCACTGGACAGAGGTGATGATGAGAGACATCCCTCATAAAATGCTTGAAGGTATTGGAGTCCATCATTATTCTGTAATCGACTGGGCCAATAAAGGCTCGGCGACTGAATTTGACGAAAGAATGTATTTCACAACCATGAGTAGAGCTTGGGACATTGAGCGAATGATAAAAGGACATGCCACTATTATGGACAAATATGACCCTGACAAAAAAGTGGCCATGATGGTGGATGAATGGGGTGGCTGGTATAATGTGGAGCCCGGTACGAATGGCGGTTTTCTGTATCAACAAAACACCATGCGTGACGCCATGATAGCCGGAATGACACTCAACATTTTCAATAATCATGCAGATAGAATTCAAATGGCTAACATCGCCCAAGTGGTCAATGTTCTTCAGGCTGTAATACTCACAGATGAAGAACGTATTATACTAACACCAACCTATCATGTCATGGAAATGTATAAAGTACATCAAGACGCCACCTTAATTCCGATGTATCTTAAAACAGAAGACTACCAGTTTGATGGCAAGAAACTGCCTGCTATTTCGGCATCGGCTTCAAAAGACGCCCAAGGCAATGTTAATGTCTCTATTGTCAACATTGATATCAATAAGAGTCATAAAATAAATCTTGATTTACGAGGCGAAAACTTCAGTTCCCTTTCTGGAAAAATATTGAAGGCCAATACCGTACAGGAACATAATACCTTTGAAAATCCCAAAAACATCACCGTCAAAAATTACTCAGGTGCAGCACTCATTGACAATAAAATAAGCATGGATATCCCTCCCTTTTCGGTCATTGTTATAAAATTAAATTGATATGAAAACCCTGATTCTTATTCTCTTTTGTTCCGTCATCAACCTTTCTTTAAACGCCCAAGAATTCGAACTTCGTCAGAACGATTATTTCACAGTAGACCAAGCAAGAGCGGAACACGCATCACTCGCAAAGCTTTATGGCAGTAAAAAGAAATGGGAAAAGAGAGCAAAACTAATTAGAAAAGGAATTTTAGAGGGGGCGGAGATTGGCACACTGCTTAGAAACCAAACCGTCAACCCCACTATACATACCAAAAGAGAATTTGACGGATATACAGTAGAAAACGTTTTTTTCGAGGCTTTTAATGGAATTTATATTTCTGGAAATCTTTATAAACCATCGCTTATAAAAGGAAAAGTTCCTGGAATTCTTTGTCCACATGGGCATGGAAAAGACATGCGTTTTAAGGAATATACCCAACAAAGATGTGCCACACTCGCAAGGATGGGTGCTGTGGTTTTTGCCTATGACATGTTAGGTTATGGAGATATGACTCAAGCAGATCATAAAATAAAAAATGTGCTAAAAGCTCAGTTAATTATGGGAACAAGAGCCTTAGATTTTATTTCACAAATACCAGAAGTGGATACAGAACGATTAGCTATGACCGGAGAGTCTGGTGGCGGAACGCAAACATTCTTATTATCTGCTATTGACGACCGTATCAGCGTTTCTGTCCCTGTGGTAATGGTTTCCTCCTACTTTTTCGGCGGATGTCTCTGCGAAAGTGGGATGCCGATTCATGTTAGAAAAAAACACAAGACTACCAATGTAGAAATTGCAGCCTGCATGGCTCCAAAGCCAATGTTGCTTATTTCGGACGGAGATGATTGGACAAAGCATAATCCTGAAATAGCTATACCTCATATAAAAAGGATCTATTCCTTTTTCAAAGCAGAAGCGAACATAAAAAATGTGCACCTTCCAGATGAAAAACATGACTATGGTCCATCTAAAAGACAAGCCGCCTATTCGTTCCTTGCTGCCAATCTAGGCCTTAAGCCAGTGATTGATAGCGAATCAGGGCTATTTGATGAAAGAAAAAATATAATTCTAAACCAGAGAAGCTTGAGTGTTTTCAATTCTGAACATCCGAAACCCAAAAATATGGTAGAAGGAAACGAGGCAGTTATAGAAGCAATCGCCAAATTTTAAAACGTGCAAGCACTCTAGGCTCCTATGATGATAATTACTCCTTTTTCACATTAAAGATATATTGCAATCGGTTGAAATAACTTGTTGCTTTCATTTAGAATAAATATCTTTGCCCCTCCAAAAATGAAAAAGACTAAATGAAAAAGTTTTTATTTCTGTTTCTAGGCCTTAATATATTGGCCTGTCAAGGCACAAAGGAAGAAGAAAAAAAACCAGTAAAGGCAGACGATGAAATAGCCGCTATTGCATTGGCCGTAGAAACACTGAAGAACACAATTCTAAATCCCACTCAATCCAGTCTTTTAGCGGTAACTCATCCAGACATGACTTATGGACACTCAAGTGGTACAATTGAAGATAGAGCAGAATTCATGGAGGTCTTGCTCAGTGGGAAAAATGATTATAAAGCGTTTGAAATAAGTGAGCAAACAATAAAAGTTTCTGGAGAAACCGCCTGGGTAAGGCACATTATGGATGCCACGATAGATATCCCTGAAAGCTCTGTCGAAGTTCGTCTGGATGTACTCACTACATGGGTAAAAATGGATGGCGACTGGATACTATTCGCAAGACAAGCCTTTAAATACTAAGTTCAGAGAGCTAAATTCAAAAAAGATGAAAAAATTTCTTGACCACAATTTTCTACTAGAGACAAAAACTGCTGAGACTTTATACCATGAGTATGCTAAGAGCATGCCCATAATTGATTACCACAATCATCTACCCCCAGACCAAATACTGAATAATATCAATTTTGATAACATCAGCCACGCTTGGTTGGCTGGAGACCACTATAAGTGGCGTGCTATGCGTGCCAATGGCATAGACGAGTCTTATTGCACCGGCAATAAATCAGCAGAAGAGAAATTTCAACAATGGGCAGAAACAGTTCCATATACACTTAGAAACCCGCTTTATCATTGGACTCACCTAGAATTACAAAGGTACTTTGACATTGACACCATATTAAATGGAGATTCTGCCAAAACTATTTTTGATGAGGCTTCTGCTAAACTGCAAACCAAAGATTACTCTGTTCAGGGTCTACTATCAAAAATGAAAGTAGAAACTGTATGCACCACAGATGACCCTTTAGATTCTCTGGAATACCATAAAGCTTATGACAATTCTGGAGTCAATATGTTTCCCGCTTTTAGGCCTGATAAATTTATCTTGATTGAAAATGAAGGTTTCGTTTCTTTTATAAGTCAATTAGGCGAAATTATTGGTAAAGAAATAAATGACTTTGACGGCCTTCAAAAGGCTCTAAGAAAAAGGGCAGATTATTTTAAAGAAAACGGTTGTCGAATTTCTGACCATGGCCTTGAGCAGATATACTCTTCTGATTTCACAGACGAAGGGGCAGATAAAGTCTTTAAAAAAGTATTAAGTGGACAGTTGACCTCATTTGATGAAGCTTTAGAATTTAAATCTGCCATACTCCATTTCTTAGGCAAGATGTATTCAGATTTAGGTTGGGTACAGCAGTTTCATTTAGGAGCTTTAAGAAATAATAATGACCGAGGTCTAAGGGAATTAGGCCCGGATACGGGCTGGGACAGCATCGGCGATAAACCTCAGGCTGAAGCACTCTCTCGCTTCTTGAATAAACTAGACAATACCAATCAACTCACCAAGACAGTAATCTATAATCTCAATCCATCAGACAATGCCATGATAGCAACTATGATTGGCAACTTTAATGATGGTTCTATTGCAGGAAAGGTTCAATTCGGCTCTGGTTGGTGGTTTTTAGACCAGAAAGATGCTATGGAAGAGCAAATGAACATCCTTTCTAATATGGGTCTTTTGAGCCGTTTTGTGGGCATGCTTACTGACTCTAGGAGTTTTTTATCCTTCCCTAGGCATGAGTATTTTAGGAGAATTTTGTGCAATCTGTTCGGAAATGACATCGAGAACGGATTGATGCCAAATGACATTCAATGGACAGGAAAAATAATACAGGACATATCATATAATAATACCAAAGCATATTTTGGTTTTTAATAATAGTTTAAGAATTAAGTAAAATTTAATACAGTAAAATAGAATGAAAAAAGTAGTCACTTTTGGTGAAATCATGTTACGTCTTTCACCTCCCGGTTTTTTAAGGTTTTCCCAAACTAATAGTTTTGATGTTGTATACGGGGGCGGAGAATCCAACGTGGCTGTATCGTTGGCTAATTATGGTGTTCCCGTTAGTTTCGTTACTCGTTTACCACAAAATGACATTGGTGACTGTGCTTTGATGGAGATGCGTAAACGCGGTGTTGATACAAGTAACATTGTTTTTGGAGGAGAAAGATTGGGTATCTATTTCTTAGAAACAGGAGCCGTTTCTAGAGGTAGTAAAGTTGTTTATGATAGAGCGGGCTCCTCAGTAAGTGAAATTAAGCCAGGGATGGTAGACTGGGATCAAGTTTTTGATGGCGTAGAGTGGTTCCACTGGACGGGTATTACTCCTGCCATTTCACAATCTGCAGCCGATACATGTTTGGAAGCTGTAAAAGCTGCGAGTGCCAAAGGCATTACTATCTCAACAGACCTTAATTACAGAGCCAAGCTTTGGAATTATGGTGGAGATAGAGAAGCTATCATGACAGAATTAACTTCTCATTGCGATATAATTTTAGGGAATGAGGAGGATGCAGAAAAGCACTTTGGAATAAAGCCTGCTGGTTTAGATATCACGACACAAGGACATGATGTAACTGCAACTGCTTTCTTATCTGTTTGTAAGCAAATGATGGAGAAATTCCCTAGAGCAAAGAAAGTAATAACTACTTTAAGAGGGTCTATTTCTGCCTCTCATAATACTTGGGCTGGCGTAATGTATGACGGCGAAAACATGTTTGAATCTCCTCAGTACCAAATCACTGACATTGTAGACAGAGTAGGTGGTGGTGACTCTTTCATGGGTGGACTAATATATGGACTCTTAAAATATCCAGAAGATGACCAGAATGCATTAAATTTTGCTGTAGCCGCTTCTTGTTTGAAACATACTATTAAAGGCGACGCCAACTTGGCCACAGTTTCAGAAGTAGAAAAGCTAATGGGTGGAGATGCTTCCGGAAGAGTAGCGAGATAGAATTTATAGTCAATATTAAACTGAATTAAAGAAATGGCAAAATATACGAGATTAGAAGTAGCTGCGGTCATGAAAGAAAATGGGATGGTTCCCTTATTTTTTCACTCAGATTTAGAACTCGCAAAAAACGTATTGAAGGCGTGCTATGATGGTGGATCACGATTAATGGAATTTACAAGTCGAGGTGATTTCGCCCATGAGGTTTTTGGTGAGCTTAATAAATATGCTCTTAAAGAACTTCCGGGAATGATTTTAGGAGTCGGTTCTATTACAGACGCAGCATCAGCCTCCCTTTACATGGCCTTAGGAGCTAATTTTATAGTTACACCTGTCCTTAGAGAAGATATAGCTATTGCTTGTAACAGAAGAAAGGTACTATGGTCTCCAGGCTGTGGAAGTTTAACGGAAATAGCTCGAGCTGAAGAATTAGGCTGTGAAATAGTTAAGCTGTTTCCAGGCGATCTATATGGCCCTAAATTCGTTAAGGGAATTAAGGGACCACAACCCTGGACGAGCATTATGCCAACAGGCGGAGTATCACCTGATAGAGATAACCTTAAAGGTTGGTTTGACGCTGGGGTAACTTGTGTAGGAATGGGCTCTCAACTTATCTCTAAAGACATTCTTGCAAATAAGGATTTTGAAGGACTAACTAGTAAAGTAAAAGATGCTCTTGCCTTAATTGGTGAGCTAAGAAAATAGAAATCTTACACTTTCAAGTGATTAAAAGGTGGTGCCTCAGGCACCACCTTTTTTGTGTTAAGGATTACACACCTGTTGCCTGAGATTAAAGATATTTGATTATCTTAATCATTGAAAAATTATTCAACCAACCTATAAAAATGAAAAGAAGAGAATTTATCAGTAAGACCTCCCTGTCGGTCGCAGCATTGACCGCTGTTCCTATATCGGAAGTAGTGGCCTCTGCCATCGCGTTAAAGAAAAAAGTGGCCATAGTAGGCACTGGAGTAAGGGGTATTGGTATGTGGGGAAACCCAGTCATGAAGGAATTTGGCGACCAGGTAGAATTTGTAGGTATCTGCGATATAAATGAAGGTCGTGTAAAAACAGCCCAAAAATATCTCACTCAAAAAGTAGATACTTATACCAACTTTTATCAAATGATGAATGAGAAAAAGCCGGACATATTGGTGGTTACTACTATGGACTCTACCCATGATGAGTTTATCATTAAAGGCATGGAAATGGGTGCTGATATTGTGACCGAAAAGCCTATGACCACGGATGAGACAAAGTGCCAAAATATTTTGGATGCCGAACGCAGAACAGGTAAGAAAGTCACTGTCACCTTTAATTATAGATATTCGCCCCATCGTCAGAAAATTTATGAACTGATTAGAGCAGGAGAGATTGGTGAGGTGACTTCTGTAGATTTTCACTGGTACTTAGACGTCAGGCATGGTGCAGATTATTTCAGAAGGTGGCATAGAAAGACGGAAAACAGTGGTTCCTTATGGGTACATAAAGCATCGCATCATTTCGATTTGCTCAACTGGTGGCTAGAGTCAGAACCTAAATCAGTATACGCTCAAGGCTCCCTGGAGCATTATGGTAAAAACGGTAAATTTCGAGGCACTAATTGCAGAACATGTGACCACAAAAAGACCTGTCCATTTTACTGGGACATCACTAAAAGCAAATACCTGACGGAACTATATGTAGATAACAATGCCTATGATGGCTATGACCGTGACGGCTGTGTCTTTAGAGAGGACGTAGACATTTACGATAAAATGGCTGCCACAATACATTATGCCAACAACGTAAACGTGAGTTACTCATGTACTACTTACTCGCCCTACGAAGGCTATAGAATAGCTTTCAATGGTACCAAAGGAAGGATAGATGCTTGGATCAAAGAATCTGGTAAAATGGATAGGCCAAAGTATGATGAAATCATGGTCAATAAGAACTTTGGCGACATAGAATATATCAAAATTCCTCAATCAGCAGGCCATGGTGGTGGAGACGCAAGGCTTAGAGCTAAAGTGTTTAATGATAATGGCAAAGATGAGTTTCGTCAGGCAGCTGGAAGTCGTGATGGTGCAATGGCAATTCTTATTGGTGTAGCAGCTCGCAAAAGTATTGAAAGTGGGCTTCCTATTAAAATTTCAGATTTAACCGACCTTACTCCTAGAGAGAAAAAGGCATAATTTAAGTAATAAAGTAAGCCTCTTTAATCAAGCATTAAAGAGGCTTTACTACTTTAGAGGTATGATTTCCTTCAAAAAAGTCGGCCTGTCAGATTTAGAAAGTATCGAGGACTTAGCCAAAGTTATTTGGCCGCCAACTTTTGGCGAAATTCTATCAAAAGAGCAGATTACATACATGCTAAGTATGATGTACTCCCAAGAATCTCTTCGATTACAATTTACCGAAGAAAAACATATATTCTATTTCGTTCAAGAGAACAATATAAACATAGGTTACTTTTCTTATCAGCTCGATTATAAAGGAAATCCAACCACAAAAATACACAAGCTATATCTCCTTCCTGAAACGCAAGGCAAAGGTT
>ERZ887942.2184-NODE-2184-length-12359-cov-8.372968_pt1 | contig 12359 bp, 12 predicted proteins | sample MGYA00521099_ERZ887942 | MGnify/ENA primary metagenome ERZ887942 (study PRJEB32303, sample SAMEA104408605) | aquatic metagenome | biome: Brackish water; feature: Pelagic; material: water | place: Baltic Sea | collected 2014-06-07T06:48:00 | depth 16,251 m ... | reverse complement strand
GCGTCATAGTAATTTCGCTCCAAATCTGACAAGGCGATTCTAAATTTGTAAATGGTAGATTTCTGTCCCAAAGTTACGACTATTGATTCTATTCCAATTAAAAATCTAAGAGGGCTTGGCCACATACTCCAAGTACCACTTCTCTCTTTTTATAGATAATTTGATATCCTTACATGAATACTAACTTGCAAACCAATTTCTAACTAACTTCGCATTTCAACAGCTTCTCTTGAATCGCCTCATAATTTAAACATGACTACATCTGATCACTTAATCACCACACAAGAACTTTCGGATGCAATAAATTCTGGAAGCAGTGAGGAAATCGCCATTCTGGATTGCTCGTGGTATCTACCTACTCAACAGCGTAATGCTCGGGCTGAATTTGAGAGTAACCACATACCGCGGGCTAGTTTTTTTGACATTGACGCCATATCCGACAAGGGTAGCGATTTGCCTCATATGCTGCCCACCGCAGAATCATTTTCTGAATCTGTTGGCCATCTAGGGATAGATAATAACAGCTTGGTCGTTGCTTACGACGGTGCAGGCCTGTTTTCTGCCGCGCGCGTCTGGTGGATGTTCCATGTGTTTGGCCATAAAAACGTTCGTGTATTAAATGGTGGTTTTCCAAAATGGCTAGCGGAGAAAAGAAGCGTAGACCACAGTGTTCAACCTCCAACGACTCGTCGGTTCGTAGCAAATAAAGTTAATGATCTAGTCGTATCAATGCCGAAGGTACTTGAGAACTGTAGCTCGCAACAAGCGTTGGTATTAGATGCGCGCTCTTCTGCAAGATTCGAGGGAACAGCCCCTGAACCAAGGCCCGAATTATCTAGTGGTCATGTGCCAGGGGCGATTTCGTTACCATTCGATCAGCTTCAGTCTGATGGCTTACTCAAGCCAGCGAAAGAATTACTTGCTGTATTTGACGAGCTAGGTGTCACTGGCAATGACCCTATAATCACCACATGCGGTTCAGGCGTTACCGCTGCGATCATAACCCTAGCGTTAGCTGAAGCGGGTCTTGGACTACATCAGCTATATGATGGTGCATGGTCTGAATGGGCTGCCGCGGATAACACACCGATCATCAAGGTTTAATAATAGGCATATTATTATAAAATATATATTAATCAAATAGTTACTAAACTCTCCTACGGAATATTTACGCAAAATACTATTTTCTGTTAGCATCAGTAGTGTCGAAGCTGTTTATTGTTAAGTGTCGATTGATAAGGAGAAATCAAATGAACAATATTTTCATAGGATTAACTTTTGGCCTTTTAACTAATATCGTTCTAGCTGCTGAAGGCGATTGGGGAATTACAAAGGGATAAGGAAGACATTCAAGTGTTTACGCGTAGTGTGGAGGGCTCGCCGTACAAGGAAGTAAAAGTTGAAAGTACATTTGAAGGACGAATATCTTCGCTGGTCGCGCTTATCGGCGATGCGGATGCTTGTTCCGAATGGGCCGAGGGGTGCGAAAACTCTTATTTTTACGAACGTATTAGTGAATCAGAAGCCTATATATATACCCACAATAATCTTCCATTCCCAGTAAAAGACCGAGATGTTTTAGCGCATGTTAAGTGGACACAGGATTCAAGGTCGAAAGCCGTGGAAATGTTAAGTGTCGCGACAACGGATATTCTGGAACCAATTCCTGGCAGGGTGCGTCTCACTGAAGCAAAGACCACTTGGCGGTTTGAACCATTAGGAAAAGGACAGGTCAAAGTAATCAACCAAACGCATATGGATCCTGGGTCTAGCCTGCCAGGTTGGATAACCAATATGTTATTGGTCGATACTCCCTTTCAAACAATGAAGGCATTCAAGGCTGAAGCGCTCGAGCCCAAGTACGCCGATGTAAGCGTACCTTTTATTACCGAACCCTGATTTGAAAACGGTAGTCTCTCCGCCAACGCCACTATGCAAAAACTGTATAAATACATGTTTCGTTAAAGGTGGTGCACATTTATAAATTACCAAACAGCCCTGGCAGACGTGACTTTATTAAAAAGGCAATAACTTTACCTTTGGCAATGCACGGTTTAGCATCAGGCATGGCAACCGCACAAAGCAATTTTAAAAAAATAGCCACGGAAGAGGCGTTCGTAACCCAAGAAATTGCAGATGAATGGGATAAAATAATTGCCGCTGGAGCACCGGGTGAACCAGGCTTCAGAATGATGGGAGATACGATTCTCAAACCCAGTCCCGGAACCGAAGTTATTCATAAACGCCTGATAGATCTTGGTGCAGGCCGTATCAAAGACATGGATGCTAGCGGAATTGATATGCAGGTCATTTCGATCACGTCGCCCGGAGTACAAGTGCTTGAAGGCACACTCGCTCATGAATTATCGGTGCATGCTAATGACTATCTCGCAGCAGCTGTCAAAAAGTATCCGCTTCGTTTTACAGGTCTAGCGGCTATTGCCCCTCAGCAACCTAAACTAGCTGCGATAGAACTTGATCGTGCCGTATCCTTGCTAGGACTTAAGGGAGCGATCATCAACTCGCATACCAAAGATGAGTATTTAGACGACAGAAAGTTCTGGCCAATTCTAGAAGCTGCAAACGCTTTAAAAGTTCCTATCTACTTGCACCCCCGCACACCGTCACCCAGCATGATTAAACCTTACTTGGATTATGGGTTATATTTTGCAGGTTGGGGATTTGCCGTCGAAACCAGCTTACACGCCCTTCGACTGATAATGAGTGGCGTATTTGATCAATTCCCGGACTTAATTATTATACTCGGCCACATGGGCGAAGGAATCCCCTTCTATTTACAACGAATTGATAACCGCTATTTACTGCAATTCAAAATTGGCGCTGTAAAAGAAATGCGTAAACTGCCTAGTGAATATTTTAAAGATAATTTCGTCATTACCACCTCTGGTGTGGCCCAGCAGTCGTCACTGCAGCTGTCTTTAGAAGAACTTGGTGCTGATCGAATTTTATATGCCGCTGATTACCCGTATGAGTCTGTAGATGAATCAGTAAAATTTATTGATGAAGCCAAGACTAGTGATAGCGATAAACATAAGATTTACCACGGTAACGCGGAGCGACTATTCTCACTCTAGATCTCCAGTTCTGCAGTTCGAGTTCCTAAGGCCTACCAGCAATACTAATTTGGTTCGCCGTAACAAAATAAGGCAGCATTCGTGACCTCGTTTTCAAACCTTTTAGGCGAAGTACGTGCTTGCACCATATGCGAGCCCAACCTACTGCATGGGGTTCGTCCGGTTCTTCAGATTGATCCAAAGGCCAGAATATTAATTGCAGGACAAGCACCCGGTAGAGTTGTTCATGAATCCGGTGTGCCGTTTGAGGATGCAAGCGGAAACCGCCTACGTGAGTGGCTAGGCGTATCTCGTGAAACGTTCTACAATCCAGAAAAAGTAGCGCTATTACCGATGGGTTTTTGCTTTCCTGGAACTGGAAAATCAGGCGATCTGCCACCAAGACCTGAATGTGCTCCCGCATGGCGCCTACAGCTACTTGAATACCTAGCAAACTTAAAGCTCACAGTAGTCCTAGGACAGTATGCACAGGCCTACCACTTTGGAAGTAAATCTGGATCAGTTACCGAATTGGTCAGATCATGGCAGGATCACTGGCCAACGATGATTCCACTTCCACATCCCAGTCCTAGAAATAATATCTGGCTGCGCCGAAATCCCTGGTTCGAAATCGAATTACTCCCTTCGCTTCGCAATCGCGTGAACGACGTTCTTGCATAAATCATCCAGTGTAGAATGCGGCACCCGAGAGAAAACAGTATTAACGGAAATCACACAACATGAACTTCATCGCGTTTGGCGCAAGCAGTAGCAGTAAATCAATCAACAAACAATTAGCGGCCTATGCCGGTTCTTTATTGGTGAAATCGCACGATGAAATAGAATTGGAAGTATTAGATTTAAATGACTTTCAGCTACCACTATTCAGCCAAGATCTAGAAAACCAAGATGGTCAGCAAGACAATGCTAAGGCATTTCTGGCTAAAATTAAGGAGGCCGATGGAATCATAGCTTCGTTCGCCGAACACAACGGTAACTATTCGGCGGCATGGAAAAATTTGTTTGATTGGTGTTCCCGAATCGAAGGCAAAGTGTTTCAAAATACACCAATAGTGGTTCTTTCCACTTCACCCGGAGCTCGTGGAGGCGCAACAGTAATGGCCTTGGCCCTCAGCTCACTACCTCGGTTTGACGCAGACATAAAAGCAAGTTTATCGATACCCAGCTTTAACGAGAATTTTGATACACAGTCCGGCAAACTGACAAACCTAGATCTAAAGCAACAACTTCAACAAGCGGTAGTGAAATTAATAGAGTAAAGATTTTACGGAACACTGAAGCGCAAACCCGTACCTACTTGGACTTTGATCTTGATCCTCGTCCACGACGCATAATATTCATATCAACTTTTGGGGGAGATGGCGCTATGACTTCTTCTCGTCGCGCTCGTTCTTGCCGCTTTCCACCTTTCTTATTTTTTGGCGAGGCCGAACGTTTAGGTGACTTGGCCGACGAAGATCGCTTAGATTCAGGCTGCTCTTTACCGTAGTAGGAAATATCCAGAGGCTTACCCGCAACATGAACCCGCTTCAGCAGTTTTAACATTCCTCTAGGCATATCGGCAGGCAAATCGACAGTCGAAAAATCTTCACGAATCTCAATTTCACCGATGTACTTGGCATCCAAATCGGCCTCATTAGCAATAGCCCCTACGATATTCCCAGGTTTTACTTGATCGGTGTGGCCGACATCTAAGCGGAACCTCGCCATTTCAATATCAGGGAAATCGGTAAGTGGGGTAGGTTTTGGGTCTGGTGCTGGTTTATCACCACGTGAATTACGACGTTTGTCTCCAAAGTCTTTACGATCATGTCGATCACCTCTTTGCGGCCGATCTCGTCGATTGCTATTCCCGCCATCCCGGCCACGCTTGCCGCTATCACTGTCTCTAGCATTGCTAACTTGAAGATCACTATCCTGAATAAATAGGGGTGCCTGACCTTGCGCAAGTAATGCAAAAGCGGCAGCAATCAAATCATTATCTAGATCACTTTTATGCGCGAGCTCGTTATATATCTCCCTAAAAGTCTCTATATTTTTACTATTAGTCGCGTTAAGCGCTCGTTGTTTAAACCGCTCAACACGTGCTCTATTTATATCGTCGGTACTTGGCAACTGTAAGGCAGGGATTTTCTGCTTAGTCGCCCGTTCAATAGTACCTAACATACGTTTTTCGCGGGGCGTTAAGAATAATACTGCGCAGCCGCTACGCCCAGCGCGTCCGGTACGGCCGATACGATGAATATATGACTCTGTATCATGTGGGGCATCGTAATTGATAACGTGACTAATTCGGTCTACGTCAAGTCCACGTGCTACAACATCAGTAGCCACCAGCAAATTTAAACGTCCCTTTTTCAACTGTTCGACAATTTTTTCGCGCTGATTCTGCGCGACATCACCGTTCAAAGCCTCGGCCTTGTACCCGAGACTCTGCAGTTTGCTGGCCACCTCATTGGTAGCTATTTTAGTTCGCACAAAAATAATTACGCCATCGTGTTCTTCACCTTCCAACACGCGCACCATAGCGTCCAACTTGTGACGCTGAGCCACCATTGCATAACGTTGGGAGGTAGTTGCAACGGTTGCGGTTTTGTTGATTATTTTTATATGTTTCGGGTCTTGAAGATGCCTGTCAGCTATACGCTTAATTTGCGCGGGCATGGTTGCTGAAAATAATGCGATTTGGCGCGAATCAGGAGTCTGCTCAAGAATCCATTCCACGTCATCTATAAAGCCCATACGAAGCATTTCATCAGCCTCATCTAAAACCAAGGCCTGTAAATCCTGTAGTTTTAAGGTTTTTCGACGTAAATGATCCATGACACGTCCGGGCGTGCCGACAACAACTTGTGCTCCACGTCTTAGCTGGCGCAACTGGTTGTCGTAGGATTGGCCACCATAAACAGCCAACACGTTAATTCCATGAAGATGCTTAGCGTAGGTGTCGCAGGCTTCGGCTACTTGAATAACCAATTCACGGGTTGGCGCCAGAATAATTACTTGTGTTTTATTCGACTTAATATCGATATTCGCAAGTAACGGTAATGCAAAAGCGGCAGTTTTCCCGGTGCCGGTTTGGGCTTGCCCTAGAACATCTCGGCCGTCCAGTAAAACCGGAATACTTTGCGCCTGAATAGGCGAAGGCACTTCATAACCAACTTCTGTAACCGCTTTCATTAAAGACTCTGGCAAACCCAGGTCACTAAATAAAACGGTATCCATTTTCGCCTTCTCTGGCGAGTCCGAGCTGCGCTCGGTCGGCTTATCTGACATCTCTCTCTCCGGTCATAACGAAGCCGGCGGTTCCAACATCACTAATCACGCAAAACCTATCTAGCGCAAAGGAGCAATCACACGGAGATGCTAACTTCTGGGGCGCGGAGTATAACCATAATTTGGAAAAATACGAGAAATATTAATTATTTACGTAGCTCACTTAAAGTGGCAATCAGTATTTACCGCGCAGAAGCATCAAAACTATCACCTCTACAGTAAACATTAACTAAATAACCTTCAGTTAGGTTTTTTACCTAATCCAAAATTACGAAACATCGAATAGACCTGTCGTTAGGCCAAATAAAAAAGGTACACCTCAAAGCAGAGAGTGCACCTTTTGAAGGTAGCTCTATTTAATTACCACCTATCAATAACTATAAGCCGCCGATTAGTGTTGGACCGCGTGCTCTACTGGAACGAATGGTGCAGGACTAAAAAAGGTGTCCCGCGTAAGATTGGTATAATCGCCCTCAAGCGCCATAAGCCCAATGAACACGAGCAAACAACCCATCGGCACTAATATTGCCGCTACCATCGCTAATCGTTCCCAGACCATATGCATAAATATCGCAATAATGAATCCAGACTTCAAAAACATAAACACTAAGATTAGCGTCCATCTCAGGTTTCCCTGTAACGCCATATAATCCACCGCATAAGAACCTGCGCTGAAAACAAAAAGTAGTCCCCAGACCCAGAAATAAACGCTAATGGGATGTTGTTGACCTTCTACTTCAGACATATTGTTGCTCCCTACCACAAATAAAAGAATGCAAAGATAAATACCCAGACCAAATCAACAAAATGCCAATAGAGGCCCATGCTCTCTACGATCTCGTAATTACCCTTTCGACCAGTCATAAACCCAGGTGTTTCATTGTCATAGCTACCACGTAATACCTTCACAGCAGTAATAATTAAAAATATTACGCCTACTGAAACGTGGAAACCATGAAACCCAGTAACCATAAAAAAGACGGCACCGAACTGCTCTGCACCCATCGGGTTACCCCAGGGACGCACGCCTTCTTCAAAAATAAGTTTGCTCCACTCAAAGGCCTGCATACCAACAAAAGAAGCGCCTAAAAGAGCGGTGAAAACTAGCAAAAGCCCGGTCATTTTCTTGTTCTTTTGATACCCAAATCTAACCGCCATAGCCATAGTGCCGCTACTGGTAATCAAAATAAACGTCATGATCGCAATAAGAAGCAACGGAATATGATGTCCGTTTATGGTTAGCGCGAAAACCTCACTCGAACTAGGCCATGGAACAGTGGTGGTTATACGTACTTTCATGTAGCTAATAAGAAAGCATGCAAATATAAATGTATCACTGAGAAGAAATACCCACATCATGGCTTTATGCCAAGGCACGCCTTTAAACGCGCGCTGATCAGACGACCAATCAGCCGCCATACCAGCTAATGCACCGGTTTTCTCGTTTTCTACTACTTCACTCATGGTTTATATCCTATTTACGTCGACAACATTAAACCAAACAAAACTAGCCATACTATTAGCAAAAAATGCCAATATACAGCGCACAATTCCACGCTTAAACGAACCTGCGCGGCCTCCACCCCGTTCCATACTCTAAACGCGGCCCTAATCCAAGCAACTAATCCACCAAGTAAATGCAACCCATGTAGTGCAGTAAACAGGTAGAAAAAGGTGTTTGCCGGATTTGAACTCAAGTAATAGCCGTCTTGAACTAGCTGTTGCCACGCAAATAGCTGCCCAAATATAAAGGCGATACTCAATGCGCCAGCCACATAAAGGCCGAGCCTTAAACTTGCGCCTCGTCCGTGCTTGGCAGAATGAAGAGCCCACTGCAAAGAAACGCTACTTAATACTAACAAGCCAGTGTTAAGCCATAACACGTCAGGTTCTGGCAACGGTGTCCAATCGCCAAGTGACATGCGCATCGCATAAGCACTCATAAACAGGCAAAACATTGAAGTGACTACTGCTAGAAATGCCAAAAGACCGGACTTTGCTCGTGGTCGTAAAAGCACCTCTTCAGCATCAACGTCTGTTAACAGTGCGGCATCTACACCATCTGCTACCCACGGCTGCACATTGATGGTTTGTTTTACCAACCACCAGACGATTACGCCCATGACTCCAGCCATAAATATCAAAGTAATTGTCATGATTTTACTTCCAACACCTTTCTATAAACTCCAAGCAACTTTTCGATTAACTACGAGGAGGCTGATTTTGCGGTATGAAATCTGAATCGGCACCCGGTACGCTGTAATCGTACGCCCAACGATAAACCTTCGGTAACTCTTTACCAAAATTCCCATGCCCTGGTGGAGTAGTATCGGTCTGCCACTCCAAAGTAGTCGCATTCCAAGGATTGTCTGATGCCTTCTTACCGTTAAAGTAACTCCAAGCAAGGTTATAAATAAACAGCAATTGCGTAATACCGACAATAATAGCGGCTATAGAAATCGCTTGATTTAAGCTTGCTGCCGATGGCGGAATAAAATCAGTACTGCCTAGTGCAAAGTAACGTCTTGGCACACCCAAAAAGCCGAGGTAATGCATCGGGTAATAGATTGCATATGAACCAACAAACGTTAACCAAAAGTGAAACATACCCATACCATCATGCAACATTCTGCCGGTTATTTTTGGATACCAGTGATATATGGCACCGAAAACCACCAATACAGGCGACACTGCCATAACCATATGGAAATGGGCTACCACAAACATTGTGTCTGAAAGTGGAAGATCCACCGTCACGTTACCCAGGAATAAACCAGTTAAGCCACCATTAACAAAGGTAAAAATAAAGCCAATGGCAAAGTACATTGGAACGGTAAGATGAATATTTCCGCGCCACAGTGTGAGCACCCAATTATAGACTTTGAGCGCGGTAGGCACTGCGATGATAAGCGTCGTGGTAGCAAAGAAAAAACCAAAATATGGATTCATGCCACTCACGTACATATGGTGAGCCCAAACGATGAAACTAAGACCACCAATAGCAACGATCGCCCACACCATCATTCTATATCCAAAAATCGCCTTTCTGGCGTGCACGCTCAATATGTCCGAAACAATCCCAAACGCAGGTAATGCAACAATATAAACTTCTGGGTGGCCAAAAAACCAAAACAGATGTTGGAATAAAATTGGGCTACCGCCACCATATTCAAGTTGTTCTCCCATCGAAATAATCGCTGGCATGAAAAAACTGGTCCCAAGCAATATATCCAAAAGCATCATAATTGCACTCACCAAGAGTGCTGGAAATGCCAAAAGGGCCAATATAGTCGCAATAAAAATACCCCAAATCGTTAATGGCATCCGCATTAACGTCATTCCCCGAGTACGGGCCTGCAATACTGTAATTACGTAGTTCAAACCACCCATGGTAAAGCCTACGATAAACAGAAACAAAGATACGAGCATCAACACAATGCCCCATTCTGTCCCAGGGGTCCCTTCGATAATGGCTTGGGGAGGGTACAAGGTCCAACCAGCGCCACTCGCTCCACCAGGAACGAAAAAACTCGCGACCAAGATCATTACCGCAATAAAGTATATCCAAAAACTCAACATATTTAGGAATGGAAACACCATATCTCTGGCGCCGATCATTACCGGTATTAAATAATTACCAAACCCCCCAAGAAACAGTGCGGTCAACAGGTAAACCACCATGATCATGCCGTGCATCGTCACATATTGGTAATAGGCGGTAGGAGTAATAAATGAAAATGCGTTTGGAAAACCGAGCTGCAAGCGCATCAATAAAGAAAGAACCAACGCAACCATACCGATAGCAATCGCAGTACAGGCATACTGAATCGCGATTACTTTTGCGTCCTGTGAAAAAACATATTTTCCTAACCAGGTTTTCGCGTGATAAAGCTCCATCTCTCCGACTTCTGCCGGTGGTACGTAGCTAGTTTCATCATGTGTAGTAACGGTAGACATTAAATCACCCTCGTTGCGGAACGTTCGTCAGTTTCAATTTGTATAAATTTCATCATTTTTAATCTCAAAACTTGCGCTAAGGCAAAGTATTTATGTATGCGACCAAATCATCGATTGTTTGATCTTCAGTCAACGTAGCTGCCAGCATTGTCATCTGGTGACCGTACATATCTTTTCGATCCGCACCGCGGATACCTTCTCTAAAGTTTTTCAGCTGTGTGACCAAATACCAATCGGTCATACCGGATAGTCGAGGTGCATTAAGCGCCCATCGACCCTCTGCTTGCGGACCATGACAAGCAGCGCAGGTTTCATACACTTCCTGACCGTGATTAACGTCTCCTGTAACTGTCGGCGCTGCAGGTGTATCAGGTAGGGACTCAATATAAGCAACCACGTTATTAATGGCAGCATCATTTACTAATGTTCCCGCCATTGGCGCCATCTGCTTGCCAAAAATATCATCTTCATGCGCACCACGGGCACCAGACTTAAAGTATTCCAGCTGTCGCTTCATATACCAGCCTTCTTGGCCGCTAATTTTTGGTGAGTTTAATTGCGGATTTCCTTCACCCTGTGCGCCATGGCAAGCAGCGCAAACGGCGTATGCAGGCGCACCAGCAACGGCATCCCCGACTGGCTGAGCTAGAGTTTCTGCATAGGTTGGTTGAGCAGCAAGCCACGTTTGATAATCAGCTTCTTCCTCTACTGTGACTCGACCTCGCATCGCGAAATGCGCTACGCCGCAATACTCTTCGCACAAAATATCGTACTCGCCAACTTTTGTTGGGGTATACCATAAGTAGGTAACCATTCCAGGCACTAGGTCCATTTTTACGCGAAACTCTGTAACCGTAAAATTGTGCAGGACGTCATTTGAACGTAGCAACATTTTGACTGGCGCCCCAATTGGGACGTGTAGTTCATTGCTCGCGATAAGAACATCATCTTGACCGTTAGGATCATCCGGGTTCATACCAAACGGATTGTCTTGAGTAATGTAACTAGAATCTATCGTGCCAAGCTTATTATCTTCACCGGGCAAGCGAAAACTCCAGTGCCATTGCTGACCAATTGCCTCTATTTCGGTTGCTTCTTCTGGAACCGTGACAAAATTACTCCAGACCAAGAGACCCGGCGCCAACATGGCAGCAACCCCTAGCGAGGTTACTATTGTTAGCCAGAACTCTAACTTCTGATTCTCGGGTTCATAATCTGCTTTATGTCCATCGCCTTTTTTGTAGCGAATCACACACCAGGCCAGAAACAGGTTTACCGCGACGAAAACGAATCCAGTAACCCAGAATGTCAATCCAATAGTGTCGTCGATATTTCCCCAATTAGAAGCCAGGGGAGTTAAGTACCAAGGGCTCAATAAGTGAAACAGTACTGAACCAACAACCAATAAAACTAATGCAATTGCGAAGACCATACCTAATATACCTTTTGCGTGTATGCGCTACTTTATTATTTTTAATTTATCAACGTTAGAACAAGCCACTGCTAAATGACCCATTACACTGACAATCAACGAAAATCATGACGAATAAAATCAGCAAATAAATGATCGAAAACCCGAATAATTTTCTGGCACCCCGTGGGGTAACAGGTTCCATCATAAACTTTATCGTCAATCCTAAATATGCCAAGCCCAATGCGATTGCCGCAACCAAGTAGGCCATACCCGCGAATCCGAGCCAGTACATGGCAATAGTCGCCGGAATCAAAGCAATGGTGTAAATCAGCATTCGAAGTTTCGTGACACGAGTTCCACTAACAACTGGCAACATTGGTATGCCTACTCGTCGATATTCTTCCACCCGCAATAGCGCCAATGCCCAAAAATGAGGAGGCTGCCACAAAAACATGATCAAAAACATAACGACCGCAGGCCAACCAATATCGTTGGTTACAGCTGCCCAGCCGAGAACCGGCGGTAAAGCTCCTGCGACACCACCAATTTCAGTACATAGAGGAGAACTACGCTTTAACCAGGCAGTATAAATCACCACATAGAAAAATATTGTTCCT
>ERZ887942.2183-NODE-2183-length-12365-cov-6.408448_pt1 | contig 12365 bp, 7 predicted proteins | sample MGYA00521099_ERZ887942 | MGnify/ENA primary metagenome ERZ887942 (study PRJEB32303, sample SAMEA104408605) | aquatic metagenome | biome: Brackish water; feature: Pelagic; material: water | place: Baltic Sea | collected 2014-06-07T06:48:00 | depth 16,251 m ... | reverse complement strand
CCATAGAATTGCCCGCCGATCGTTGAGCAAAATCCTACCAAATGATCATAGGCAGTGCGGGGATATTTGTTCTCCCACCCGAGCGGCCAAATGGCGATTTTTGGATGCCCTCGCGGGTTCAATTCCGGGGAACGGCTATTCGACGTCAGAAAAAAACGGAGCTGGCGAATTTTTTCCGCTTCGTCCGCCAAATCCGCATACTCGCCACCATTCACTTCACGATCTGGTCGGTACAAAAATTCATCCACCGTTGCATAGAGGCGATCCTCATCTGGCTTCAAAATCGCCCCCGGCTTTTGCGTTCCCCCAAAAGTACCGCCGCCGACTACGCGGGGAATCCGTTCGTAAATCAACTCCTTATCCTGCTGCTCGATATCCCGATCAGTAATCAACACCGTGCTCAACGCCGTCGTAGATGGATGTCCCGGATACCGTTGAAACTCGTTTCTCGCTGGCTGAGAGATTCCATAACTCAGATCGTCCGGACTGATTGCTCGCGGCGTGTCCCACGGGGTCGGTTCCCCGACCGTATTGATATTAATTTTTGTCGCTTCATCATCCACCCAAAACGCGACTCGCCCGACAATTGGATTGGATTTTGACGGAGTTTTCGGCCCCGAAAATTTTCCGTTTTGCTGCAATGCACCTAACGTTCCGTCTTGCAAAACATAGAGCCAGCGCACCGGCATCGGAAGCCGCGTGTCTTTTTTCGCTCCTGTTTTCACGGTCCCCAAAACCGTATTTTCATCAAAATCAAAACCTTCAATTCCCGCTTCAAATGCGTTGGGATCAACAATCGGAAAAAACGCCCGCTCTCCCCGAACGACCGGACGATTCAAATCGGCAAAATGAATTTCGTTTGCTTCCGAATTCCAATCCAAAGGCGGCACATCATCAACCAAATCCGATTCCGAAGTCACCACCATCGCATCGTCCGAATACAGCTTAATCCCGCGAAGTAGAGCGCCGTCCTCTTTGTACGTCCGCAAAGCCCCCGGTTGGGAAACCCAGATTTCCCGCCCTTTCACATCAGGCTCTTGCTCCATTCCAACGCGCAATTGACTAAGCGATAAATTCACCGCCGTATCATGAATTTGACGGACCTGCATCAGGTCCACCATGATTTTGGAACCTTTATTCTCCGAAATACTCAGAGTGACAATCGCCATGCCCAAAATCAAAAGCAACGCCGTGACTGCCAATACCAGCATCAGCGCCATCGCTTTCGAATTTTTCTTTACTGATAGGGGGAGGATTTTCACAATGTAAATACATTATTGAAATTTAAATCCAAGAAGCAAGACAAATGTCCAAATGGCTGAAACAAAATTTTCCCAATTCAAAAATCGCAGAGGTCCTTTATTTCGAGGCAATAGGGTAAGTTCAACGAACCAACCCTATTGATTCGAAACGGCCCCGCGATCCAATACTATCCGTTCATCGAACACACCCTATTGGATCGAAAAGTAGGGGTTTTGAAATTCACCGCCAATTAGTCTAAGATAAGACCCCCATGAAAATGCTCACCCTCGCCTGCCTCCTGCTTTTCCCGACGTTCGTTCAGGCGGTGAATTTTGAGAAGAAGGTGCCGTTATTCGCGTTCGGTGGCGTTGGATTCGCCGGAACGAGTTCACAAGGAGAAGCGAGGTTCAAAGAAATACTCAAAGGACCGGACTCACTGAACGAATTCGAAAAGTGGTTTGAATCAGGCTCCGACGAAGCACGAATGTACTGTCTCGTAGCGTTTTATTATCTAAATCGAGATCAGTATGATGCAGCCCTGAAAAGCGACAAATGGATCGGGAAAAAAGTGTCCTCCGCGCAAGCGGTGTATCGTATTTCAAACGCCCCGCTCGATAATCGTCGAAACAATCAAAAAAGGCGATTATGCGATCTACGTTCCAGCGGAGAAATGGGAAAACCCGCCTCAGAAAAAATAGCGATTTTAGCTAAATTTTTCAGGGAAAAGCCCATGAACGCCATCTTCGCTGGCGTCGCAAATACCGCGTTCGGTGATCAGTTTCGAAACGAGGCGCGAAGGCGTCACATCGAACGCGAAATTGGCGGCGGGACTACCTTCGGCAACGATTTGAAACTCCTGCTCGGGTCCACTGCGATCAACGGGAACACCGGACATGACAGTTACCTCGTCCCCTCCCCGTTGCTCGATTGGAATTCCGTTCACGCCATCACGAATCTCCCAATCAAAAGTCGAACTCGGCAGCGCCACGCAGAATGGAATGCCATTGTCATCTGCCGCGAGCGCTTTCAAATAGGTGCCGATTTTGTTCGCGACATCGCCTGTAAAAGTCGTGCGATCAGTCCCCGTGATGACGAGATCGACCATTCCCTGTTGCATCAAATGACCGCCGACATTGTCCGCCACAACGGTATGCGGAACGCCGTGCTGACCGAGCTCCCACGCCGTGAGCCGGGCACCCTGATTTCGCGGCCGAGTTTCGTCCACCCACACGTGAACCGGAATTCCGGCATCATGCGCCGCATAAATCGGAGCCGTGGCAGATCCGTAATCAACAAATGCAAGCCAGCCAGCATTGCAGTGTGTCAGCACATTGACTGGTTTGCCGGTTCTATTATGTATTTCACGAATTAGTTCCATGCCATGTTGACCAATTCTGCGGCAAAAATCAGCATCTTCATCAGCCACGGTTTGCGCCATCGCCCGGGCCGCCGTGACTTTTTCTTCATTCGTTTCACATTCTAAAATTGCCGCGAGCGAACGCTCCACCGCCCACCGAAGATTGACCGCCGTGGGGCGCTGTTCGCAGAGAAACTCAGCCCGCTTTTGAATCGCTGCTTCGAAATCAGTTTCAGCGGTAGCTTCGATCGCAGCGAGATACATTCCCGCCGCTGCCGTGGCCCCGATCAAGCCCGCACCGCGAACCTGCATTTCAACAATGGCACGCGCTGCGTCGTCGGTGGCCCGGAGGTCCGCGATCTTAAATGCGAAGGGCAATTTCCGCTGATCAATGATCTGAACCAGCCTCGGCTCAGAGTCAGAGAGCCAAATCGTGCGGTAGGGTTTTCCATCGACAAGCATGGCGGGAATGTAGCGGGTAATGCGCAATCTGCCAGCCTCCCGAGGCTCCGAATTTAACCATGGATTGCACGGATAACTTGGATTTTTTCTAATACCAGAAACGGGAACGGGCGATTCCAAGCAATCCAAAAGTCGATCCATAAAAAACGTCGCAGTCCGAATCGTTTTCCGAAAATCGAACAACTCCCGAACCAAACGTGAATCCATGTCCTCCATGCAATCCATGGTTAAAAATTCCCTCACCTCAGCACGCCAACCTACAATCTTGATCTTCCCCCCATTTTACGACATCTTCCCAAAACGATTGCTTCAATTTTCCATGAAAAAACTCATCCTTCCATTTCTCCTCGTCGCGGCTCTCGCGGGAGGCACTATTTTTCTGAAGGCGCAAGATTCCGATAAATCTTCGCCGAAACCACCTGCTGCTGAAAAACCGGCCGAGAAGAAAAAAGGCGACTGGAAAAAGAAAAAAAAACAGCCGCCCAAAAAGGAACTCTATTCGGGCGAGCCGATCAAGGCGCTCATCATCACCGGTGGCTGCTGTCACAATTACCTGTTCCAAACCTACGCGCTGGGATCTGGCGTCGGGGCGCTCGCAAATGTCGATTTCGACGTGGTCAACATGGGCGGAAAAGGAACCGAAGCCGAGATCGAATTTTATAACAATCCTGACTGGGCCAAGCAGTTCGACGTGATCATTCACAACGAGTGCTTCGCGAAAACGACCAATCAGGAATACATTAAAAAAATCACTGAAGCCCACCGCTCGGGCATTCCAGCGATCGTTGTTCACTGCGCGATGCACACCTACCGCGATGCTGAGGTCGATGATTGGCGTGAATTTTTGGGAGTCACCAGCAAGCGCCACGATCACCAATCCAACTATCCGGTGAAAACGCTCGTCGCTGATCATCCGGTGATGAAAGGGATTCCCGACGATTGGGTGACAGCGATGGACGAACTCTACATCATCGAAAAGCTCTGGCCGAATGCGACCGCGCTAGCGACTTCCGTCAGCGAAAAAAACAAACAAGCGTATCCGGTCGTGTGGACCAATGATTTCAACGGAACCCGCGTGATGGGCACCACCTACGGGCACTCCGACGACACCTTCCGCGATCCAGTCTTCATCCGCTTGCTCGCGAACGCGATCATCTGGACAGCTGGAAAAGATGCTCACTGAGTCGCAAAAAATTCCGTGATTTCCGCCCGTTTCTGTGTTTCGTTTATCAACGATGCAAAAGACCGGACGAATTATCGGCTCAATTATCATCGCAATTACCCACGACTAGGTTGAGTCGGGTGATTGCGAACGGTCTTTATTGTTGTGCGAGCACTGCTCGTTTCCGCACATTGCGTAAAAAAACCGGCTCGGGATTACCCGCCTTGCGCAAATTCTGTATCCACGACCAAACCCTATTGATTCGATGAACGAACCCTCCTCACTCGTAAAACTCTACGACACGACCCTCCGCGACGGCACGCAGGGCGAAGGCGTCAGCTTTTCCTCGAAGGATAAAATTCGCGTTGCCAAAGAGCTCGACGAGTTCGGCATGGATTACATCGAAGGGGGTTGGCCGGGATCAAATCCCAAAGACGTCGCCTTTTTCGAAGAAGCCGCAAAGTTAGAGTGGAAACACGCGAAAATCGCCGCGTTTGGCTCAACTCGCCGGAAAGGAACGGATGTTGAAAAAGACGGGCAGGTGCAACTTTTGCTCGATGCCCAGACACCGGTGGTAACATTTTTCGGAAAAAGCTGGAAGCTCCACGTCACAGAAATTCTCACGACAACGGTCGAGGAAAATCAGGCCATGATCCGCGATACGACGGCGTTTTTGAAAGAAAACGGACGTGAGGTGATCTACGATGCCGAGCACTTTTTTGACGGTTACAAAGACGATCCTGAGCATGCACTCGCAACCCTCGCGGCAGCCAAAGAAGGCGGCGCAGACTGGCTAGTGCTTTGCGATACCAATGGCGGAGCGATGCCGCATGAGGTCGCCGAAATGACGGAGGCCGTCATAAAAACGCTCGGAATTCCCGTCGGCATTCACACCCACGATGACACCGGAGTCGCCGTCGCAAATGCCCTCGCCTCCGTGCTGGCCGGTGCGACCCAAATTCAGGGAACGGTCAACGGCTACGGCGAGCGCACCGGAAATTGCAATCTCACGACCGCAATGCCGAATTTGTCGATGAAAATGGGCTACCAGCACAACGGCAACATCGAGAAACTGACCCACCTTTCTCACTTCGTCGACGATCTCGCGAACAATGCCCCACAACGCCCACGCTCCTTACGTTGGCTCAACCGCCTTCGCCCACAAAGGCGGTATGCACGTGAATGCCGTGCAAAAAGTGGCCCATAGTTTCGAGCACATCGAACCGGGTTCAGTCGGCAACAAGCAGCGCATTCTCGTGTCGGATCTGTCCGGTCAGTCGAATATCTTGATGAAGGCCGACGAGTTCGGAATCGATCTTGCAAAAGGCAGCGACGAGGCAAAAGCTATCCTCGCAGATCTGAAAGACCTCGAGCAGGAGGGCTACGAGTTTGAAGCCGCAGAAGCATCGTTCGAGCTGCTCATCCGCAAGCATCTTTCGACCTACAAGCCGTTTTTCGATCTTCACGAATATCACTGCACCTACCGTCGCGATGGATTGAAAGACTACGATGCATGTTCCGCGACCGTTGAACTGAAGGTCAACGACACCGAAGAATATCGCGTCGCCAAAGGTGATGGCCCCGTGAACGCTCTCGATGCGGCTTTGCGAAAAGCTTTACGACCACATTTCCCTGAAATCGACGAAATGGAGCTTTCGGACTACAAAGTTCGCATCATCGACAGCCGTTCCGGAACCGCCGCAAAAACTCGCGTTTTGATCGAAAGCAAAGCCGGAAAAGAAACCTGGGGAACCGTTGGAGTAAGCGACAACATTATCCAAGCCAGCTGGCGTGCTCTCGTCGATTCCGTGGAGTATTTCTTGATGCGGAAGCAATCGTGAAATCACGCCGTTTCCACCGTTTGCACTCGCCGCATCCGTGGGCTAATAATTAGGCCGAAACAACGTTTTAAAAACATGGCAGACAAACAAGACATCGAAATCACCGCTTACCTCAAAACTTTCTGTGGCTGGAGCGAAGGCGTGCGCGCGATTTTCCGCAAATACGACCTCGAGTGGGAAGAGAAAGACATCATTAAAAATCCCGCGTATCGCTGGGAAATGGAGCAAAAAAGTGGCCAGCCACTCTCCCCTTGCGTGATGGTTAATGGCACCATGCTTCCTGATGTTTCCGGCGAAGAAGTCGAAGCCTGGATGAAAGAGCAAAATCTCGTTGGCGAAAACGCTGCCAAGCCAGATGCACCGATTGATTCAGCCTGCACCGACGAAGAACACGAAGCAATGGCCGCAGCAGCAACCGCTGGCTCGACCATTCGCATGATTGACTAATCGATCGCCACATTCATTTCGGGAACTACTTTTCTGCTCCCGAACTGCGATTTTCGCTTCTAGAATCCACCGTCATGGCTGCAAAAAAAGGTCTCGGCAAAGGGCTTGGCTCTCTGCTATCCGTCCCGTCCGAAGTTTCCGTAAAATCCAACTCGAACGCTCCTGCTGCCGATCCCGCAACGGGTGAAGTCGTTTTGCGCGTCGCGTTGGACACCATTATTCCGTCGCCATATCAGCCGCGGAAGCATTTTAATGACGAGCATCTTCAGGAATTAGTGGATTCGATTCGCGAGCACGGCATCATCCAGCCACTCGTTGTCCGCAAAGTAAAAGGCAAATACGAACTTATTGCCGGCGAACGTCGCTGGCGGGCCTGTCAAAAACTGGAACTCGACGAAGTTCCAATCATCACTCGCAAGGCGACTGACAGGGACGTCCTCGAGATGGCGTTGATCGAGAACTTGCAACGGCAAGATCTCGGCCCTCTCGAAGAAGCGGAAGCCTACGCTCGCCTCGCCGAAGAGTTTGATCTCACTCAGGAAGAGATCGCCAAGCGGGTTGGAAAAAATCGCGCGACCGTCGCAAACACCATGCGGCTACTCGATTTGGACTCAAATGTTCAGTCACTCGTTTCCGCAAAAATTCTCACTGCAGGCCACGCTAAAGCCGTTCTTGGTATTAAATCGAAGGCTGAACAACGCATGGTTGCTGACGTGATTGTGAAGAAAAAACTCAACGTCCGCGCGACTGAGAAGCTGGTTTCCGATCACATTAACGGAACAACGACGTCGAAAAACACTGCCGCCGACGGAAAACTTCCACCACAGGTCGAAACCTACGTCCGTCAAATTCAGGACAATTTACGCGGTAGATTCTCCACCAACGTAAATATCACGCACGGTGATAAAAAGGGCAAAATCGAGATCGAATACTACGGCGACGATGACCTCAGCCGCGTGCTCGAGCTTCTCGGTGTATCCGCGGAATAACCTGAATCTTTCGTGAAAAAGCCGGTCCTTCTTATAATTCTCGCGGCATTGGTTAGCGTAGGAGCGGCGTTTTTAATCATGAAAAGGGACCGCGGCCCCGAACTCGTATTCGACAAAGCGACAGCAGTCTTTGACCGGTTTTCCGGTCAAAATGCCTACGATCACGTTGCCAAACTTGTCGAAATAGGGCCGCGTATTCCCGGAACTGAAGGACACCAAAAGGCGCAGGCCTACCTGGTTTCGCAAGTCGAACAGCTTGGGTGGGGCGTAAAAACCGCGAACTTCGAAACAAAAACTCCCGACGGGAAGGTCGAGTTTTTCAATATTCGCGCCCGGTTTTCGAGCGACAAAAAACCAACGACCTGGGATCGACCGGTTTCCGGAATTATCTGCTCTCACTACGACACCAAGAAATTCAATTTCGAGTTTGTCGGTGCCAACGATGGCGGATCCAGCACCGGGGCCCTTCTCGAAATCGCCCGCGTTCTCGCCACGAAGCCCGAACTCGCGTCGAAAATCGAACTGGTTTGGTTTGATGGCGAAGAAGCATTTGGCTCAAGCATCACCGATTCCGACGGCCTTTACGGAAGCCGCATTTATGCCGCCGAAATGGCGCTCGTCGCGAAAGAATCCAAAAGTAGCCTTCCTAAATGGGGAATTCTTCTCGACATGATTGGTGATAGTGATCTGAAAGTTCGCGTCGGCGTGAACGTGACAGCCCCGAGTCTGCCAGAGCGAAAGGAAGCCGCCAATGCAGGAATGAGCGTTGATCATCATGCCATCACAGATCGACGACGCGCCATGGCTGACGATCTTATTTCAGCCGCCGAAGATACCGGCAACCGGCGAAAATTTGGCGTAAGCCCAAGCTATATTATCGACGATCACGTTCCGTTAAACACGGTCGCCGGAATCCCCACAATCGACATCATCGATTTTGATTTCGACTACTGGCATACCCCCGGCGACACGCTCGACAAGATCAGTGCCGAGAGCCTCGAAATCACAGGGAAGACGACGCTGCTCCTCGTCGAAAAATACCTTCTCGGTCAGTAGCCCCACTTTTCGATCCAACAGAGTCTGTTCGACGAACGCACCCTATTGATTCGTTCGATCGCTAGCTCAACCAAACAGCGCTGCAATCGGTTTGCCACCATCGGTGATCGGAACGGGACGTGATCCGGCGGTCAATTCGTGAGAGGGATCGATTCCCATCGCCGCGTGAATCGTTGCATGATAATCCGCCAGCGGAACCGGTTTTTCCACGATCTTTTTACTCAATTCATCGGTAACGCCGTAGGACCCTTGATGCTTCAAGCCGCCGCCTGCGAGAACCAAACTGAAGCAACTGCCCTGATGCCCACGTCCGCCACGACCATCATATCCTGCTGGACGTCCGAATTCGGTGCCGATGGCGATGAGGGTTTTATCGAGGATTTTCTTCTGATCAAGATCGCGGATTAAGGCTGACATCGCGACATCCAATTCCTTGATGAGCAGGTGCAAATTTTGCTGGCCTTCATTATGAGCATCCCAGCCCGTTCCGTTCATGAAATTAAGGTTGTGGCTCACTTCAATAAAGCGAACTCCGCTTTCCACCAACCGGCGCGCCAATAAACAACGCTGCCCAAACTCGCCACCGTATTCATTTCTCAACGAATCGGATTCATCGGTGAGATCAAAGTGCCGCATAAAATCAGGGCCAGCCAATCGAAGCGCTTCAGCCTGAGCATCCCGATACAAAGAAATCGGCGATCCCGCAGGAGCACGCTGCATCAATGGATCGAGAAGCAGCTTCCGGCGAGCGGCCCGTTCATCGGTGACATCTGCCGGGCGAGTAAAACCTGCTGGCCCCGTTTTGGTATCGGTTAGGTAAACAAAATTTCCGGCCGCGCCGAGAAATCCCGGTCCGCGACTTACGTTCGGATAGCCCATCAGCATGTAGGCGGGGACTTTTGGATTCACCGCGCCTAGCTGGGAAGCCACAATTGAACCAATCGACGGATAGGTGATACTCCCCGTCGTTTTGCGACCGGTGTGAACGAGATTGGTCGCAAACGCATGTTCATCAATCGCATCGTGATTCACCGTCCTCACTGCAGTCAGCTGTTCAGCCAGCGCTCCCAGTTTGGGCAAGTGTTCGCAAAACTGAACGCCGGGAACCGCCGTATCGATGCTTTCATATTCAGAACCCGATTTTTTCGGACTAGCTTTGGAGTCGCCCTTTCGCTTTGGATCAAACGTATCGATCTGAGCCATGCCACCACCGAGCCAGATGAAAATGCAGTGCTCTGCTTTTCCCATCGGAATGAAAGCCGAATTCGCGGAAGTAATGAGCGGAGATGCTGACGCCCCCATTCCAAGGAGCGCTGAGTTTTTCAGGAAATTTCTTCGAGAGTTTTTCATGAGAGAGAAGTTCAGAGTTCGATTGTTTTTTTAAGGCGTATAAATCCATTCTGGAGAATTCAGCACCGCCCAGACGACGTCCTCCATTCGCATTCGCCAGTCATTGGCCAAAGCATTGGTCGGAGGAGCACCGGCCCGTGCCTGCTCTTCCTTTTCAACAGCCAGCGCATTCGCTTTGCCGTCCAGGTGATTTGACCAGCTCACATATTTTACCGGAACGCGTTTTCCTACCTTCGTATGTTTTCGTTCGGCCTCAGGAATCACGCGCTTCTCGTAACCTTCCGTCAAAAATTGAATGTAACGATCCCGCTCCTCCTTAGAGGGATGACGCGTGAGCAATCGCAAATAAAGGCGCTCTACGAGTTTCTCAACAGGCTGTTCTTCCAATGCCATCTGGGTGACTCCATGATCATCGCTCAGACGTGAAAGCCAAACGCCCACCGTTCCATTGGCCAGAATCGCGGGCTGTAACACGTTCGCATCGAGATCACGAAAGCTTTTCGGATCCTGACGCGCCCCGCGCCAACCAAAGGTTCTCATGATGCTCGTCACCGCCGTAATTCGGGGGAGCGAAAGACTTGGGCGGTCGCGTTCATTCGAGGTCGAAGCCAGCATCCAGGCACGTGTAGGTTTCCCCAGCGTTATCGAACTCTTCATAACGCGGACGCTATCGATATCGAGACTGACTTCTTCAACATCAAACGGCTTGCCGGTTGCACTAAAAAGTGAATCAACCACTTGCTCGGCCTGCAAGCGTCGCGATGCGGGAGCGATGAAAAGCGGGCTCGTTTTTTGCAACGTGGGATCGGTAGCCCGCTGGTAGGCGTGTGAATTAAAAATCAGCCTCGCAACTGCTTTGGTGTCGTAATTTGAGGCAACCAGTTCACGCCCCAACCAACGCAACAAATCCGGGTGGGAAGCATTTCCCTTTTCCCAATCATGAACCGTGGCCACGATTCCACGCCCCATGATCCGCTGCCAAATTCGATTCGCCATGACCTGCGCAAATCGCTCGTTAGCCGGTGCGGTTATAAATGTCGCCAGTTGATCGCGCTTGCTCTTGGGATTTTCGACGAGCGGCATCACGTCTTTTTCACTAACGAACCCCTCAAATGGCCAACCCGGTTCGACACTGGTGCCCGGTTTTAAAGTTACTTTAATCAACGGTTTTCGAGTGCGCTCATGGAGTTTATCCATCGGCACGCTGCTGGTCAGTGGAAGCTTTAACGGTTTCTCACCGAGCATGGCAGCAAGTTGAAACAGATCTTTCTGCATCCACTCATGGCCCGGGGCATCGTGACAGCGCGCGCATTTGAACTGCACGCCGAGAAATGCAGAACTTACGATGATCCCTTTTGCCGCCATCGGAACGTCGTTGTTTGAAGCCGTTCCAAATCCACGGGGTCCGCCAAATCGCTCACTTCCTTCCATCCGAATCAGTTCGGTGACAAACAAATCGAGCGGCTTATTGTCTAAAAGAGACTCGTGAATCCACCACCGAAAAGGTCCCGTGTTGTTCAGCGTTGGATTGATGATATTCGGATTCTCAGCCAGAACATCCTGCCAGTATCCCGTCCAGTTGTCGGCCCACCGATCGTCGGCGAGGAAACGATCAATCGCAGCAGCCTTCCGCTTTTCCATTGGTTCCGCGAGGAGCCGTGTGATTTCAACTTCAGACGGCGGCACACCAATCGTATCAAGAGCGAGTCGGCGAAGAAAAACAAGATCGTCCGCGAGTGGGGTTGGCTTAAAGTTTGGAACATTAAACTGTGGCCAATTGGCCCCTTCTTTGACCCATTGTTCGAGCAATGTGATTTCCTCCTTCGAAAGCGGATCGCCCTTTGGCGGCATGATGTCATCACCTGCGTCATGGCGAATTCTCCAGATCAACGAACTCTCATCGAGGTTACCAGCAACAAGGGCAGGGCCGTCTGATTTACCACCTTTCATCGCAGCCTCTTTTGTATCGAGCCTGAGATCACCTTTAATTTCACTGCCCTTGTGACAGTCGTAACACTTCGATTCGAGCAATGGTTGAATCTGCTTGAAGTAATTGATGCCGCCGGTTTTGACTGGTTTCGATTCGGCTGACACCTTCACAATTTGCGTCCCAATAAAATGGTCAATCGCATTCTGCCCAAGCATGCCCTTCGGCAAATCAGGAATCACGACCGGCTCTGAGTCCGCCAGCCACTTCTTTGCAGCATCCCTACGCTTCGTCCAATATTCCGAATTCTCAGCGCGTCTTGCAGCACGACGTTGTGAATTTTTTGCGGCTAACCAGGATTTCTGTTCCGACTCATACTTAGCCCAGCCTTCATCGGTGTAGGCAATTTCCTGCTGCCCTGGATTCAGAAGTTTCCAGGTTTCCGTGCCCTCAAGTGAAATAGCCGCAACCGTTTCGCCAAACTCAGGGCGACGGCGATTGCTTCCCGCAACGCCGCCGACAATCGTTTCCA
>ERZ887942.2182-NODE-2182-length-12366-cov-5.172285_pt1 | contig 12366 bp, 4 predicted proteins | sample MGYA00521099_ERZ887942 | MGnify/ENA primary metagenome ERZ887942 (study PRJEB32303, sample SAMEA104408605) | aquatic metagenome | biome: Brackish water; feature: Pelagic; material: water | place: Baltic Sea | collected 2014-06-07T06:48:00 | depth 16,251 m ... | reverse complement strand
CCCCAGCAGCGATGTTGTCGGGAGTCGTCGCCGCAGATTGATGAAGAATTTGGTGAGTGAGAACCAAACGGTTTGCGGCAAGAAACTCAACTCCTCGTATTTGATGACCTTCCAATTCGCCAGTAGAGACTGCTTTCAAGTTTGAAGCATCAATGATAGCGAAGCGACCGGCAAAAACATCGAACACGATTAGCGAAGAATCGTCTGGTGTAAAAATGACCAAGCCCGGTTCAAATTCTAAGTCGACCTGATGTTCAAGATGTGGTTGTTCGTCCACAGAGAAGAGTGACACTCTGCGATCCCAGGCTGACGAGACTGCGATGAGAGTCTCGTCGTTCGAAATCGAGATTCGATTAGCACCGCGACCGACCGGCAGGCGTTTCTTGACAATCACTCGTTGGTCGTCCAGTTGTGCCAAGATAAGTTCACCCGCAACTTGATCAACGATTGCCAATCGCTGAGATCGTTTCAGCCACTCGATGGCAACAGGTTTTCCTTGTAAGATGGTTTCGTTGATAACGCCAGTCTGCACTTTAACCAAACTGATTGAACCGCTTGCTGCATTCGCGACTGAAAGGATTCCCCCTTCCTCGATCCAACACATGTCTGCCGGACGGCGCAAGACCACTGCGAGATCATCAGCGAATGTCTCCCTGTTAGAGATTGATATCGCTGAACTAATAATGACTGCAAGTAGAGAAATGATTCGGTAATCCATTTCCCAATTATATCCGAAATGGAAAAACTCAGCGACTCTTCAAGTCTCTGCACTACTTGAGGATTACCGCTGAATTGATTACTAACAAACTATCAATTCAATTTTCGTCCTCCATTCAACTGCCGCAAATGCTTGATTCCAAATTCGTATGCTTTCCCTGCACAGATCAAACGCTCATCAGCGAGTTGCCGAATTTGCTTGAGCGGCAGTGGTACTGGACCTTTTATGACTCTTCCCTGCAATCAATCATTGAAGAGTTGCATCAACAAATCCCATACAAAGTCGGGGAAGACCCGAATGTGATTATGGTATTTCCTTTCGAAGGTGCAGCTGAATTTGTTTGGAATCAACTGAATCCCAGTCTTGCTGTATTGGCTGCTCCGCCTCAACAGACTGCATTGATGGCTGTTCCGACTGAAATGCTCAGGACCAATCAAGATCAGACTCTGTGGGAGTATTTCGCGGATCACGCTTCGAAGCTGAATGTGTATCCTTCGCAGGAATTCACTCCTTCCGATACGCCTGCAACTTACCCAGAACTAGCACCTCGTGGAGAATCAATTCCAAAGTGGCTACGGAAACGCTGCGACGAGATTTCGTTTGAGAATGTTCAGTCTCCGCCAGATGCCATTGCTGTCAAAGCGGGACTGTTTCAAATTCACGGGGATTTGCATACCAGTCATGAATACGCACAGGATTGCCAGGGGGAAGGGAAGCATGTCGCTGGCGATTACTGGCACGGCATCATGCACCGCCGCGAACCCGATTATGGCAATTCGAAATACTGGTTTCGTCGAGTTGGTGAGCATCCCATCTTCGGAGAACTGGCAAAGCAAGCCAACTCAATTCTGGAAGAGTGTGCATCACCAAATGCAAATGCATGGCAGAAACGAATGGCCGCGAATGGCTGGAATCCCAACGCCTTTGTCGATCTGTGTGAAGAATGTGCCAACGGTCGTGATCAAAAGTTAACCCTGGCTGCCAAGAAAATTCAATGGGTCGAAATGATGCTACTGCTACAACAAACTTACATCGATGCCGTCGGATGATGCGCTGCCAAATTATTCCTCCACCCAACAGCCGATGATCTCCACTTTGAATGAAACTTTAAAGAATGATTCCGCGGCATCTTTGATTAATTCTATATGTCTTATGAATTGAGGAAGTGAAAGTGTTCCTTCCTCAAACTGAATTTTATATGCATGTTCGCGATCGAAATCGACATAGATTCCCCATACACAATCTTCGACTTGGATCTGCCCCTCACCTTGGCCGTAATTAAGCTGCTTGGCAGAGACCGAAGTTGGAATAAAGGGACTCAGCGAATGCGGCAAAGCGTCGAAATTTAACGGAGTTGGTGATACGAATCTAATTGCGTTTGAGTGAACCATGACAGAAGTTACACAATAGGTGTTTTAGATGTTCGATAAAAATCATTCAGCTCGATCAGTTCGTTGACGGGCTAATTCTTCGTAGTATTTTTGCAATAGTGCTGAGTATTTTTCTGGCACTGGATCGCGGTCGATCGGGACCAGTTTTTCATTGGGATTACGACGGGCGAGTTCTTCTGCGATGACTTGTTGCAATTCGACCATCGGACCGTAAATCGAAGTTTGCACGAGGTCCATGTCCGGTGCTTTGGAGTGTCGCTTGAGATCGATTCGCATTTGTCGAGCACGTTCACGAATGGTCGCGACTTGAGAACGTAACTCCGTCGAAGGAACCATCTCTTCCAAATCACGCATCTGGTCGGACCATTCACGATATTCCTCACCTGTTAGCGGCATGGAAGTTCGCTGATTGTCTCCGTTCGGAGAACCTGATTGTTCTGAACCGGACTCCTGAAAGAGATTCCCGATTTGTTCCCCGAGACTTGGTTTCCCACCTTGAGATTGTCCCGGCTGGCCTTGTGATTGACCTGGTTGAGACGAAGGCGATCCTTGTTGCTGCCCAGGCTGGCTCTTACTTTGACTAGGTTGCTGACCTTGTGAATCGGAAGGTGATTTACCTTCACCCGGTTTGCCAGTTGAGGATTGTTGTCGGCTTTGCGATTCGCCCGGCATCGGTGATCCACCTTCTGGTGACGGTTCACCGGATTTAGATTGAGACTTCCCTGGTTGATCAGACTTTTGTTGTGAGTCCTCTTGAGATTGTTGCTCGCTACCCGGTTTCGAATCCGCTGGCTTCGAAGATTCGCCTTGTTCCTGTTCCGAATTGGCAGGTGTCGTTGACTTACCATTCTCTCCAGGTTTTCCGGGCGACTGTTTGCTCCCCTCTTCTTCGGTCGTTGTAGGGTTTGAGGAAGCTCCGGGTGAACGATTCTGCTCGGCATTCGCTTGGAGTTCATTCTCAATCGCGCGGGTTAATTCGTCGAGAACTTCGCTGGCAGCTGCTAAAGCTTCTCCTTCGTCGCCCAGAATTGACTGAGCTGCATCGTCGACACCTTGTTCGAGTCGTTGAATTCCCTGTTGAGCTTGAGCTTCCAACTTCTTGGCTTCCTCTTCGATTCCATAGCGTTGCAGTTGTGCTGCCCCCTTGAGTGCTTCCTCTGGTTCAAATTTTCGTAAGTCGCGCATCGTGTCGTAAAGTTTTTGCGAGAGAAGCGGTTCGTTCGCTTCCGATTCCTGAACGAGTTCTTTGGTGCGATCAAGGATGGAACTGAGTTTCTCTTTTTGTTGTTCAAGAGCTTGAGCGATCTCTTCTCGGTTCTCAGCCGGCTCATCAGGACGTAAGGATTGACGCTTCGTTTCTTGATTGGTCTTCTCCTCTCCCTGCATCGCTTCGGAGACCGACTCTTGATCCTTCGCAAGTTCGCGGACATCGTTTCTTAAATCACGAACCGCATCTTCGAACTGACTTGAAGATTGATTCTTGAACTCTTCTTTCAATTCGTTCAGTTCCCGTTCTGCACGTTTGCCTTCCGTAAGCGCTCGCGATGTCTGCTGTTCTTTCAAGGCTTCCGAGGCTCGCAGTACCCGTTCGCGCGTTTTCTCGACCTGTTCGCGAGCATCTGCCATGCGCTCTCGGTTCTCTTTACGGTTCATTCTTTCTTGAACTTCGTCGAGGTTTCGCAAGAGTTCTTCCTGCTCTTCTTGCAGCCGTTTGAGTTCACGTTCGAGCTCTTTCTTCTCTTCCTCGGTTTCGGCTTCGCGAAGTTTGTTCTCTAACTCGCGGATTTTTTCGTTCAGGTCTTCCTGTCGGCGAGCGAGTTCCCGCAGTCGGTTCAGCACCTGCAAGGTCTCACGCTTTTCCTGTTGTTGCTCTTGCTGTTGTGCCTGTCGTTCGGTCTCGTAGCGATCACGATCATTCTTGAGTTCGAGTGCTTTTAGCTGCCGGTTGCGATCTTGCTGCTTAGATTGCGAAGACTGACTTTGTGACTGCTGTTGTTGCTGCACTTTCTTTTCTCGTGAGTTCAGCTTGAGGAGCGCTTGATAAGCAGCTTGCGCCTTTGAGCGACCATCGTGCAGGCTCGACAATTGATTCTTCGCGATGGACTCTGCGAAATACCCTGATGTTGAAGTCATCAGCTCCATAGCAGCATTTAAATGTCGCTTCATCTCCTCGTCTTCAATTTTCTCTAACATCTCCTCAGCCATGGTGAGTGCCTGTTCTTGTGATTCAAACAGCACTTGAGCGGAGGAAAGAAACTTTTCGGAAGGAGTTGTTCTCGACTCGGAGCGGATGAGATTCCAGGTCGCTGAGACAATTTGTCTTTGAACTTCCAGCAGTTTCCCACTTTCAGTCCCTTCTTGTTGTTGCTGTTGTTGAGACGGCTGGGAAGGAACTTCACGGTAGATTTCTTCGAAGTGACGAACTTCGGAGAAGAAGATGTCGCTGAAAGCTCGACGTTGCTGACCATCAGGACCAATGTCGTCAGCGTAGAAGTAGTAGGAGATCAGTTGCTCGGGCTCGACTTTGAGTGTTGCAACCGCCAGCAAATGATCCATCTGCGATTTTTTGCTTTTCGCTGTCTGGTCTTTCAGGTTGACGGATTCCTGTTCGCCAGTTGGTTTCTCGAAGATCAGTCCGTACTCCACTAACCCAAAATCATCGGAGGCATTCGCTTGCAGAGCGAGTTCCTCGATGGGGGAGATACGTTGATCGCGCGACGGGAACTCGACTTTCAACTTGGGTGGAAGGTTGGGCAAAACTTGAATCACAAATTCCGGGACATTGCGATTCTTTCTTTCCTGGAGATCAACTAACTCAAGTTGGTACTTTCGTTTCTCCGGCTGCTCGGAAGCGAAAGCTAAAGTCCTGTTGTTTGGGAATTGTGAGTCCGCAGTCAGTTCAATCCTCTCTCCATCCTCCCCGACAAACGCAGCGGACTTCAGTTCCTTGCTGAGCAAGAAATCGAAATAGATGTTGGAACCTTCAACAACACTCAATCGCCGGACGTCCTCTAATGTCTCTGATTCTAACTCTGTGTAAGTGGGGAATTCGATTTCCGCGTCTGCTTTGACGAGTTCCGGATATGTAAATGTGGTGACGGAATAATCATCTGATGTTTGTGCATCGAACTCGACATGATATGTCAGGTCTTGATCAATGTTTGGAATACGTCCCCCGTAGATCGGATCGTCTAAACTTTTATTGAGTGGAATGCGAATCTGGCGTGACTCGTGATCTGTTGCAACGAGCGTCACGTCGGTCGGGAGCTTCTCTTCGAATCTTGCTAGTACCAGCAAACTCGTTCCCTGTTCGACTTCGGTATCCCCCGGTTCGACAGTGACTGTCATCTCTATGAAAGGTGAAGTTGGTGTTTCAGCGATGACGGGGAGCAGAGGATTCGAAACTGGTGCAGCTAACTGCGGTGAGGCATACACGATCAACAATAGACAGGTCAGCATCGCGAAGATGCGACTCAACCGGTAATGATTCAGACCGTAAATTGCGTCGGACCAATTGTTGATACGAGAGTGCTCCAAAACTCGGCTCATTAGTTCCGATTGCAGAAAGCTGAACTCCCATTTCTCTGAACTGGGCTTCTGCTGGAGACAGGTCAGCAGCATGGCATCTAGTTCGGGGAATTCCTTCTCGATTTCCATTGCAGCCTGAGTTCGGTCGCTGCTTCGAGAACGACCTATCCACAATGAAATCAGAATTGAAGCAACGATTCCGCCTGCGAGAAAGCTAATAAGCGACTGCCGAGGAACGCCTTGGTAGTTCATCACGAGCAAGCTAATTGCTATGATCGTCCAACATGCTAGAGACGCTTTGATTGCCCGAAGTCTTCTCAGGCGACTCGTCACTACATTCAGTTGATTCATCAAGCGAGCATCGGACATCACGTCTTTCCTTCTTGATTTCTGCCCAGCAGGATCGAAATTCGAGTTAGCACATCTTATCTGAAAATTCAGGTAATCACATCCCGAATTTGATTTGAGTTGGGTTTGGAAGCATCTGAGGCTTGGTGGTCTATTGATAAAGCCCCCTCTCCCTCCAGAAATCAGCTGGCGAGTACATAGTTGACCAAGCTCTGGGTGAGAGGGACGGGGTAAGGGGGACAGCAAGACTCAAGTCGAATCAATTCCGACCACTTCTCCAGCCCCTCATACTAACCTTGAATGGTACTGACATCATCCTAACTTGTTTGGCTTTTTCGACTTTAGGATTTGCTGTGGGTTTCTTTTGGTCGTGGAAAATCTTTCGGACGAAGTTTGCAGGTGTAGGGTTCGATGCGGCCGAGGCGGTTGGCAACCTGGACTTCGCTTACGGTTATTATTGCTGATCGAGTCACTTGCCGAATGCAGATCAACATTCGATGATGCTTGCAGACCGAAAAGTTCATCGAATTATGAAAGCACATTATGCGGCGCTCAACATTCTTTTGTTCCCTCTTCGCCATTTATGGCTTCGCAGCAACATTACATGCACAATCAGTTAACGAGCCAACAAACTCCGACGGAATTCTGCCCAAGGCTGCTGATGGGCGAGAGTTGAATCTTAACTTCGAAACGGGTGATCTTACTGATTGGACTGCGACTGGGGATGCCTGGAAGGATCAGCCGCACAAAGGACCGATCAGTCCTGATCGTCCTTACGGAGCAGACAAGATTAGCCAACACACCGGCGAATACTGGCTTGGCGGGTACGAGTTCCACAGAGACGAACCACAAGGAACTCTCACCTCTGCACCGTTTCTCGTTTCGCAACCATGGGCAAGTTTCCTCCTCGGTGGCGGAAGTCACGCGCAGACGCGTGTCGAACTCGTCAACAATGAAGACCAGAAAGTCATCTTCAAAGCGTCGGGAAAAAATCTTGAAGAAATGTCGCCCGTTGTCGTGAACCTCGCCGCACATGCCGGTAAGGAAATTTTCATTCGCATTGTTGATGAACATACTGGCGGTTGGGGACACGTGAACTTTGATGACTTCCTATTACATGAGAAGAAACCGAAATTCAAATTGCCTGTGCTCACTCCGGGTCCGTCGATCCAGTTAGTCGATCAGTACCCCTTCGAAAATCTTTCCGGTCAAGAAGCTGCCGAGAAAATGATTGTACCGGATGGTTTCAAGGTGCAACTCGCTGCCGAAGAACCGAATGTCGCGCAGCCAATTGCTATGGCAATCGATGATCGTGGACGTCTGTGGGTCGCTGAGGCTTTTGAATATCCGAACCGAGCGAAAGAGGGCGAAGGTCGCGACCGGATTATCATTCTGGAAGATACAACACTCGATGGCGTTTTCGATTCACGCAAAGTCTTCATCGAAGGTTTGAATCTCGTCAGTGGAATCGAACTCGGCTTCGGCGGCGTCTGGGTTGGAGCTTCTCCGTATTTCATGTTCATTCCAGATCGTGATGGAGACGATGTCCCCGACGAGGCTGATCCTCAGTTAGCAATTGACGCCCACTTAGCCCCGGGTGAGTCACCTGGGGCTAAATTGCGGTTTCCCGGCGATGTCCCCCCCGGAGCAACAGTTCTGCTTGACGGATTCGGCTGGGAAGACACGCATGAGACTCTTAACGCTTTCATTTGGGGACCAGACGGTTGGCTATACGGTTGCCATGGAGTCTTTACGCATTCCAAAGTCGGCAAGCCGGGGACGCTGGACAATCAGCGAATCGGTCTCAACGCAGGTGTTTGGCGCTACCATCCGACGAAACATAAGTTCGAAATTTACGCTGAAGGTAGCAGTAATCCCTGGGGACTCGACTTCAATGAATATGGCGATGCTTTCATTACCGCGTGTGTGATCCCGCATTTGTATCACGTCATTCCTGGTGCGAGATATCAACGCCAAGCGGGGCAACACTTCAACCCGCATACTTATGATGACATCAAAACTATTGCCCAACATCGGCACTTCGTTGGCAATCAATGGAACAACAACGACCGCGCCCGTTCACATGATCTCGGTGGTGGACATGCCCACGCTGGCGGAATGATCTACCTCGGTGGTCGCGAAGGCAAAGCAGCTCCCGAGTGGGAAATCCTACGGAAGTACGCCGACAAACCGGGCTGGAATATCCCGGAGGACACAACTCAACAAGGCTGGCCCGAGGAGTATCATGGCAAGCTCTTCATGAACAACATTCACGGCAACCGGATCAATGTCGATGAACTGATCCCTGAAGGTTCAGGCTACGTCGGCGTTCGCAATCCCGATTTCCTGCTGACCCGCGACAAATGGTCGCAAATGATCTACATGACTTACGGTCCCGATGGGCAGATGTATTGCATCGACTGGTACGACCAAAACCAATGCCATCACCACGATGTCAATGCCCACGACCGCAGCAACGGACGAGTCTTCCGAGTGAGCTATGGGAATTCGAAACCGGTGAAGGTGAACTTGAAGGATGTTAGAGCGTCAGACTTAGTGAAGCTGGCAACTTTGTCTGAAAACGAATGGTACGCTCGTCATTCAATGAGAATCCTTCAAGAACTCTCCTACTCCGGTGACGCAGAACTAATAAACGATCTGATCGAAATGCGTGGATTTGACAAGCCATCTAGTTCAGAAGAACTAAGGATATTCATTCGAGGTTATCAGATATTAAATTCAATGAAATTGATATTTCCAAAGTTGGCTGATCGGCTAAAAAATTCTGCTCATTATGAGCCCAATTATCAAGTTGTGGACACCGTCGCAGAGAATTCACAGAAATTAGAAGAAATTCAAAACAGTCCAGAAGTTTTAGCATCTCGTCTACGAATTGCAGAAAGCGAATCAAGCTTTGATGTCATGCCAGGACAGCAAGCTATAGGCTGGATTATGGGTAGCGAGACGAGTTCTGCTAAAATCAGACTCGCTGCAACTTCGATTCTCATGAAAATGCCGATGGAGTCCCGCTGGCAAGTCCTCGAAAAGTTAACCTCCTACCCCGAAGACGCCAACGATCACAACCTGCCGCTCATGTACTGGTACGCAATGGAGCCACTGGCGGATGTTGATCCGCAGCGAGCGCTCGCACTCGCTATGACAGCCGGGGAAAACATTCCGATTCTGCGCGAGTATATGGTGCGACGACTCGGCAGCGGAAAGCCGGCAGAGGCTTTGGAATTGTTAGTAGGAGGCCTTGCTAATGCAAAAGATGACGCTGTCCGCTTGACGTTTCTCAAAGGAATTCGGAGTGCGGTCGCTGGTCAAAAGGAAGTGACTCTCCCAGAGGATTGGTGGAAAGTTTACTATGAGCTGACCGAACCGAAATCGACTTCCGCGAATTTTGATGTCTATCTCTACACGCTCGGCTTAGGTGCTCGATTTGGGAACACTAACTCGTCTCAAAAACTCGAAGAAATCGTCGTCGACGAAGCGGGAGCCTATGAAGAACGGAAAGTCGTTTTCGGTTTCCTTGTTGAGAACGATTCCAAAAATCTGGCGACAATCATCTCACAACTCCTCACCGGAACAACATTGCGAGCAGAAGCCTTACGCGCCGCTGCCACGATCAATAATGCTGAGATCGCAAAAGCGATTGTTTCGAATTACAAAACTCTCAATGCCGATGAACAAACCGATGCCCGCAACGCCCTTGCCAGTCGTGCGAATTATGCCATTGAACTGCTGATGGCTGCCGACTCAGGAGCGATTCCTCGCAAGGATCTATCTGCTGATTTGATTCGACAATTGCGAAACCTCGATGATCCCAGTGTGACGGAGTTACTCAACAAAGTCTGGGGGGTCGTTCGTGAGAGCGACTTCGACCGCAAGAAGCTGATTGCCAGCTACTTGAAACTGGTCAAAGCCGATTCACAAAGCAAGGCAGATCCTCACCTCGGGCGAGCGATCTTCACCAAGACCTGTCAGCAATGTCATACTCTGTACGGAGTTGGTGGCAAAGTTGGTCCCGACATTACAGGGGCGAATCGTAAAGACCATAATTACTTGCTTTCTAACATTCTCGATCCATCTTCTGTCATGGCGAAAGAGTATCAACCAGCTGTCGTCGTGACTGATTCTGGTCGCGTCATTACCGGGATTGTGAAAGAAGAGACCAACGCGATTCTTTCGATTCAAACAACGAACGAAATCGTTCAAGTTCCTGTTAACGAAATCGAAGCTCGCAAGCAAAGCGACAAGTCAATGATGCCCGACGACTTACTCAAAAACCTCAGCGATCATGAATCACGTTCTTTGGTGGCTTATCTTTCAGGTACTCAACAGGTCTCGATGGCTGCGACTGCAGACAATGTTAACCGCTTCTATAACGGGAAAGACCTGACCGGTTGGCGAACAACCCGGGAAGTTGATCAGGCACTCTGGTCTGTCGAGAATGGTGAAATCGTTGGTAAGTCGACAGGGTTACAGCACAATGCGTTTCTCGTCAGCGACATGCTGATGGAGAACTTCGAATTTCGCTGCGAAGTGAAACTTGATCCCAATAGCGCTAACAGCGGAATTCAGTTTCGCAGTGCTATTCTTCCTGACGGAGAGATGCGTGGCTACCAAGCCGACATCGGTGCCGGCTGGTGGGGGAAACTCTATGAAGAAAGTGCTCGTGGACTTCTAGTCAAAGAGGACAATGCGGAACACGTCAGAGAAGGAGACTGGAACGAATACATCATTCGTGCAGTCGGTCCTCGTGTGCAAACGTTCTTGAATGGAGTTCAGGTCGTTGATTTGGTCGATGAGCAAGGTGCACGAAGCGGACAACTCGCGGTCCAGATTCATTCAGGTGGACCGATGGAGGTTCGCTTCCGTAATTTGGAACTGAATGTTCTCGATCCAATGCCACCGTTCACCGCTGCCGGTTCACCTGCCGGTGGTTGGCCGAGTTCTGTACTCGCTGACGACCCACGTGAAATAGAGTGGAATAAAATCCGTTTGGACGACGTATTTCGCAGTGAGGGCTGTGCTATTGCAGACTTTGATAATGATGGGCATATGGACATTGCTGCGGGTAGCAAAATATATTTGCTGCAATCCCCTGACCCATCTGAAAGTCTTCAAGAATATAAAAAATCCAAGGAGCCTGTTTATGACGCGAATGGTGACCCTGTTCTATCATTAAAACTGGGAGGAGGTCAAAGGGCTTATCCCGACGAAATCTTACTGACCGACCCTTCTCGAGAATTCGACCCCAAAGGTTACAGCAACACATTCTGCAATTTCCCAATCGATGTGAACAAAGATGGCTGGCTCGATTTGGTCGTTGTCGACTTTCCCGGTAAGCCGACATGGTGGTTCGAGAATCCTGGCGAAACGGACGAGCCGCAGGCATGGAAACGTCATCAGCTGACTCCGGTGACGAATAACGAAAGTCCGCAGTTCCTTGATATCAACGGTGACGGTATTCGCGAACTGCTGTGTGGGTTTGATCAAAAGATTATGGGCTTCGCGACGCCCCGAGACCTGCCGACGGCAGAATGGAAGATCAATGCCATCGATGGTCCCGGTGCTCCCGGAACGGACCGCTTCTCGCACGGGATCGGTTCCGGAGATATTAACAATGATGGACTCAATGATATTTTAGTACCCAACGGTTGGTGGGAAGCCCCCGTTAGCGACGCACTTCAAGTGCGTCAAAGCGAAGCCGAACCTTGGGAATGGCATCCGGCTCCGTTCGGAGAAGGTTGTTCGCAGATGTATGTTTACGATTTCGATGGTGATGGCGATAACGATGTCCTTTCGACATCGGCTCATCAATTTGGAATGTGGTGGCATGAGAATAAGGGGCTAGGGTCTAGTGACGAGGGGCTAGGGGAAGAAGAAAGAACTTGGGAAACGCATTTGATTTCGGAGGATTTCTCGCAGACACATGCTTTGATGCTGGCGGATATCAATGGGGATGGGTTGCCTGATTTCGTAACCGGCAAACGCTACTGGGCACACGGAGGACACGATCCCGGCGGAGACCAACCCGCAGTTGTTTACTGGTACGAACTTCAAAGAGAAAACGGTAAACCAGTCTGGACTAAACACCAGATCGACGACAACTCCGGCATCGGAACACAGTTTGATGTTGCAGATATCAATGGAGATGGACTGCTCGATATTGCGACGTCGAATAAGAAGGGGACGTTCTTGTTCATTCAAGAACGCAAGTGAGTGATGCCGGACACTTTAAGTGTCCGGCAAAACGGAAATAAGTCTAATCAAATAGATTTCCGAGATCGTAAAATGATTTATTTCGCACTTTTCCTTATAACGTACAGTTTGGCTGTGGACTGACTTCTCTGTCCGAGGGAAGAGATTCGAGTT
>ERZ887942.2176-NODE-2176-length-12394-cov-5.404976_pt1 | contig 12394 bp, 12 predicted proteins | sample MGYA00521099_ERZ887942 | MGnify/ENA primary metagenome ERZ887942 (study PRJEB32303, sample SAMEA104408605) | aquatic metagenome | biome: Brackish water; feature: Pelagic; material: water | place: Baltic Sea | collected 2014-06-07T06:48:00 | depth 16,251 m ... | reverse complement strand
CCTAGGGCAGGGAAGTATATTGCGATAGACGAGTCGTAATCTGGGCGGAGAGTTGGACGTTATTCCAACACTCCGTTTGTTGTTAGGACCTGCAGGTTGTGGACGTACTTCACCGCAGGGTTTTGGTAAGTCCAGACGATTTGTTTATCCCGATTTACTTCAATCATCTTGAGTCCGTCTTCCGCTTGGTTTCCGTAACAAGAGACAAGGAAGTTACCACTCCTTAGAACCTGTAATCCGCAGACATCCTGTAAGACTCCGTCTAGTTCCTCGGAGGGCAGGTGCCAACTGATCTCTCCAGCTTTATCGAACACCACGATACGGTTACCAGAGGCGCAGGTGATAACGGTTGATCCGTCTTCAAGCCGAGCGGCTGCGAATGAACCATTCATCGCTTCTGGTCCTCCGAGCTCTGGATGATCGAGGCGAAAGGTATGAATTACGTTTCCCTGTTTGTCGTACTCTTTGACAAACGGCATGATACGGTGTGGCACGAGGTAGTTTCCATTCGGAAGCTTTCTGCCCATGCGGGACTGCATGTGAATATTGTCTGTTTCTGGTTGGATGGGAATTACAGCAGTCACCTGTCCGTCGATGTTTACCTCAACCAGTCTCGGGTGTTCACCGAGCTCAGTGACTACAGTCTGACCGTCCGGCATGCGTTGAGCGCTCATGATTTCGCGGTTTAAGGATTGGGTGTAAGTCCAGATGATTTCCTTGGCGTTTGTAACCTCAATGACCCGTTTGGGATACGTGATGAGGTAGTTACCGTTTTCTAGTTTGGTGATATCCTTCGAACGGTCATCGTATTCCCAGACTATCTTATCCTGTTCATCAAATTCGAAGGTCTTGGGGCCGCTAATCACTACGGAATGTCGAATCCCGAAGTTACTGTTTTGTTGGCTCCACAAGGGAGCAGTTATGAAGGCGCAAAGAAGTATACAAATTTTCATGGGCTGATGAATGAAGCGTTAACGAAATTTGTGACCGCACGGACCTGAGAGTCTATTTGGTCTCTGAGTCGGAGGTGAAGGTCATTCGGGTGAATGGACATACGGAGCGTTTTTGAGCCTCTGGTTGCGGCATTTTGTTGGGCTTGATTCCAGAAGCGCAGAAAGGTTTTCCGAAACCAGGTATCGGCTTCGTAACCGGTGAGAGCGAGGCGTTCTAGCTTAAATGTGCTACCTTGCTTTCGAAGCATGCCACGAGTTGTCTCAATGTGTTCGAAGGGTGCGTTGGCCAGGTCCGCTTTCGATAGAGGACCGAGAGCCCAGGCGGGTGGAACGTATAGAGAGGGAGCCGGTAATTCATTTTCTACAAACCAATTCCGTGATCTGTGGAGAAGCTCGAGGATCTGGTGAGAATCCAAATCAAGGTGTTCAGCAACGTTGCGTGAGATGAGAGCCGCATGGATACGGTGTGAGAGTCTACGAGGCCGTGTGTGATGAAACCAGCCATGGGCCGCTAGCTCATGCCCTTTGGCAGACAAACCGCGAATCCGGTCAAGCTGTTGCGTGGTCCATGGCTTGCCGGGAACCACTAGCAAGGTGACGGGTGGGACAGATCGTTCGTCCAGCCATTTCAAGATATGCTCAACCCGATCCATCGTTTCGGGCATGAGGTCATGAATGGATACATAGGCCCTCACTGCAGTTACCTACTTGGTGTATCGTGCCAGGACTTCCGCCCATTGGAAAATGGTGTCGCGATTGAGCTGCTCTGCTGCTTTGCGCGCGGTAAAAGCCTTTTTCTGTAGAGTATCTGCGGGGAGCTTGATCAGCTTTTGTATCGCCTCGGTGAGTGTTTCATCAGGACTGATGACAAATAATCCATCTTTGAGTGACGGCCAATCGTGGATTCCAGCATTTGCTGATACCAAGGCTGGACGCCCCCGGGCCAATGCTTCAAAGGCCACCGTTCCAAAGGTTTCAAGAATGGATGGAAGCAGAAGAAAGCTGGAGTTATCAAGGAGCTCTATTAGTTCTTCGCGTTTGAGCCAACCCCGGAAGCTTACATTACTGAGTTTTTCAGCTGAAGCCTCAAGCTTGCTGCGAAGCGGGCCGTCGCCTCCGATAACAAATTCTATATCTGGAAAGTGTGCTGCCGCTTCGATAACGAGATGTACATTCTTTTCCGGGGCAAGCCGTCCAGCAAAGCAGATACGCGTAACAACCGGTGGGGCGGCGACCATGGGTGTATTGAGGAAGGCTGGCTCAAGAGGTGTACCCATGACTTCGATACTTGGTGCTCCCAGTTCTTCCACGTCCGACTGGAGTTTCGAGTTATTTATCAGGACGGTGGCGCTTCGTTTGCAGAGAATTTTGTTGATTGTGCGCAGCACTCCGTTGGCAAACCAACGCGAGAATGGTTTCCAGTAGATACGGGCCAGGTGTTCGAAGTCCGTATGGAAGGCGGTAATGAACTGGGCACCTGAACGTTTAGCCAGGTAGAGGCCGAGTAATCCGAAAGGCCCTGGCGTGATGGCTACCACGATGGTCGGGTTTAACTTTTTGTAGCCTCTGCGAACACGAAATACGTTCGGTGTGACCAGGCGTTGTGAAGGATCTCCCGGCATGGGAAGCGAGAGGAAATCTTGTCCTTTGCGGGGTAGGGGTTGGAAGATTTCCAATTTCTCCAAGTGAGGCTCTAGCTGGCCCGCCAAGTCGTAATAATAAGCGCCAGCACCGTTTCGCTCAGGCATCGAGTCAGAAAAGAACGCAACTCTTACCTTGGATGCGTCGATTTCAGGATTTGAGACGGATTCGTCGTAGTCGTTTGGTTCGGGGCTGTCTTCTTCCTGGGGTTTTTGCATGGGAAATCAGATCGAGATGCGTTGTTTGGCTTTAAGGATCTCCTGATAACAGGGTTCAATGCAAACTTTCATTCTTTCAGAATCGATAGGAAAGTTACTAATCCGATGTTTATGGCTACTCGGTTTCGAAGGTTTCATAGAGCGTAAGTGTTGGAGATCGCAGCTTTCTCCGAAACCCAGACGTTCAGCGGCGTTTGCGATCAGGTTTCCGGCGTTTAGTCTGAGATCAGTCTGCTCCAGAATGGCGATAGCATCCTCGTTTGAGGCCTCTTGGAGAAAGCTGTTAATAGACCGGTAGCTGTGTTCGAAGGTGGTTAACATCAAGGCTGAGGTGTGTTCGCCATTCGGATCGCTTCCGAATGCGCTTCGGGCGCCTTCTAATGAGCTGAGCTGAGAGCTGAGAGCTCTTTCGGGGTCCCTGACACAGACCATGAATGAACCGTCTGGATATTTTTTTTGCAGGAAAGGTAGCCAGGTTGAAAAGGCAGCATTTTTTGAGAGGAGCCTGTTGTCTGCACCTGAGCAATAGAGGTGTTTTTGCAGGCATCGGTGATAGCCGTTGAGGAGGCGTTCTCTATGTTCAACTGGCATTTCGTCGAGCTTACCGAGCGATCTCAGATAGGTCGAAAAAGGAAACGCAAATACGAGTAAGAAGCAGCCACCAACAGGAAGGAGCGCCAGATAGTCTTCTTCGGGACTGGAGAGCCCTACTTCATGAATATCGTCTAATGCTCCTGTGAATCTGCTCAGGGTTTTGTGGATAAGCTTCAATAGGTAACCCCCGAGAGCTGCATCCATATGGGCCGCCATTCGAAGGCACTTACGCTCGGTGATGGAGGGCGCAAGGATTGCTTCCCAGGTTTTGAAATAGGTAAAATTATCCGAGTTTTCCGCGATGGTGCGGTGTACGAAGGTTGTTCCGCTTCTCGGAATACCTGAAATAAATACGGGAGCCTTGACTTCAATCTTACGATAAGTCCCGAACAGGACTTCATCGATGAGCAATCCTACCCAGTGAATGAATTGAACGGCGATTATTGCTGGTAGCACCAATAACAAGAATACGAGGCGAGCGAAAGAGAGGGGGGCTCCGGGATGAGCTCCCGGCCAGATTGAGCATATGAACCAACCGAGGTAACGCCCCAGGCTGTGAATAAGTTGAATAAGCATCTGGGGTCAGTTATCGAAGACCATTTTCTTGGAAAAGAAAAAGTTAAAGGTCATTCCGACCATCCCTCCGACCCAGACCCCGAGTAATGGCAAGGTGGCTGAGGCAGCGACTTGTCCGCCCATGGATTGGCCCCATATAAGAACCACGGCGTAAACTGCTATGTTTAAGACTCCTCCTACGGCGTGCACACTGTAGTGCCTGAGGAGCGAGTGCCACAATGCCCGTCCGGTTTCGAGATGATGAAAGGTGAAGTAGCGGTTGAGTACGTAACCCGCCGCCATTGAGGTGGATAATGAAATAACACGTCCGATATACTCGTTAACACTGAATGCGAGCAATAGATAGAGGACTCCGGCATCACTCACTGAGATCGTTGCTCCAACACTGGCGAACCGCAGGAAGGTCGCCTTGGTACTAGGAGAGCGATGGATTCTGCCGAGAAGTTTTAACATCGAAGGGTAGTATAAAACCGCGAGTGCTGATGACCGTCAAATCTGAAACCGACGACTACTATTTGGCTCATGTCTTACCGTCTGACTACTCGAAAAACTTTTTATCGCATTTTTCGCAGGAAGTGATCTAGGTTGATGGTCTTCCTCCATTTATGCCTCCCCAAAACTCAGAAGAAAGTAATTGGTTTGTCGAAAACCTCCTCCCCCATGAAGCTATGCTGCGGGCTTGGCTGGAAAGTCGCTTTCCACCCAGTTGTGATATCGACGACATTATTCAGGACGCGTATGTCCGTGTGTTAGATGCCAGAAAAAAGGGGAAACTGCGTTCGCCCAAGGCATTCCTGTTTGCGACTTCCAGGAATTTGGCGATCGATAGACTCAGGCACCTGAAAGTAGCGAAAAACGAATCTTTAGTGGAAAATGACCTCTCGGACGTCTGGGATGAGAACATGGGAATCCCCGAGACAGTCGCTCGAAATCAGGAGTTGGAAATTTCTTCCCAAACTATAATCGTGGGACTGAAACAGGTTGGATTTCCCCAAATCTGCTACGATTTTCAGCCCTAAATGCGGAATCATGGCTCTGTCACAACCTCCACCTTGCCCCAGAAGGCAAATTCCGATGACCAGTCGTTGGCCCTGTTTTCGATTTCGAGGTCGACGTGTTTCCCCACGAATTCGGTGAGGTCGAGTTCGAGTTCGAGCCACTCACTTTTCACCGTTTCATAACTCACGATCTGATTGTGAATGACTTTTTTGTTCGCAAGGACACTAGCTTCTTCCAAAAAAAGTCGGGAACTTTCGCTCTCCCCAATACATACTCCCAGTGATGACTCCCGATGACACGCCGCACGACCCCTCTCCGCCGCACTCCGCGGAGCGACAGGAAGAATTCGTCTTGCTCCTGAATGAAGCCCATGGACTTCTACTCCGCTACGTCATGTCCCTGGTTGCCAATCGCCACGATGCGGAAGACGTCCTTCAGCGCGCCAGTCTCGTGATGTGGCGGCGCTTCCACACTTTCGAGGCAGGTACCGACTTCACCGCCTGGGCCACCACGGTCGCCTTCTACGAAGCGAAAAACTTTCAGCGCCTGACAGGCCGATCCCGCTTGAAATTCGACGACGAACTCATGCAAATCCTCGCCGCCGAACGAGTGGAACACGTCAAACGTTGGAACCCGCGAACCGATGCCCTCGAGCTGTGCATGGCCAAGCTAGGCGCATCCAATCGAAAACTGATCGATGCCATTTATACAAACGGCCCAAGCCGTCGAAAATGCACGCGAACAAGGGCGTGCACCCAAAACCATTTACAATAAACTCAATGTCATCCGACGCGCCCTCGCCGATTGCGTACAACGCCAGATGATGGAGGCAAGCCCATGAACTCAAGCCAACCCCTAGAATGGCACCGGCTCTTTAACGCCGCCCTCAATAATCAGCTCAATGAGCAAGACAAAGCGCAAATGACGGCGCTCCTCAAATCCAATGCCGAAGCCCGACAACTCTGGTTTCTCTACTCGGACCTCGAATGCTCACTGCCGGAACAAAAGCTCCCTACTCTGGCTGAAACCCGAGATGGCAAACGTTCCTTTTTCTCCTGGGTCCCCCTCACTGCAGCGGCAGCAGGCGTAATGGTCGGCCTCTTCGGAGCCACCGTCGCCTTCGCCTACGCTCTCCCCAAGCCAATCCAACTCGCGTTGCATCTGGAAAATCCGACCTTCGAAGCACCACGCACCCCGTTGTTCAGTGAGCCGACAGCCGGCTTTGGCTTTTGGTGGGGTGCCGGTGAAATCGTATCGGCTCAATCCAAGGTCAATCCCGCTGAAGGAAAACAAATGGTCCAATTCCATCCTTCGGAACTAAGACCCGCTTCCTGGGGTGCCTTCACTTCTTCAGCAAAGGTTTCGCAGGTCATCGACTTGCGAGAATGGCGCGATCAACTCCGCGACGGCAACGCCACTGCCCTTTGGTCGGCTAAATTCAACAGCGGCCCCCAAAGGGATCCACGCAAAACCACTTTCCGCGTCGATTTACGCGCCTACTCAGGAGAGCTGACCCTCTTGGAAAAACCTTGGATAGAACGCGAAGACCAGGAACTGGCCCACAGTCTCAGCAGAACCATCGATGATGATGACCCTTCGACCTGGCAGGCCTCTTCAGGAAAGATTATCCTACCTCCCGATAGCGACTTCCTCTTGGTCGAATTAAAACTCTTCCAAGCAGATCGTAGCGGCGATCAAATCAACATGCCGCAAAACCAACAATTTGTAGACGATATCCAATTCTCGATTCACACCGATCCATCCCTGGCGCAGACTCCTTCCAATCCCTAATTTTTCCAAATCACTTCCATGCAACGCAGAACCTTTCTCAGATCGGCCGGCCTCTCCCTCGCCATTCCACTACTGGAGTCGCTGACGCCCTTGCGGCTCCTCGCTGCCGGCCCCGCCAAACCCCCTACCCAACGACTGGTCACGATCGGAAGCTACCTCGGTTTTCACCTCCCCAGCTTCAGTCCCACCCAAAAAGGACGCCAGTACGCAATGTCGCCCGTGCTAAAGCCCCTCGAAGATCTTCGAAAAGACTTCAGCATTTTCTCGGGGCTCGATCACCGAGCTCCCAATGGACATAAAAATTGGAAAAATTACCTGACCGGCAAAAGCACGCCATCGATCTCCTTCGACCAAATCGCCGCTAAGGCCATCGGAGAACAGACGCGCTTCGAATCCCTCCAAGTCACCTGCGGTTCCTTCGGCGACAGCCTGATGAGCTTCACCAAAGAAGGCATCCCCCTTCCCGCCATCGATCGCCCCAGCGTGCTCTACAAACATCTTTTCAGCTCCGGCACCGACAAGGCCCGCATGGACTACCTGCTCGATAGCGGCGGCAGCGTGCTCGATCTCGCGCTCGACGAAGCCTCCACGCTCCAACGTGAAGTGACCAACCGCGACGCCGCGAAGCTCGACGAATACTTCACCTCCGTCCGTGAAGTGGAAAAGAAACTACAGAAGCGACGCGAATGGCTCAAGGTCCCCACCCCGAAAGTGGATTTCCAACTACCGGAGTTCGACCCCGTTGCGCCAGATCTGTCACTCGAGTGCGAAAGCATCATGTACAATTTGATGGCCCTCGCCCTCGAAACCGATTCCACCCGCGTCATCTCGTTCCTCCTTCCCGGCCAAGGACAGGTCTTCACCATCGACGGCGAAAAACTCAGCGCCGGCTACCACGGTCTTTCTCATCACGGCAACGACCCCGCCAAAATTTCCGAATTCAATCGCGTCGGCCAAGAACACGTCATGCGCTTCGGAAATTTCCTTCGCCAGCTAAACGAAAAGAAGGACATAGAAGGGAAACCGCTGCTCGACACCACCGCAGTCCTCTTCGGAAGCGGTATGGGGGATTCGAATACACACAACAACAGTCAGCTTCCTATCGTCCTAGCTGGCGGTGCCTTTAAACACGGCGCCCACCACGACATCGATCGCGAAAACGAATCCAAGTCGACGCCTTTGCTCGGCGACCTTTTCCTCACCGTCCTCGAGTCGATGGGTCTGGAAGAAGATTCCTTCGCGAAAGCGAATCGAAACATGAACGACTACCTTCTCTAGGGCATGCGCCATTTACTCCTTCCCTTCCTAGCGGTCCATGGTCTCAGCCAATCGCACGCCGCCCCCGAGCCGCTCCCAGACCTCGCCTACGACTTCATAAGCGAGTACTGCATCAATTGCCATGACGACGATAGCGCCAAGGGCGATATGGTTCTCGACGGCGACAGCATCAACTGGAGCGACTGGCACGACGCCGAACGCTGGACCAAGGTGCACGCCATGCTCGAATCAGGCGATATGCCGCCTGAAAAAGAAGACCAACCTTCCGCCACGGAACGCGCGGCTCTGCTCGACTGGCTCGACACCACTCTGACCGAAAACGTCCAGCCCGGCGGGACCGTCATCCGCCGCCTCAATCGCCAAGAGTACGAGCAAACCGTGTCTGACACGCTCGGCATTCCCTTCTCCGTCCCCAACTCCTTCCCACCCGACACCGAATTTCACGGCTTCGACAATATCGGCGAAGGCCTGATCCTCTCCCCACCCCTGATGGAACAGTACGTCCACCTGGCGACCGCCGCCGCCGACTTGCTCCTCCCTCCCGCTAAGAAGACGAAAGAGATCGCCTCCCAAAGCTACCCAATCGGGCCTGGCGACTTCACCCTCAATTTCACCACCGGACACGAGATCGACGGCATCCTACGTATGGTCGATTCGAGAGCCCCTTTGGCCCGTAGCTCCGTCTGGCCCAACCGTTTTGAAGCCCGAGCCAGCGGCATCTACGAAGTGGAGGTCGATCTCTCGGCCTTCAAAGCGACACAAGGTCATGTACCCATTGTTCACCTACTGGCGCGTAATACCGCCAATAGCGCCTTCCAAAAAACCTACGAATTGAAAACGCTGGCCACCTTTAAAGTCGATAGCGACGCCCCGCAAACCTTTCGAGCTTCCGTCTCGCTCGAACGCGGCGAAACCGTCGTCATCCACTACGAAAACGGCCCCGTAGCTGGCGACCAGGTGTGGGTACAGACTGGACAAGAGAAAACCAAATATGAAGCGTACATCGCTCAGCTCCTCTTGGACGCCTTCCGCGAGGACCCTGCGCTCGGCGCCGCTTGGATGAAGGTCGGCTACGAACGTTCCTTTAGAGGCTGGTCCTGGTGGGATAAAATTGAAAAGGCCCTCCAACAAGGCGATCTCGATGTCGCCTCCTTCGATCCCGAATCCCCAGAAGTCAAAGCTTTCGCCGATCAAATGTCGAAACGCGGTACCAACACCGTGGAGACGATCGACTGCATGCATTTTTTTAAAGGACCCGGCGTCGACATTCACCAAATGACCTTCACCGGCCCCACCCGCCTCATCGATGATGAAGCCACCCTTGCCCAGAAAAAACGCACGGGCCGCTTCCTCAAAGGACGCGACGGTCGCGACGACCGCTCCTATACTCAGGCCACCCTTCGCCCCACGCTCGACAAAGCCTTTCGTCGGCCGGTCAGCGATGCGCAATTAGAAAAGTACGTATCCATCGCTTTAACACACATTGAAAAAGGGCACAGTTTCGAAGAAGGCCTACACCTCGCCCTGCGGGCTTCCCTCTGCTCCCCACGCTTCCTCTTCCGTGAGTACCGCGAGGGTCCCATGGATACCTTCGACCTCGCCGCCCGCCTCAGCTACTTCCTCACCACCGGGCCACCCGACGCCATCCTGCGAAAACACGCCAAGGAAGGCACCCTCAACGATCCTGCCGTCTTGGAAGCGCAGACCCGTCGCCTGCTCCAGCACAACAAGGTGAAGTTCTTCCTCGACTCTTTCACCGGCCAATGGCTCGACCTCCGCTTGCTGCCGCAAATCATGCCCGACACGCGCCTGCTCAATTGGACCGAGAAAGACCTCGATGCCATCACCGCCGAAACCGAACTCTTCGTCTCGGAAATCCTCCGCGAGAATCATCCCCTGGAGACCTTCATCGATCCCGACTTCATCTACCTCAACAAACGCAACGCCAAGCTCTACGACATCAAGTTCGCCAACACAGAAGAGATGACTCGCGTCGAAATCCCACGCGGCGGTCTACGCGGCGGACTCCTGACTCAAGCCAGCGTGCTCATGGCCACCGCCAACGGCGTCGATACCCAGCCCGTCCTGCGCGGCGCCTGGATGCTGGAAAACATTTTCGGCCAGCCGACCCCACCTCCTCCCTCCAACGTCCCTGCCATCGAGCCCGACACCACCGGCGCCAAATCAATTCGCGAATTACTCGATCGTCACAAAGAAGATGCCAGTTGCGCGAGTTGCCACCTGCGGATCGACCCGCCTGGCTTTGCCCTCGAAAACTTCGACCCCATCGGCCGCTGGCGAGAATTCTATCCCGTGTATGAGAAAAAGGGAGACAAGATCATCACCCTCGATGGTCTCCCGGTCGACTCCGCCAGCGTCATGCCCGACGGCACGCCGCTCGCCGACGCCCTTGATCTCAAACGCTACCTCAGCGAAAATATCGACATCTTTTCCCGCTGTCTCTCCGACAAGCTCCTCACCTACGCCACCGGTCGCCCCATGAACTACGGCGACCACAAAGTCATCGAGCGCGTCGTGGCCGATGTAGCCGCGCAAGGCAACGGCTTCGCCGACCTCATCGTCGCCCTCGTGCAAAGCGAATCCTTCCGCAACCGCTGAATCCACTTTTTCTATGAAATTCACCCTCGCTCTCCTCGCCCTCGTCACGCTCCTCAATCCTCTCCGCGCCGCCGACCCTATTGAAGCGGCCCAAGCCTACCTCGATCAGCACAGCGTTTATAAACAGGACATCGTAAAGCCGATAAATTACGTAAGCCTGCGTGCCCAGATTTCCGCGACACGCGACCCCCAGACCAAATTCGGGCCCTACATCTGGGCCCTCATTAAACCCGAATCCAAGGTCCTGACGCCTGCTCAACAAACGAAACTCCAAGCGCTGATCGACGCCCGCAATCACAGCAACGTCGACTGGCACGACGTCCGCAACATTGTAAGGGTGCAGTCTCTCCTGACCCTATGGGACTACGCCGCAGAAACGAACCCGAAACGACTGCCCCAGCTCGAGCAAGAATGGTCGGCCTGGAACGCGCTCCGTCTGGAATACATGTTTCAAGAATTCGTCGTCAAAGAACGCTTTCAACGAAAAGTCTGGGGCCTCCTCACGCCCAAACAACAACAAGCCCTCATAGCTGGCGACTACGATGAGCTGATTAAGAAAAATACCGGCCACGCCCGCGCCTTCTTCGCCCACAAGCATGTGCTTAAAGCGATCGGCAAGCCGCAGGACCAGAAGGCCTTCGACCAAGCCGTCGCCAAATGGGAAGACAAGTGGGTCAAGGTCCATACGCTCAACCAAGCCGCCATCAAGTTCGATCGCCAGCGCGAACAAGCTTATCACCTAACCGACGAATCCTTCGCCGCATTAGCCGGAAAAGAAAACGGCACAGTATTCAGTTTATTCACTACATCCGAACGCGACGCCATCCGAGAAATCGTGCAGACCTACCCGGCAACTCCCGAACGCGCTCAAGGCATCGCAAAGATCCAGTCCACGCTCCACGCCAAAATGCTAACGCAATATCGCGACCACGGCGGAGACTTGCTTAGAGCCCTAGGAGAAATCTCAGAAAAGTAGATCTACGGTTCAGACGGCAGGCGACAGGGCAGGCGGCAGAATACAGAGGTCAGAAGCCTGAAGATCAGGGGAAAAGGACTGGCGAAAGGTGCTCGAACGATTACACCGCCCCGTATATGTCGTTTACGAGGACTTCGATAATGACGGAGCAGAAGAGATTCTGGTTAATCAATTTGGTCATTATGAAGGGGGTAGTTTAGCGCTTTATGCGGGGAGTGTGTCTGGTGTATCTGGACACCTGGTTCTCAGGCAGGAACCCGGGGCTATTTTCGCCGGAGTATACAAATCCGAGGGGAAACCTAATTTACCTCATATATTTGCTCTGAACGCTCAGGGGCGGGAGGAAATTACCCTTTATCGCAATCGAGGAAATCTTGTCTTCGAACCTGAAGTGCTGATTCAAAAACCTCCGACCTTCGGTTATACTCAGTTGCATCTCGTTGATCTAACTGGAGATGGTATTCAGGAACTGATTACAGTTAATGGAGACAATGCGGATCTCCCCGGACCGCCGCTTAAGGCGTACCATGGAATTCGCATTTATCGTATTCTCCCGGGAATCACACTTGAGGAGGTTAAGTTCTTGCCGATGCCAGGAGCATTTCAAGCTACCTTTGATGACTTCGATAAGAACGGCCTTCTGGACATTGCAGTAGTGTCCTTCTTTCCTGATTCACGCCGGCCTGAGCAAGGCTTTGTTCTTTTTATGAATCAGGGAGAACTCGTCTTTGACCGTGGCATGATAAGCG
>ERZ887942.2174-NODE-2174-length-12399-cov-6.495706_pt1 | contig 12399 bp, 9 predicted proteins | sample MGYA00521099_ERZ887942 | MGnify/ENA primary metagenome ERZ887942 (study PRJEB32303, sample SAMEA104408605) | aquatic metagenome | biome: Brackish water; feature: Pelagic; material: water | place: Baltic Sea | collected 2014-06-07T06:48:00 | depth 16,251 m ... | reverse complement strand
TGTCGGTGTCTACGCGCGGCATCACTTGGATGCGCTGGTCTGCCTTGGTGGCGGCGGAACGCAGAAAAATGCGCTTCATTTGAAAAACGCGGGTCTAAATGTGGTGACGCTTCCGAAGACGATCGACAATGACGTATTTGGAACGGACGTGACGTTTGGATTTGATACGGCTCTGGGAATCGCCACGGAAGCGATTGACCGAATTCACTCAACGGCAACGAGTCACAATCGAGTGCTCGTTGTCGAAATCATGGGGCACCGCGCCGGATGGCTCGCGTTGGAATCCGGAATCGCTGGCGGGGCGGACGTCGTTTTGATTCCTGAGATCGCCTATGATCCTGAAATCATCGCCGAAGCAATCAAAGATCGGAGTCGTGCCGGGAAACATTTCAGCATCGTGGCGGTCGCAGAAGGGGCCATGACAATAGATCAAGCGAAGCGCATCGAGATATTGTCCGCCCAGAAAGAAGACGCGTCGACAAAAGAGGAGAAGGCGGAGGCCTCGCAGGAGTTATCGGATTTTCATCGCGAACACGTTCGCCACACGCAGGATCTAACGGCTACACTAGAGGAACTGACTGGCTGCGAATCGCGCCTCACGATTCTAGGACACATTCAACGCGGCGGAACCCCGTCGCCGGTTGATCGCGTTCTGGCAACTCAGCTTGGAGCAACCTGCGCTCAGTATTTGGCGGATGGCGGTCATGGAGATATGATGTCGGTCCGCGGATCGGAGATCGTTCCGGTTCCGCTGGAAGAGATCGCCGGTCGGAAAAACCTTGTTCCCACCGATCATCCGCTTATCCAAACTGCTCGCCTCGTCGGCACGTGCTTTGGCGATTAATCAGCTCACCGCGACTGCGGGAGTATCACCTGTCTGTTTTTTGGTAAAAACTTCTGAAACCCCAAATTCTCCCTGAATCCTGTTATTCCGGAAGGATCTCGTCTCCATGAATATTCGTCCAACTTTCACTTCCATAGTCGCTTTGGCCATCGGCCTGGCTTCGATCGCTAGCGCTCAAGCCGCACCACGCCCGGCAAAGCCGAATATCGTTCTCTTGCTAGCTGACGATCTTGGCTGGCAGGACGTCGGTTGTTACGACATTGACGAACCTTGCCCGTATGAAACGCCGAATCTCGATCGGCTCGCAACGGAAGGCGTGAAGTTTTGGCAAGCTTACTCCCCTTCCCCGACCTGTGCCCCTAGCCGGTGCGCGATCCTTTCTGGTAAACATCCGGCACGCGCCCAGAAAACCCATGTGGTTGGTGGAGCGCCTCCGTCTCCGTTTTCGAGGAACAATCCGATGATATCGCCGTGGTATAGCGGTCGAATGAAGATGGATGAAATCACGATTGCAGAGGCTTTAAGAACAAATGGCTACATCACGGGTTGTATCGGAAAATGGCATTGTGCAATCGAACACAACGCTTTCCCTCAGCCGAAGGATCAAGGGTTTGATGTTTCAACGATGGAACGCGGCGCCACGTCGAGACCAAAGCCTGATCGGCTGTCGAACTTTTCGACTACTGCTGAAGACGATCCCTATCGTCTAGATGAAAACGGATTTCCCTTTCACCATAATGCAGAAGACGCGCTAATGTTTCTTCACGAAAACGATGACAAACCGTTTTTTCTTTATCATCCCACCTGGCTTGTTCATTCACCAATTCATACGCGGAGCGAGGCCTTGCTAAAGAAATACTGCGAAAAAATGGACGTGCCCTATCCCACAGACCCAGATAAGTGGGAAATCGAAGGCCAAAAAAATCCGTTCTATGGCGCGATGGTTGAAGCGCTCGATTACTACGTGGGCAACGTCATCAAATACTTGGATGAAACCGAGGACCCGCGCTGGCCAGGGCATAAACTCGCAGAAAACACGTATGTCATTTTCACTTCCGACAACGGCGGTTTTGTTTCACATCCGGGCGAATTCATCACCACTAATGCACCGCTGGATAAAGGTAAAATCAACGCCAAAGAAGGCGGAACCCGAGTTCCCTTAATCATTCGCGGTCCGGGAATTGCTGCTGGAAAAGAGACAGATACGATAGTCAACGGCCTCGATTTTTATCCAACGATCATGAACTGGACGGGAACAGAGAAACCTGCTGAGCAGCAACTCGACGGGCTCGACCTCGCTCCGTTTTTGAAATCTGACTTGTCTGACAATGCTCTAATTGCGGATGCTTCAGGAAAGGCGCGCGATACAATGATGTGGCATTTCCCAAATTCTGTGGCGATGCAATCCACCATTCGGCGGGGCAATTATAAACTGATTCGCAACTGGCTGCCGTATTTTAAGACAAACGGAGGTGGGCTCTATTTGTTCGAACTCTACGACGATTCCGGCAAGCGCGTCGACATTGAGGAGGCGAAAAATGTTGCCCCCGAAAACCCTGAATTGACCAAGGAATTGAACAATTTGCTCGAAGAGATGCTGACCGAGATGAAAGGCAGTCCGCCATTTTTGAATCCAATCGCTAAATCAAACCCAGCAACTAAAACCAAAATCTGCACGCCGCTTGAACACGGCATTGATGGAAAAAAAGTGTGGATGACCTACAAAGAAAACGGCGCAAAAGTAGTCAAGACTCATCTGCTTTACACCGACAACGGCGGCACTCGCTACGAGGAGTGGTATCGGATCGATGCCGTCATCGAAGCCGGCGGCAAAGTGACGGCACGGCTTCCCCGCAAAACTACTCACTATGTTTTCAATCTAATCGATGAAAATCATTACCTCGTGAGCTATCCCGAAATGGTTCCTGAGAACGAGCGTAAAGAGAACTATTCAATGAAAGCGCTGAGCGCCCGCTAATTAGCTGAAACTTTTACTTAGCTATGAGCCAATTCAGTAAGAACTCAAACACCCGCTGTTCTGACCCGCGTGGTTCACGAATTTTCCGATGCTGACGATGTCGAAATCATTCTGAATGCGCTGAAAGCAGAAGAATTCAAACTGCGATCGATGATTCTGGAGATTGCGGGGAGCAATCCGTTTTGGACGAAATAGAATGACGATCGCAAAATTACCTCACAGACAAATTGCGACTTCTTTACAAGCTCCTGACAACGTTCCCAAGATACCGGTGATTCTCTTTTCACCATGAAATAGAGTCTCAAACGAATCGCCAAGTCGCTACCCTCAGCATCACCGAAGCATTCGTTTAAACACTCTTCTCCCAATGAAACTCAGATTAAACAAACCCGCTAAATCACTCTTTATCATCGCCTTGCTTAGCTTTCCCATCGCCATTTGGGGAGCAAAAATACCAGCAAGCCCGGAAAAACTCGAAAAGCAGGCAGACCTTGTCGTTACTGGAAAGGTGATTTCAATAACCTCAAAAATCGGGAAATCGAAAATTGAAACGTCTCCGGGTCTTCATCGCGACGAAGTCTTTACGATCAAGATTCTGGTTTCAACAGTCAAAAAGGGAGCGGGAGTCAAATCCGGTGATCAAATTGAAATCGCTGTGTGGAAGCCGGTGAAGCGAATCCCACAGGTCCCCGGTTTGCAAGGTCACCAACCCGTTCCCGCCAAGGGAGATACCGCGACATTCTTCCTTAAAGGGAAAGTTGGAATGCTACTCGAACCTATTTTGCCGAACGGAATTTCGATCGCAAAGCCGTTGCCCGCAAAACCAAAAGCGATCAAATAATGCCGCATCTCGACGCGGTCGGAAGCGCCCGAGGTTATTCAGCCTCGTCGGCCCCATCTTCAGACGATTCCGCTTCCTCGCCTTCGAGCTGAGCCCCTAAAATCCGCTTCAACTCGCCTTTGTGGAGATCCCAGGTCTTTTGAATGTGATCGCGGCGAGTCACCCACATCGCGCTGTCATCGGGCTCCAACTGGTAATTCATCACAGCGAAGATCCGATCTTTCAGCATGTCGAACTCCACCGTTGTACCGGATTCGTCTTTACCGGAAACGACAATCTTTTTGACGATCTCATTCTCGTCATCAGAAAAATCATCGTGAATTCGCAGCCACGACTCCAGCGTGGCTGCAGCGACCGCCTGATTTAGCGTTGCCCCTTTTTCGCGAGCCGATTTCATCACGATCTCAATTCCGGGAGATTCAGTTTGCGCTGCATTTTGAATGACTCGCATCGTGTTTTCATCGAGGCTTTCCAACGTCGGCATCACATCAATGACTTCAGCCGAAATATGAATTTTGCGAATCACGGGGAGAATTTTCATCTTCATCAAGTCCGTCGGGCGAAGGATCGGCTTAATCTCAACATCGCCGTCGATACTGCCCTGCTGCTTGATGAAACTCGCCATCTGTTTGGCTGAAACGGCTTTGCTATTCCGTTGCAGCACGAGAATCCCACTCTCAAAATCATAGTAGAACGCTGAGCATTCCGCCATGCCCTCGTTCTTGTCGAGATTCACCGCCGTGATCTCACCCGTCAGATTGGCCCGAAAACCCGCCGGAGCCATCGAAATCCGCATCATGTCCCCGAGATACCCGGCATCATTGACCTTGCCTCGGGTCAGGCGAATCCAATCATCATTGATTTCGACATTCCGCTTTTCGCTATCAGCCGGAATTCCATGGACATTCCGAAGAACGGTTTCGAGATCTTTTGAATCTGTAATTTCAACGGTATAGAAATCAATTTTCGACGATTTTTGCATGTGCCGTCCTCGTAGCCGCAGACCTCGTTGTGGTCAAACCGTTCGCGAAAGATTTGAGGGACAATTGATCATTTTTCAACGGTGTAATCACAACCGCCCAATGACCTGGCTGGCAAGACGTTCGCTGTACCCAGTGATTTTCCAATGGCCGGGACACCAGCCCTTCAAAAAACGATGAAAATCCGTCCACGCCACCGGGAAAAGTTCGCGCCACTCAGCCTCGACCTCGTCTGGATTGATGTCCGGATGATGAATCGCTAATGCAGCTCGCAGCGATGAAAAATACGCATCTAACAATGGCGATTCCCTCGCCTCGCAAGCGCGTTCGTCGAGACAGCTGCCGATGAAATACGCAACGTCCTTCATTCCACAGCCGCCACCGACGTATTGAAAATCAAGCATCGCCACGTCATCCCCATTTTCGGAAAAACAGAAATTCGCCAGCTTCGCGTCGCCGTGAACCAGCGTCTTAAATTGCGCTGAGTTTAGTTTTATATCGATCGCCTTTGCTGCATTTTTCAAAGCCGGATCGTCGAGCACTTCAAGTTCGTCAGGGCGAGTATCGAGATGCCAGTAGGTTCCGATTTCCCACAAGTCGCCTGGCTTCGCGCCCATGAAAGTTGCGTGAAAATTCGCCAGCCACGTCAGGCAGTTTTCGATCTGGTTCGTCGTCAGCCCATTCAACCGAGCCGGAAATCCAGCCGCATCGAGATCCTCTAACACCAGCAGGACCTCATCCCCTACCCGATCAAAGGCGAGAAACTTCGGCGTTCTGACGCCAGCCCCACAACGATCGTTCCAATCCTTATACCAATTCGTTTCCACGCGATAAGACTCCACTTTTCGCTGATGCGAAATATCCGAATTCCACCCACGTGGGTGATTCCCCGCCAACGGCACCGTGACGTGTTTCACCACGACCGTTTCAACATCCGCGCCGTGCAGCTCCAGACGCAAAATCTTGCCATAGCCGCTCCACAGTTCCTGAATCACGCCGAGAACACGCAGACTCGAAGCGCCCGTCGCGCAAAGGACGGTCGTTTTAAACGCTTCGCTGAGATCATGATTCATCGGCACCCGCGAAAATCGGCAATTTTCCGACAATCACAACCTCGAAGCCTTGATCTTGAAATTTACCAGCTAGCTTTGCGATCAGATCGAGCCAACTCCGAATTTTCACCCTTTAATTTTCCAATTCTTGCAACCTCTCCGCCAAACGAGCCTTCAAGCCAGCATCGTTGAGTTGATCATAGAGCGTGGAGATCTCGTCCCGCTTCATTGAGGAAGCGTTGCTGTAAAGGCCTTCTGCAATTCGCTCCCATGCAAGGTGTCTGGAATTAGTATTGAGCCAATTCGCAAGATTTTCGGTTCCATGACCAGAAATCCAGTTTTTTGCCAACGCTTTAAAAGCATTCGGGCTCTCCAGGCCATATTCCTGATCTGCATACTCAACCCATTCGATTACCTGATTAACATCCCTACGAACCATTTTGGCAGCCGCGTAATCAGCAAACGAATCCTCGGCGTAAGGCTGGCCCACATGTTTTTTCGCCCACTCAACTTTGTTATCAATGCCAGACGTTCCAAGAAGTCGATTTTTCAGACTCTCGAATAGCGGCTTCAAATGCTGGCTGTCTTGCTCCTCAGTCGTAGAAGCTCGAGCGAATGCACTATCGAAAAGGTTGGAAGCTTCTTCAATTCCCTTTGTTTGAATGATAGTCGGCAAGAGGTTTCGAGAATACGTTTTCCGGTAGTCAGCAGGAAGTTGTTCCAATAAAAAGCAAAGCTCGCTCTGGATCAGCCATGATTGCACTCCAAATTTCATGGGCACATCGTAGGATGGGATTGAATGATTGATTCAATTAAAATCACCACGCTCATTCAGCTTCGAAACCTTGATCGCGCAATTTCAAGGATCACGAAAACTTGCCAAGATGCCTATATGAAACGATTCGCCCTCGCTCCCATTTTGATTTTCGCAGCCAACTCGTTGCTTGCCGAACCACTTGAAATTGGAGACCGGCTCGAACTTTTTGCTGATGACTATTTGATCGACAGCCTGACCGGCGACCTTTCCCAAAAGGTTCATCAGCCCACTCCAAAAGATGTCGTCTTCACTGCCGACGCCAGTTGGGAAGGCAACACTTCCGGTTACTACACCTTGTTGCGCGACGATGATCTCATCCGCATGATTTATCGCGGCTGGGCTCACAATCCCGAAAAACCCGTCCGGTCGCTCCATCGTGAATTTACCTGCTACGCCGAGAGCAAAGACGGCCTCACCTTTACCAAACCCAAGCTGGGACTCGTCGAATGGGAAGGATCAAAAGCTAACAACATCATTCTCGACGACCCTTCGACTCACAACTTCGCGGCGTTTAAAGACACCAATCCCAATTGCCCACCCGAAGCCCGTTACAAAGGAATTGGCGGCGAGAAGAAGGAAGGCGGCCTTTGCGTTTATCAATCATCTGACGCGATTCATTGGAAAAAAATGACCGACAAGCCCGTGATCAGCGACGGGGCGTTCGATTCGCAGAACATCGCGTTTTGGGATTCCCACGCAAAGATCTACCGAGCCTACTACCGGATTTTCTCCAAAGGCGGGACTGAGAACGGCGAGTGGAAACCGAAAGGCGTTCGCGCAATCCGGACATCGACTTCGAAGGATTACATCAATTGGGAACCGGGCACCAACGCGACCTATGACAAAGGCACCAAGCCCCAACAGCTCTACACCAACGCGGTTCAGCCCTACTTTCGTGCGCCCCATCTGCTCGTGGCCTTCCCTACCCGCTACCTCCCTGACGAAGGCGAACGCGTCGAGCCAATTTTCATGATGAGTCGCGACGGCGTGAAATTCAAACACTACACCGAGCCCGTCGTTCCTGAATCAGCCCCGTCCGACCGCGCCGGAAATCGCAGCAACTACATGACCTGGGGAATGTTTACCCTGCCCAGCGAACCCGACATCATTTCCGTTTACGCCACCGAAGCCTACTACGGAACCGTTCCCGGCCGCGTCCGCCGTTTTACCTATCGGCTCGATGGATTTGTCTCACTTCATGCCGAAGGCAACGGCGGCGAAGTCCTCACCAAGCCAATCGTTTGCGGAGGAAAATCCCTCGAAGTAAACTGCGCCGGAAAACTCAAAGTCGAGCTGCAAGGCCCCGACGGCAAAGCCATCCCCGGATTTTCACTCGCCGAATGCGATCCCTTTGAAGGCGACTCCACAAACGCGAAACTCACCTGGAATGGAAAAAGCGACCTTTCTTCGATTGCCAAAAAGCCAATTCGCATCCGATTCGTCGTCGAAAAAGGCGATCTCTATTCCATGCGCTTTCAGAAGTGATTTCGCGTTTTCACGAGATTCAGGCACACTAAAGGTTTGGAGGTGGGGCGAAGCGTCCCGCTGAGCCGCGTGGTCCGGAAAAATCGGATTCGCGCCATTCACTTCGCTGCGAAGCGGAAAGGTAATTTCAACCTGTTCCCGGACCACGCGGCTCATCAGGGACGACTCGCCCCACCCCGGAGATTATTCGGCAATTCGACTTTTTTCGCTCGTGTTTCTACGAATTAACAGGGTGCGTTCATTGAACAGACAGAGTTGGTTAGAAAAATGTAGCAGCGAGCGTGAGCGAGCAGCAGAGGTGGCTCGCTCACGCTCGCACCTTCGTTCAAGCGAGTTCAACCGAACCAAGCCCAACCAGCATCAACACCGCCCGTTTCTCCTCATCGCTCGCGGCCAAATCGACTTCGAACGTCACCTGCCAGTCGTTCAGATCTTCCTGATCAATGAGAGTCTGTTCGATAGTCCAAACCCGCTTTTCCGAATCTTCATCGACTCGAAAATGCTTGGCGTTGCGGGCTTCGGGATCGAGCCGAATCAAGCCATGTTCGTCGGTGTAACCCGCCATGGTTTCGACGAGCTGGGGAACGGTCCATTCGCCCGGATTGACGAATTCCAACGCTGCTTCGAATTCGCTGCGTGAGAGCTCTTTGATGAAATCAAAGACAACTAGACGAACGGCACGGGTGAAAGCGGCTTTGTCCTGTGTGAACAAGATTTCACGCTCGAGCTGTTCCGGCATTGCCACTTCGTCGCGGACGAAATCCGGATTTTTGAGCCGCTCCCATTCGTCGAGCAAACTCGAATCAACGCCACGAAGCAGGGTTTCGAAAAACGACTCGGCCTCCTGAACTTCCTCAGTTTTGAAGGCCGGCGGCACGGTTTGGGCCATGACTTTGTAGACTTCGGAAAGATGTCGTAACAGCACGGCTTCACTGCGTTCCAGCTTGTAGACTTTGATGTAATCCTCAAACGAATTCCAATTCTGATACATCTCGCGGGCAATCGATTTGGGGCGCACCCCCGCTTCCTTGGCCCACGGGTTCGTCAGCACAAATTCGTTGTAGCTATCGTAGATAAAATCTTTGCCGGGCTTAGGATTCTCAACGCCTTCGAGTCGCTCCATCCGCTCGTCGTATTCGACGCCTTCGGCTTTCATCTCTGCGACGAGCTCGTCTTTCGCCTTATCGACCTGCTTTCGAATTACGGCGGTTGGATCTTCGAGAATCGATTCAACGAGTGACAACACGTTCAGCGGGTATGCCGGATCTTCCTGATCAAGCTTGGGAATGGCTTCGAGAAGAAACAATCCCAGTGCTTGATTCAGCGAAAAGTCCTCCTGCAACTCGATGTTCAGCGCGATCTTGGCAGGGCCGGTTCGCTCGGCTTTTGGAATGATACTGAGCACATTTCCCTCGACCAATCCACGAAACAGAGAGAAGGCCTTTTTCCGCAACCCTTGCTTTTTCAGCGGAGTTTCGTGACTCACCCGGATCAATCGGCGCAGTTCTTCGCAGCCGTCTTCATTTTTGCGGCTGAGAACGTTTAACAGCATGGCATGATGAACAATGAAACTGGATCGTAAGGCTTCCGAATCTGCCGTGATCAGATTTCTAAACGTGGATTCATCCCACATCACAAAGCCTTTTTCGGGCGGCTTTTTCTTCATCGCCTTGCTCTTTTTCCCTTTGGCGGCAGCTTTTTCGTCGGCCTTCTTGTTGTCGATGACATGCTCAGGAGCCTGCGCCACAACGTAGCCAATCGTGTCAAAACCGCGGCGCCCTGCCCTTCCGGCGATCTGTTTGAAATCACGCACCGCCAGGGTTTTGGTCGATTGCCCGCCATATTTGAAAAGCTGGGTAAACATCACCGTTCGGATCGGAACGTTCACACCGACGCCGAGAGTATCGGTTCCGCAAATGACTTTCAGAAGGCCTTTCTGGGCGAGCTTTTCGACGAGTACCCGGTATTTTGGCAGCATTCCCGCGTGGTGAATTCCCAACCCGTGACGCAGCAGCTTTTTCACCTCTTTTCCATAAGGGCTCCGGAAATCAGCCCCGATCAGCACTTCGTTGATCTGATTCTTTTCTTCCTTAGAGCAGAAGTTTCGGCTCATCAGGTTTTGTGCAGTTCTGGCACAGGAAAGCTGGGTGAAATGAACCAGATAAATCGGTGCCCGATCGGCTTCGACGAGTTCTTCGACTTTCTCCTCCAGCGGAGTCACGCTGTAATCAAATTCCAACGGAACCGGCCGGTCGTCCGACTGAACCAACACGGTATCACGACCGGTCAGCGTATTCAGTTCTTTCGTAAAAAACGATGGCTCCCCCAGAGTAGCAGACATCAGCAGAAACTGAGCCTGCGGCAGGGTCAGCAAAGGAACCTGCCAGGCAACGCCACGGCTGTGATCCGAGTAATAGTGAAACTCGTCCATGATGATGTCGTCCACCCGCGCCGCCGCACCCTCGCGCAACGCCAGATTCGAAAGGATTTCTGCCGTGCAACAAATCACCGGAGCCTCAGCATTAACCGTCGCGTCACCAGTGATCATCCCGACGTTCTCAGGACCAAACGTCTTGCATAGCGAGAGGAACTTCTCGTTCGCCAATGCCTTCACCGGCACGGTGTAGAACGAGCGACGTTTCTGACAGATCGCCCGAAACTGCAACGCCATCGCAACCAGCGATTTGCCCGAGCCCGTCGGAGTATTGAGAATCACATTGTTCTCCGCAAACAGCTCGAGAATCGCCTCCTCCTGGTGATCATAGGGTTCGATCCCTTCATCAACAAGATAGCCGAGAAACGCATCGAGGATTTCGTCGGACGAAGTGGATTGGGGAAGCAGAGGGAAAGACATCGATTGCCGACAGCGTCCGACGGCCAGCGGGAAACCTCAATCACTTTTCAGAACAAGATCAAAAAACCTACGCCTGAATCAGAAATCGATCACAAACCCCGAAATCAGGACTGTGTAAGTTGATCATTTCCATCACATTCACTTTTCCAAAGAACCCAGCCGATCAATATCAGGCCGAGGTTCTGAGCTATTTTCACAGGATAATTCAAATCTTCAACGCTACCAAAACAGCCGCAGGTGATATCCAGTCCCCTCGCCCACGAAATCGCAACTGCCGAGGTAAAAACCACCAAACTGGCGACCAGAATCGATACGCCGCCACGAAAGAGAATCCCCGCCATTACTGCGATTCCAGCGATGACTTCGACCCACGGAATAAAGAGGGCAGCTGCAGCCGCAAAAGGGTCTCCAATCAACTCGTAGTTCCTCACATCCTCGGTGAACCGGATCGGATTCTTGATCTTCGCGACCCCACTCCAGATAAAAAGCGCCCCGAAAATCAGTCGCAGGACCAACCAAACTGAGGACAGAATTTTTTTCATCCAAGGAACCTCACGCCGATTCGTCTCAATTCAAGAGCGCAGACATGAACTGAATCCCGCGACGCTTTATTTAAGCTATCTAAATAAATCTGGAAATTCGAGCCACACCCCTTAAAATCAACTCCATGAAGCCGACTGTCGCCCTCTCCCGTCGATCCGCCCTTTCCCTGAGCACCGCAGGCCTCATTTCCGCCGCCGGACTCCCTCTTTTCGGACAGGACCGCGCCGCAGCAAAGCGGAAGCTCCCGATGAGCACGATTTTCAAAGGCGAAGCGACGTTTAAAAAAATCGTCAAGAAAGCCACGGATGAGAACTGGAAAGCATTGGCCATCGGTGATCGGATCATCAAATTTGCCCGTGAACTGCATGGAAAGCCCTACAAGAGTTTCACCCTGGAGATCGACAATAAAATTGAATCGCCTTCGGTGAATTTTGATGGCGTCGATTGCTGGACGTTTTTCGAAATGTCACTCGGTCTCGCCCGCATGATCGGCTACGAGCGCAGCGAATACACACCGTCCGACCTGCTCCGTGAAATTGAATTCACCCGCTACCGCGCCGGCTACTGCGGAGGAAATTACCTTGAGCGGATTCACTACCTCGCTGAATGGTATTTCGAAAACGATGCTCGCGGAACGATTGATCATATAACGGATAGCTTCGGAAACTCGAAGAAAATCAGCGGTCGGAAAGTTCAGGAAATGACGGTACTGTGGAAGAGCTACCGCTATTTGAAAAATAACCCCGAGCTGCGCACCCCCATGAAAAAGTGGGAGAACTATGTCGCCAACATGCCCGTCAGCTACGTGCCAAAAGACAAAGTCGCAGCGATCGAGCCTAAACTGAAAGACGGCGACGTCATCGGGATCGCAACCGTTCACGACGGCGGATTCTGCTCCCACGTCGGACTCGCCGTTCGCACCAACGACGGCGTGATGCGGCTCATGCATGCGTCGACGAACTACAAAAAGGTCGTCATCGACAAGTCAATTTCCGGTTACCTCAA
>ERZ887942.2169-NODE-2169-length-12411-cov-6.507931_pt1 | contig 12411 bp, 9 predicted proteins | sample MGYA00521099_ERZ887942 | MGnify/ENA primary metagenome ERZ887942 (study PRJEB32303, sample SAMEA104408605) | aquatic metagenome | biome: Brackish water; feature: Pelagic; material: water | place: Baltic Sea | collected 2014-06-07T06:48:00 | depth 16,251 m ... | reverse complement strand
TTTGGCTGCGATGACTCTGCAAAAGCAGAATTCTTAAACACCCGTCCGTTTAAATCCGAGAAGGCGGCACCGAAACAATCGAACTCGAATTTTTGGTTTGTGACACCCGATCAGCTCGATGATTTCGGCCCCGCAATTGGTCGAGGTTCCGTTTGGCTTCGTGATTCCGTAAAAGCCGACGAGCCGAGCGATCCCTATCTTTTCAGCGGTTACGACCACCGACAGCTGCACTTGAAAAATGATTCGGCTGAAAATGTGACCGTCTCGCTGGAGATCGATCATGTTGGAAACAATACGTGGAAGCCGTTGCGGGATCTCACCATCCCGGCTGGCGACGCGATTTCACATCTTTTCGGTGACGAGTCGGGAATTTGGATTCGGTTGAAAACGGATCGCGATGTCGAAGGAATCACCGCAAACTTTCAGTATCGAAACCACGATTCCCGCGACGAGAAAAACGCCGGTTTTTTCGCAGGGATCGCGACGGCGGAAACACCCGCTGCAAGATCCGGCATGATGCGAAGTCTCGCCTATGATCGACTTGGATTGGTCGCTGCCGATGGAGATAAAACCCGCTTTTACGAAATCAACGAAGCCCTCGAGTTGGTGCCAGTTGATGATTTGAAAGCCAGTTCCGATCTGGTGAATGACGTTCGTCAGCCGGAAAATACGATCACGGTTGATGCCGCGTCCGTCCTGATGATCGAGGACGGCAAACGCTATCGATTGCCGAAAAATGATGCATACAAAGCTGAAACTGCCGCCGCTGCTAAAATGTCCGATTCGATCAGCCGTCACTTTTCAGATAATCTCCTCCTCGATGCAACCGTCGCCGCCAGCTCAACGCATCTCGATTTTTCTGCAGAGAAGGCAGTCGACGGACAACGCATCGACGAAGGGCGCTGGATTTCTGCGAATGAAGCGAAACCGTGGATCGAATTCGAATTTAAAAGCGAAACGACATTCCAAAATTTGTGGGTGATCTCCGGATGGAAAAACGAAATCCAATACGTTGCCAAAAATTTCGATGTGCAAATCCCCGAGGGGGACAGCTGGAAAACCGTACCGCCCGGCGAAATTCGAGACAACAAAACGATCGAGCGGAGTATCGAATTTGAAACCCCCGTCACTACAAAAAAACTTCGTCTCGCATCTCAGGATCACGGATTTCTCAGGATGTATGAGATCGCGGCTTTTGAAAAAACAGTCGAAATCGCGCCTCCAAACGCTCGGGACTTTGGCATTGCTCGGATTTGTCGCGAGGTCGCCACCGAACGCGATTTGCTGAATGTTCACGGCACATTTTACGAACTCCCCGCTCGAAACGCGCAGGGGCTGGCCAAAGCCCGCCCGATCGCCACCCATAATCTAGCCGTGCAGGATTTCTGTTCGCACAACGGCCTGATCTTTTTCACCGGACTTGATTCCGAAGCGAAAAGTGAACGGATTTTCCGCAGTGAAGACGGCAAAGCCGCCGTTTGGGCCGGAGTGATTGATGACCTTTGGAAACTTGGAAAACCTCGCGGAACGGGCGGCCCCTGGAGCGAGAGTGATGTTAAAGCAGATGAGCCATCTGATCCGTATTTGATGACCGGTTACGACAAAAAATCAGTAACGGTGAGTTCAAGTGTCGCCGCCAAAATTTCATTCGAAGTCGATATTGATGGAACCGGTTTGTGGATTCCAGCTCACGGGTTTTCACTTAAGGCTGGCGAATCCGTCACCTATGAATTCCCTGAAGGTTTCAGCGCGTATTGGGTTCGTGCGATAAGTGACACCGACACCACGGCGAGCGCGATTTTTAAATACGAATGAACAGGGTTGGTTCGTCGAACGTACTCTATTGATTCGCCGAACGTGCCCTGTTGGTTCGTGAAACGCGGATCTTGACCGTTGTCGCTTTTTCCGGTGAACTTGCGGCGATGACAAAAACTTTTCACCACATCGGTATGCCGACCGATGAAAAACAGCCGGGCGAATCCTATGTCGAAGAAACCAAAGTGTGGGTGACTCGTCCCGAAAATCATCCTTACCGAGTCGAATTCCTCCGTTTTGAGGCTGATTCACCAGTGACGGGACCGATTCGAGATCTGCCGCACGTCGCATTTCGATTGGACGGTGACGACGCGGATATTCATGCCGCGCTGGAAGGCGAAGATGTGATCATGGAACCATTCACGGCCATGGATGGCTTACAGGTGGCATTTTTTATGAAAGACGGCGCAGTTTTCGAATACATGCAATTCCGTGAGGGAGCCGCAGAATTCAGTGATCTTGACGAATAAAATAAGATGAAAGATTTGAACGGAAAAGTAATCATCGTAACGGGCGGCACTTCGGGAATTGGCGAAGCCTGCGTGCGGCATTTTGTGGAGTGCGGTGCGAAGGTGGTCGCGGCATCTATCCAGCGGGAGGAAGGCGCAAAACTCGTGGAGGAGCTGGGCGCAGACTCGGTGCACTTTGTTTTTACCGATGTATCGGATGAAACAAGTGTTGTCTCAATGGTGGCAGAAACGGTTTCGGTTTTTGGAAAAATCGACAGCGTCCACTGCAATGCCGGCGTTTGGGCTAAGGGCATGGTGACGGATTTCAATGATGCCGATTGGGAAAAAGTGATGGGCGTCAATGTGAAAGGTGTATTTTGGACGGCCAAACACGCGATTCCTGAAATCGAAAAAAACGCCACGGGCGAGAAGGGAAGTGAACAGGGAGTTTTTCTGGTGACAACAAGTGTGGCCGCTCAAATTGGCTTTCCCGCGCATGCATTGTATTGCGCGTCGAAAGCGGCGCTGGAGGCTCTGATTCGTTGTCTGGCGACAGATCATGCCGGGAAAATTCGTGCAGTGGGAATTTCTCCGGGCACGATTGATACCCCGATGCTGGCTGCGACTTGTGAGGGCTGGGATGCGCCCGTTGAGGAACTTTACGCGCAGGTGGAGCAAAAAATTCCGGTTCGTCGTCTCGGGCAACCGCTCGACATCGCGAAAACGGCGGCGTTTCTCCTGAGCCGGGATTCCGAATATATCAACGGAACCATTGTCACCTTGGACGGTGGAACCATGGCGCTTCCGCCGTGGTGAGAAATCTATACACACTAAAAAGTCGCCACCTTGCGGCGACGACTTTTTTGGCTATGTCTACTCTTCCCTGTTGAGAAGATCTTAAAATGAGGTGGCTTTAGGCTGCCTTAGCTTCGGGGCGCTGCTGATTCTGATTCTTCGCATCGGAAGTCTGAAATTCTTCGAAACGATCGAAGTAGCCCTTGTTCCACATGCCGTGCACGACTTTTGCGATGGTGCGACCGGTTATCTTCTGGATCGTCTTGTCGATGTCCTTGGTGAACATGCGGCGAATTTTGCCAGAGCGCATCTGCTTCTAACGCTTGAGAACTGCTTCCTTGCGGCGCTGAATCATGGCGTAGTGGAGGAGTCCAGACTCAGTCATCGTAGGGGTCTTCTGACGTGATCCGCCGTTGAAAGGGTTGGTTCTGTGAATTTTTCCGCTTTCCATAATATGAGATGAGTTGGGTTTGACGATATTTTAGTTATTTTGAACTTTCACTCTCAAATCCCATTAGCACAGGGCTTTGGAGACTGGGAAGGGCGAAACAGGGGGCTAACTTTGCAGGGTGTTTCGCTCTTGTTGTTGCTTCTCTTAACTTTAAAAAACCTCAAGGATTTTTATCAAAAAAAGAGAAGATTTTAAAAAACTTATCAAAAATGCGAGGTTTTCCCCGCTTTAGGCAACGCAGAAAAAATCTTCGCCTTCGATAAATCCAAGAGGAAGGGCGAGGTCGCGGATTCGCTGCCGGCCGCCGGGACTGCCAACAGCACCGAGCAGGATTACGCGGTTTTTCATTTCTGCCATACCTTCACTACCGATCACGGGAACGCCGCCGATCTGGTTTCCGATCTGTTTCTCATTCACTTCAAAAAAAACTTCGATGAAAATTCCTTCCGCTTTCAGCATTTTGGCGATTCGTTTTCCAATGGGGCCGGCTCCGCAAATCGCGACACCTTTTTCGATAACCGGATCGAGGCGAGCGAGGTAGTGCGCTTTGGCGAGCTGAAAATTCTCCAACGAATAGCGGGATTGCTGACGGGTGGCGCGGGAATCGCTGTCATACCAATCCAGCAGAACGCGCTCCACTTTTCCTATGACCACTCCGGCTTCCATTAATCGAAGCCAGAGATCATAGTCTTCCGCCCAAACGCGATCAGCGTAGCCATCGAATTTTTCCAACACCGATCGCCGAATGAGAGCTGTGGGATTCGGGATCGGGCTATCGATAAAACGCTGATTCGCGATGTCAGCGGGAGAAACAACACTGTTGATCCACGTTTCGTAATCTGCGTAGCCTTTATCAGGCGGCCCACCGCCAGCGCGCTTTCGAATGCGAACTTGAGTCGCGCAGGCTCCCAAGTCGGGATTTTCGGCTAAAAAGCGGACTTGGTGCTGTAATTTTGCAGAATAAGCGAAATCATCGGAATCCATCCGCGCGATTAGCTCTCCCTGGGCTTCATGCCACGCTTGATTGGCGGCCGAGATGAAGCTGGATCCGGATCTTGCTTTCACCACTTGCACGCGGGAGTCCTGCCGCGCGAATTTTTTCATCAGGGAATAAGTCCCGTCAGTGGAGCTGTGATCGACCAGAACGAGCTCGAAATTCGGCAATGTTTGCGAAAGACAACTTTGAATAGCCATGCCAATCGTCGCCTCCGCATTGCGGGCTGGCATGACGATCGAGACCGGCAGGTCTGGTTTGGGACCGGGCAAAAGGTGCAAATTTGTGTTGCCTCAATTCAACAGGGTTTGATTGATGAGTCAACCCCGCAAAGTAGCGTCAGGGCTCATTCTTTGAATCCCAGAGAAAACGTCGTTGCGAATTAGTGGGGCTGACAGGCGTCTGCCGGTCTTTTATTGCGGTTCGATCGGAACGGGAAAATTTTACGGTCAGCCAACCCGAACCTCAGGCTTCCTTATACTGGTGGAAGCAACATTCAGATCAGAAGCGTATCGAAAACCGGGGCGCAGGGTTTCGAGGATTCGCATGGGTTTTGCGGGATCCCTGCGATCAGTATCAACGATCTTGATGAGGCTCCGGGTCGGAACGTCGAGAACGGCAATCAATGTTGCCGCCATCGTCGAGCGAAAAATGGCAGGGCTGAATTTCGCATTCGCGCAGTCAAAAGGGGAGTCGAAGTGAGATTGTGCCCGCTTGTTTCAAAAAGTCTTCGGCAATCTCGGTTTCGAAATCGAGGAGAAAATCGAATTTTTCATTTTTGCTGAGGATAAATCCTGCCCCCCAAATCAAATAATCGTCCTCTGACGCAACGGGTTTAGCCGATAACGTATTTGCTGGAAAGGACACCAAGGTTGCCGTGACTGGTTTGTCGCTGTGCAAATATTGATGCCCCTAACCAACCCGAACGTGAGGCGCAAAATAGCCCGTCGCTGTTTCAATCGGAACCGCAACCTGTCAGCCGAGATCTGAACTGAGAGAGTCCGACTCATGATCATTCACCGCGATATTAAAAAGACCCGCTCCACTTTCTGAATACGAATCGATCTCCGAACGCGTGTATTCGGCGCTCAAATAAAGTCCCGTAACTGATTTTCCAACTTCGAGATTTGCTCCGGTGTTTGCTTGAAGGGAAAGTGAATTGCTTTCTGTATCAGAAAATGCGGTGCGCTTGTTCAGTGCCGTACGTGAAATATCGTGCCGCATCTTGCCGCAGGCGATCAGGCCGTCCACGTAAAATGGGCCGTCATACCACGAACCATACGCAGAAATCACGGCACCATTTACTTGCGGGTCGCCAAGGCCGTTTCCGAGCTGCGCATCGGTTTCAGTCCATGATCCGGCAACACCGAGTGCCTGATACCGATTGGGGTGGTACTCTACCGCGACTGAAGCTGCGTAGGTTCGGAGATCCAGCGTGTCTGCGGCGCCAAAATTATCGAGATCCAAATCCATTGCATCACCCTGAACGAGAATTTCGAACCAACGACCATCATCGAGCATCGTAATTTCACTTTTTGGATTTTTTGAGCCAGAAAACTCATTGGCCCGTGCATTTCTGGAGCTGGTGAGATAACGTCCGGTCCGCAAAGCGGCAAGTCGGCCACCAATGTCACGGGTTGCTGCCGTGAGGCCCTGAAACGATCCAATTTGTTGAGCTGTCGGAGCTGGCAGGCCGTTTGCGGAGAGGGCTTCAACAATTGTAGGGCTGAAAACCAATGTCCGGCTTGGCCCCAAGGATGTCAGGGCGCCATCGATTTGAAATCCGGTCAAATTTTGGAGTTGAGAATTCAGCGTGCCGGTCGCGGTTGAAACCACTGAATTCGCTGAATTAGTAACATTGTTCACTGCTCCTCCGAGCGGCAAGCCTCCAAGTTGGGCGTGTGCGGTGATACTAAAGAAAATTAAAATGATTAGGGGGGGGATTCTTCATGACTTGTTCAAAATGAGGGCACAGATCATCGGTTATGAAAGGTGAAACTTAGAATTAGTTAAACTTTTCATTGTTGAGAAATTGCGATTTTTGATCCAACAGTATCGGTTCGATGATCGAACTCTATTGATTGGAAAAGCCATTTCGATCAAATAGGGTTGATTCATCGATCATACCCTGTTGATTCGTGAAATGTCTGATCCTGCTTCATCTGCTGAAATTTCCGAACTGGTTGCGCTGTTAGAACAACGGATTTCCGTGATTGGGGATTCGGAATTGCGGGAAAATGACCCGGATGCGCAGTTGGAGCAGTTAAAAAATGTATCAGAGGCGATTGGTGAACTTCACGTTCAGCTGAAAGACCGGATCCCCTTTCGCCTGGAGCATTTTTTAGAGCGTTGCAGCTTGGATAAAGCGCTCGATTGGGCTCGTGATATGCTGGCGGAGAAGGAGTCGTGATTTTACGTCTGGGCTTATTTCTGGTAGGATGAAGGGAAAGGTTGCATTTGTTTAACTTTTCCTAAATACTGTTGGGTAACTTTTCTGCCAAGGATATGCCTGCGAACGAGCCAAAATACACTGAAGACCAAATCCGCACGTTGGAGCCGCGTGAACACATTCGCCTGCGACCGGGGATGTACATCGGAAAGCTGGGAGACGGAACTTCGTCGGACGACGGTATTTACGTGTTGCTGAAAGAGACGATCGATAACTGCATTGATGAGTTCGTGATGGGCCACGGCAAGGTCATTGAGATTGAGCTGGAAGATAAATGCATGCGCGTTCGAGACTACGGCCGCGGCATTCCATTGGGAAAGTTGATGGATTGTGCATCGATCATCAATACAGGCGCAAAATACGATTCGGAGGCGTTTAAGAAATCGGTCGGCCTGAATGGTGTCGGTATCAAAGCCGTTAACTTTTTGTCCGGATTTTTTGAAATCCAGAGTTTCCGCGAAGGCGAGACCCGCGCGATGGAATTCGCCAAAGGCCTGGTCGTCGAGGAAATGAAACGTTCCCGCAAAACGAGGGAGAAAAACGGGACACTGGTCGTTTTTCAGCCAGATGAGGAAATTTTCGATACGTTCAACTGGGACATGGCGACGATCGAAACAATGATGCGAAACTACTCGTATCTGAATACGGGTCTGACTCTGACGTTGAACGGTAAGAAGTTCAAATCGCAGAATGGATTGCTCGATTTGCTGACTGAAAACCTTGAGGAAAGCAAAGCGGAGACGATCTACCCGACGGTTCACCTTTCGGGACCGGACATCGAAATCGCATTTTCCCACACTGAGCAAAACGGCGAGGAATATTACTCTTTCGTGAATGGCCAGCACACCACCATGGGTGGAACGCATCTCGCGTCTTTTCGCGAGGCGATTGTTTCAACGGTGCGGACTCACTTTAAAAAGCAGTACGATGCGGTCGATATTCGTTCGGGAATCGTCGCGGCGATTGCTGTGAAAATTGAAGATCCTGTTTTTGAATCGCAGACAAAAACGAAGTTGGGATCGACTCACATGGCTCCTGATGGTGAGTCGATTCGGTCATTTATTGGTAACTTTGTCGGCCAGCATTTGGATAACTTGATGCATCGCCGCAAGGAAACGGCCGAGCAAATGCTCGATAAAATTCAGCGCTCTGAGCATGAGCGCAAAGAGCTGAAGGGTATTAAGAAAATGGCCCGCGAGCGTTCGAAAACGGCGCGCGTTCACAACAAAAAGCTGCGCGATTGCAAGGCGCATTTTAATTCGTCCCACAAGCGAGCGAATGACACGATGATTTTCATTACCGAGGGTGATTCCGCTTCCGGTTCGATCACGAAATCGCGAAATGTGGAAACCCAGGCCGTATTTTCGCTTCGGGGAAAGCCGCTTAACACATTCGGCATGTCTCGTTCGGTGGTCTATCAAAACGAGGAATTTCACCTGCTTCAGTCCGCGTTGGATATCGAGAACGGCCTTGAAAGCCTTCGTTATAAAAAGGTTATTCTCGCGACCGATGCCGATGTTGATGGCATGCACATTAGACTTTTGACGCTGACATTTTTCCTTCAATTCTTCCCTGACCTCATTCGCGAGGGCCATCTCTACATTCTCGAAACGCCACTTTTCCGCGTCCGGAATAAAAAAGAGACGCGCTATTGCTACACCGATGAAGAACGCGTCAATGCGATTGAAGCGCTGAAGCCAAATCCTGAAATCACTCGATTTAAGGGACTTGGAGAAATTTCACCCGACGAATTTGCGTTGTTCATCGACGAAGATATTCGTCTCGACCAGGTCGAGATGCCGACTCGAAATCGTTCGGTCGAAGAATTGCTAACGTTTTACATGGGCAAAAACACGCCGCAACGTCAGGAATTCATCATCAAAAACCTGAAGGTGGAATCGGATGTGATCGAAGAAGAGCCGCCGGAAGAACGGGCCGAGCTTGAGGTTGTGAGTGCTGCCTGAGGTCGACGCTACGACTTCTCAGAACTTATTCTTCCACATCATCGACTCAACCGGAAGTGGAGTGCGTTCGTTGTATTTTGCAGATTTTTTCGAGCTGTAAGGCGTCAGGACTTCTCCGGAAACCTTGAAATAAATCAGCTGCCCAACCGGCATGCCTTCGTAAACGCGAACGGGCTGTTTTACGGAAATCTCAAGTGTCCAGTGATTGCAAAACCCAACGTCGCCTTTTCCTGCCGTCGCGTGAATGTCCATTCCGAGGCGGCCGACACTGCTTTTTCCTTCGAGGAAAGGCACCGTGTTATGCGTCTCGGTGTATTCGACGGTCGAACCGAGATAATTGATTTGCGGCTCCAAAACAAAGCCTTCGGGCGGGATTTCGAAATGCTCGATCTTGTTGTGTTTCTTGGCGTCCAGCACGCGATTTGAATACGTGGCGAGGTGCTTGGAAAGGTGGACATCGTAGCTGTTCGTGCCCAGACAGTCGCGGTCGTAGGGATCGACCACAATATTTCCATCGTTGATGGCTTCGAGAATTTCGGCGTCGGAAAGAATCATGAATTTCGTTTTCTTCGACACCGATAGGGAAGGGGAGCCCGTTTGTCAAAAAAGCTCTGCGGGAATCAAATCATCCCCGGCTTGCGGCTTCAATTTGTCGTCGCGGCGGCTGTTGGCAGTTTTGAGCTCTCCAACGGCGTAATCATCACCCAGTTCAGTGATTTCGATCACGCCAAGAATTTTCGTTCCGCGGCGAATTGTGAGCCGCTGCTTCATCTGAAGGTTGCGATCTTTTCCACCGTTGATCTCTACAAAGTTCCACTGGGAGTCATACAATTTCACCTGAGCGATCGCGGGTGAATTCTGAACGCGGGCAATCGCGGCGTCCTGTTTCTGGATTTCTTTACGGATTTTCGCGGCATCGGCTGCGACCTTCGTTTTATACTCCAGATACTTTTCCGGAGACATAGTAGTCGGGTCAATCGATTTCAGAAGCTCTTCGCCGTAAGCGACTCCGCCGGTTGCTTCCGAACCACTGGGAACAATAGTTCCCGGTCTTCCCCCGGCGGACACCACTGCTGACCCGGGATTACTTGCTAATGGAAAACCGGGCGGTGGAGTGATACCTGTCTCGCTCGACGTGATCGGTGTAGAACCTCCATTGCGAAGCGCCGCGATTTGCTGGTGCGCGATCATTTGTTCCTGGCGGCGTTGCTCAAGTTCCCGTTTGCGGCGCTCAAGTTCTGGACTTGGAGGTGCAGGAGCCGCTGGTGTGGTGCCACCGGTAAAAACATCAACCGGTGGTGGAGTTACGGCTGCTGGTGCACCTGCCGGATTCTGACTGTTTTTTACCACCGGAGGTTGATAATTCTGGTTACCCTGATTTTGGTAAGGTTGTTGCTGGTTGGGGTTTTGGTAAGGCTGTTGCTGCCCTTGCGTAAACTGTCCATTTGGATTTTGTGGCGCAAACTGCTGCCCTTGTTGTCCCTGCTGGGCATAACCGTTTTGCTGATTTTGCGCGTAAGGCTGCTGTGGGCGGTCTCCCCAACTGGCTCGTTCTTTCTCCAGTTTTGAGTCTACGACGTCTTTGTAGAGCATCGCGCAAACGACAAACAGTAAGATTCCAGCAACGACCAATGCGATCGTGCCTGTGTTGTTTTTTGCAGCTACCGGAGCTGTTGATCCTTCACTCATAACCTGTTGTTGTTTCGAAAATGTTCAATCCCAAGCCGCAACCTCTAATTTGCGGGGAAATAAATATACTACAATTCTGACTTCATAAAAAGACTCATTTTTCGGCCGGTTTTTGTGGCTTGGCATGTCTTTTTTTGTCAAAACGAGGCCGAGTGTTGAACTTGCATCTCACGTACGAAGCAACAGGGTCTGTTCGTCGAACTTACCGTATTGGTTCATTGATCGAACCCTATTGGATCGTGATTTGCGTAATCGCGTAGCAGGCTGCATTTTGCTTGCATGAATTTTTGATGAACTCTATAGGCTTCTATATCCATGTCGGCTAATTACTCACAACGGGCCTATCGCCACATTCGCAAAAAATTGCTGGATGGCACGGTTTCGCCTGGATCAAGGCTTTCTTATGGGACGATTGGAAAAGAAATCGGGATCAGTGCGACGCCGGTTCGCGAGGCGGTGGGGCAACTTGCCAGTGAAGGATTTGTCGAATTGGTTCCTCAGTTGGGAGCGGTCGTTCGCGAGCTGACGCGAGATGAGGCCATTGAGTTGTATGAGCTTCGGGAGGCGTTGGAATCGTATGCAGCGGCGCGTGCTGCTGAACGAATCAGCGAACGGCAAATCGCGGAATTAACCGAAAATTTGAAAGCATCAGCCGCCTTGGTTGAAGATGTCCGAAAATCGGGAAATGCGACGGCGAGTCAGGAAATTGCGAAACAATTCCACGCGCTGGATTTGGGATTTCACATGACGATTATCGAAGCCTCGCGAAATCGCCGCATGGTGAAAGTCGTGGGAGATTCTCACATTTTGACCCGAATTTTTCAAGCTGATCGCCACGAGTTTCAGCTCGAAATTCTTGAGCAAACCCAGACTGAACACGAAGCAATTACTTTGGCCATTCAATCTGGAGAAACGAGTTCCGCGCATGACGCAATGCTGCGTCACATCAGAAACAGCCTCGATCTGACGCTTGCCGAAGCGGACGACGAATCCACTGATCGCTGGTGGGCTGAGTAATTTTTAAAAACGAATCACACTATGAAAACCCCGCTTTTTTGCCTATTTTCTGCACTCGCGATCTCCGCTTTTTCGGCGGATGACGAGTGGAAGCTGCAACCGCTGAAATACAACAACCCTGGCCTCAAAGTTGATCTCGGAGTTGGCCTGTGGGCATGGCCGATGCCGATGGATTATGACGGTGATGGCGATTTTGATTTGCTCGTGGCGTGTCCGGATAAACCGACCAACGGCGTCTATTATTTCGAAAACACGAGCGATGACCCGAAGGTGAAAATGCCGGTTTTCAAAGCTGGGGTTCACATTGGTAAAACAACCCACAATTTCCAAGTCAGCTACGTGGACGGGAAGCCTCGTATTTTAAAGCCAGGCTACGAAATGGTGCGCGGCGACGATGGAAAATTCAATTTCGCCAAGCCAACGAAGATTCATTCCACAACGAATGTTCACAAAAATGGAGTGCGCGGAAACATGTGGCGCTACGTGGATTACGACGGCGATGGTGATCACGATTTGTGCATCGGCGTGGGTGATTGGACCGATTACGTGTGGGATCACGCCTACGACTCGAGCGGGCGCTGGCGCAATGGTCCGCTTCACGGTTACGTTTATTTTGTCGAAAACGAAGGCACCGACGCGAAGCCAAAATATTCTAAAAACGCGGAAAAAATCAAAGCCGGCGGCGGCGATGTCGACGTTTACGGCTGGCCTAGCCCGAACTTTGCCGACTTTGATGACGACGGCGATTTGGACCTGCTCTGCGGTGAATTCATGGACGGCTTCACCTA
>ERZ887942.2168-NODE-2168-length-12418-cov-6.168891_pt1 | contig 12418 bp, 10 predicted proteins | sample MGYA00521099_ERZ887942 | MGnify/ENA primary metagenome ERZ887942 (study PRJEB32303, sample SAMEA104408605) | aquatic metagenome | biome: Brackish water; feature: Pelagic; material: water | place: Baltic Sea | collected 2014-06-07T06:48:00 | depth 16,251 m ... | reverse complement strand
CTGGCTGAACAAACAGCCCGACGACGAGCAGCAGGGTGCCGACGGCGGTTACTGCAGCGCCGATGATCAACTGTTGCTTCTTCAACGCGTCAAATCCCAACTCAGGACGCATTGCGGCAACCGGCGGGATCGTTGCGGCGCGCCGCGCCGGGACGAAGACCGAGAGCATCGTGACGCCGATACCGACCGCAGCTGCGGCGACGAACGTTCTCGGTTCGAGGATCGTCGACGTGTCGGGGAACCCTGCACCGGCCTGGTTGAACGCCCAGACAATGAAGCGCGACACGCCGATGCCACCAAGGATGCCGAGCCCAGTGGCGATCAGGCCGAGGACGAAGGCCTCAGCCACAATCATTCGACGCACCTGTTTTGACGATGCGCCCACGGCCCGGAGTAATGCCAACTCACGCAGGCGTTGTCCGATGGTGATCTGGAAGATGTTGTTGATGATGAAGGCAACAATGAATGTCGTGATGAAGGCAAAGATCAGCAGGCCCGTTCCGAAGACAGAAATGAATCCGTCGACGTCGCTCTGGCCCTCGGCGGAGAGAACTTCGCCGGTAACGACTTCGTTGCGAGCGGGGATCAGGTTTTCGATGGCGGCCTGGACGACAGCGGCGTCTGCGCCGTCTGCGAGCCTGATGTCGATGGCGTCGACCTTGCCGCCAGAGCCGAACTTCTCGATGGCGGTCGGAATGTCGACGGCAACTACCGATGCTCCGAGGAAACCGTCAGAATCGGCTGCGCCAATCGTGCCAACCAACGTGGCTGAATGCGTGCCGGTGTCGGTGAGGTAGCCAACGGTGTCGCCAACCGAGTACCCGACGCGGTCAGCCGAAGCTTTGTCGACGACGACCTCACCCGCACCGCTCGGGGCTCGCCCGTCTTTCAACGTGACGCCCTGCAGACCCCCCTCGCCAATGTAGGAGAAACCGAGTGCTGGGCCGCCCGTGGTGGCGACGATGTCGCCATCTTGATCGAGGAGCTGCGCGAAACGCGTGAGCGAGGGCTCGATGATTTCGATGCCGTCGATACCTCGCAGATCGTCAGCGATCGTTGCATCGATCGGATCCCGACTGCCGTCGCCATCGAAGGCTTCGGTGGCGCGAACCTCAAGGTCGACCTCTGAGACAAGCTCGTCGAAGAGGCCGGTGAATGTGGCCCGGAGGCTGTCGGCGAGAACGAACGAACCGACGACGAATGACACTCCGGCGGTCATCATCAAAGCAATGGCGATGGTGCGTCCGAGGCGGGCGCGGATGCTCTTACGCGCGAGCAGTGCGGTTGATGAGAAACTCATGTCAGCTTCCGTGCTGCTTCATCTGGTCAATGACCTGGTCGGCGGTCGGATTGTTGAGTTCGCCGACAATCTTGCCGTCGCCAACAAAAACGACACGGTCGGCGTACGACGCGGCACTCGGGTCATGAGTCACCATCACGATGGTCTGACCGAATTCGCGGACTGCGCGCCGCATGAAATCGAGGATTTCAGCACCGGTCTCGGAGTCGAGGTTGCCGGTCGGCTCGTCGGCGAAGATGATCTTTGGCTGCGAGGCGAGTGCGCGCGCGACAGCGACACGCTGCTGCTGGCCGCCGGACAACTCACTGGGTCGATGCTTCAAACGGCCCTCAAGCTTGACGGCAGTGACGACCTGGTCGATCCAGGCGGCGTCGCCGGTCTCGCCGCCCAGCATCATTGGGAGTTTGATGTTCTCCTCAGCGGTGAGCGTCGGAATCAGGTTGAAGGCCTGGAAGACGAAGCCGACGTCGGTGCGGCGAAGCTCGGTGAGCTCCTTGTCGCTTAGCTTTGCAAGGTACTTGTCGCCGATGTACGTGGCGCCGGATGTCAACGTGTCAAGCCCGGCCAAGCAGTGCAGCAGCGTCGACTTACCTGAGCCGGACGGGCCCATGATTGCTGTGAACTTCCCAGTCTCGAAGGCGACCGTGACGTCGTCGAGGGCCTTCACTTGGGAATCGCCGGTGCCATAGATTTTGCTGGCACTGACAGCACCAGCCGCAGCAGTTGGCGCGGTCGAAGCGGGGGCAGGACTCGGCATTGCAGCAGTCATAGCAAAGAGCCTGCCGAACATGGCCCCAGGAAGCATCCACCCTGTGGCGGTTCTCCGTCACCCTGCAGGTTGATCGTGCAGCCCTGTCACACTTTGGTCTGGTCGGAATTTGACACTCTTGTCCACGGGTCGGCCGCTGCCGCTATCGCCGGTGGAGATGTCATTACAACCAGTCGATTGGTCGGCCGATCGCAGCTGAGGTCTCGCGGATAACAGCCATACAAAGCACGACGCTAGTCATCCGTGTGAGCCGACTGATCCCCCGTGGGGTGGATTGCCGTACGCTCTGGGGTTGATGGCGTGCGTTTCTTGCTCACGGCTGCTTCCAGACGGCGCGCGGTTCTGCCCGTTCTGTGGGCACGAGGTCGTTGGCGCCGCCACTGAAGAGCGCCGCGTCGTCACCGTGGTATTCGCTGACCTCGTCGGTTATACGGCGATGAGCGAGCATCTCGACCCTGAGCAGGTCAAGCGCCTCATCGATGGCGCGTTCGAGCTGCTTGTCGCTGACATCGTTGCGTTCGGCGGACGCGTTGACAAGATCCTCGGTGATGGAATTCTTGCGATCTTCGGTGCTCCGGTGGCTCATGAGGACGACCCCGATCGGGCTGTCCGTGCCGCGATGCAAATGCATTCGTCGCTTGAGCGATTCTCGCGGAGCCAGTTGGATCGCGATGGCGAACTCCAGCTCCGCATTGGCGTGAACACTGGCGAGGTGTTGGTCGGTTCGGTTGCTGGCACTGCCGACTACACGGCGCTCGGTGATGTGGTCAACCTTGCGTCAAGGTTGCAGTCGCTCGCACCACCCGGGTCGGTGTACATCGGTGATGCCACGGCCGCGCTCCTCAGCGACGAGATCTTGCGCGAGCGACTGGCTGATGTCACCGTTCGTGGCCGGAAGCAGGTCGAGCAGGTCTGGAACGTGCTTGGCCGTCAGCGACAGCTGCCCCGGACTGGCACGCGCAGCGTGGTCCCGTTCGTCGGCCGAGGACCGCAGCGCGAACTTCTCCAGTCGGTGATGGCAATGGTCGCCAACGGCCGCTCGGGTGTTGTTTCAGTGACCGGCGAGGCGGGCGCTGGTAAGACGCGACTGGTCAACGAACTCCTCGATGAGTTTCCCAGTCGGCGTGTCACGATTTTTGCCGGGGTCTGTGCCCCATACGGCGAAAACAACGTGTGGGCGTCGATTGCCACAGCGCTCTATCGACGGCTCGACCTCGACCCGTCGCTTCCCTCCGATCAGCTCCGCGCTATCGCGCGGTCGAGAGCTGTGTCGCGATACGACTTCCGCGCTGACGACCCATCGCTCGATCGGTTCGTTGATGCTGCACTCCACATGCTTGGCCACTCGTCGGCATTCGACGACGTCAACCCGGGCGAAGCACGCGAAATGCTCTTCAGCCTGATCGTCGAAGGGCTCCGGCGGCGGTCGAGGTCCGGTCCCGTCGTTCTTTGGCTCGACGATCTGCAATGGGCTGACCCTCTCCTCATCGACCTGCTCCACCGCCTCGCGCGGGCGATGGTCGATCGGCCGTTCTTGATCGTCACTGCGCAGCGCGATGGCGTCGACACCAATTGGCCGCCTGCCTCTGACCACCCCGTCACCGTCCGGATGCCACTCGATCCGCTGTCGCGGACCGAAGCTGACGTTCTGATGTCGGCAGTCCTGGGCGAGGCCTCGAACGATGTACTCGCCGACAAGCTGTACGAACGCAGCGGCGGCAATCCGCTGTTCCTGACCGAGCTTGCTGGCCTCGCCAAGTCGACTCCAGAAAGCACGGAGTTGCCGGGTTCGCTGCGAGCGCTCATCGCTGCACAACTTGATCGGCTGCCTCCTGGTCAACGTTCGATTCTCGACAATGCGTCGGTACTCGGAGCTGGAGGTCCCGTGGAATCGTTGCAGCAATTTGCCGCGGCGCTCGGCCAGTCGTACGAGCGAGCTGGTGTCGACGCGCTGGAGGCAGAAGGTTTACTCGAACTCGACGATGGGTGGTGGCACTTCCGTAGTGACGTTGTGCGCGAGGTTGCCTATCAGATGTTAACCAAGCTGGTTCGAGCGCAGCGCCACGCGGGGGTCGCAGCGGTAATGAGTGACATGACAAGAGTCCCGGTCGAGTTGCTTGCCCACCACATGGCGACCACCGCCGAGCTGATGGGCGAGATCGGGCCGGTAGCGGGTGTGTTGCCGGGTGCCAAGTCCCGTGCGGTTGAGTTATTGGCGCAGGCGACGCAGCTCTCGCTCAACGTGGGAGCATTCGCTCAAGCAATCCGGCATGCGTCGCGCGCCCTGGACCTCGGCCCAGACAGCGCTGAAGTGTCCCGTCATCTGGTGCTGTTGCGTTCCGAGGCACTTGTTGGTCGGCGTGAAGCCGACGCCGCCCGAGTCGACGCTGCCGACGCACTCGAAGCGGCAGTCGCTGCTGGCGACGCCCGACACGAAGGAATTGCCCGTCGTCTACTCGGCCAGCTCGCGCAGATCAGTGGCAATCTTGATGCAGCGCGCGTCGAGCTCGGGCACAGCGTCGACATCTTCCGAAAATTGGGTGACGACACCGAGTTGGCCGCGTCACTTCGTGAACGTGGTTTTGCCGAAGTCTTCGGGGGATCACTCGGCGACGCCGACTGGCTACTCGGTGAATCTGAAGCGCTATCCGAGCAGCTGGGCGATCGTCGGGGTCGGGCATGGGTCCGACAGCATCAGGCCTGGGTTGCCTTCCTTTCCGGCGACGTCGAACTCGGTGAGAAGCGTCTGCATCTTGCGTCGAGCGAGTTCGCTGAGCTTGGCGACCGATCAGGGGGCAACTGGGCAAATGGGTTACTTGCGTTTGTTCGTTTTTTCTCCTTTGATTTTGAGGAGGCCGAGCGACTCGCCAACGAAGTACGTGCCGAAGGTGTCGAGCTCGGCGACCGCTGGGCTCCGGCCATGATGGACTCGTTGCTCGGGTCGATTCGGCTGTGGACTGGAAATTTCACGGCGGCTGAGGCGTTGTCGCGTCGGGCCCTCACTGAGTTTCGCGCACTGAACGACAAGTTCGGCCTCGTCCAAGCATTGGGGCCGCGCAATCGTGCGCTTGTCGCGCTCGGGCGCGACGCCGAAGCCGAGCGCGGGCTCGAAGAAGTGTTGGCCCTCGGGGATTCGTTTGGCGATCTTGCATTTCCGGTCATGGCGGCAGCCGGTGCGGCGGTGCACCTCGGGCTCGGTGAGCGCGCCGCGGTGATTGGCGAGACCGCAGTCAATCGAATGGAATCGATGGGAGCCAACGGCGCCGAGGCGACGATCACCTATGCATTGGCGCTCTGTCAGTCGAGTCGGGCTGACGAGGCGTTGGCGATGCTCGATGGCGTCACAGTCGACTCACCGTACGGTCATGCCGTCCGAGCAATAGCGGCTTCAATGCTCGGTGACAATGAGCAACCAATCGCCGATGCCGAGGCCGTGTTGGCTAATGGCGGCTCGACCTACCTCGATCGGGTGCTCGCCAACCTCGGAGCTGCTGGTGCCGAAGTCCGCAGCGGGGCCATAGCGGCAGCGGAACATCGGCTCGCTCGAACACAGGAACTGGCAGACGAGACCGGTGACCAGGTGGCTATCCGGTTGGTCGCGCACGCCTGCGCGACCCTGCTTCCCGATGTGGCATCCGGCCAGTACCGCTTCCCAGATGGCGATCTCCGCGTCGGATGGCATCGAGTGATCACCGGGCTTGCGGGCCTGGTCGGCCACCCATCGAGTTGACCAATGGGTGAGCAGCACTTTCGTACCGGCCTGATCGTGGGCCGCTTTGACCCACCGCATTTGGGCCATTCATACATGATTGACGCTGCGGCGCAACGCTGTGAGCGGCTCGTGGTGTTCGTCAACAGTTCGACCGATCGGGACACTGCGCCAGGCCCGCTTCGCGCCGAGTGGCTGGGCGATCTGCACCCCGACGTCGTTGTGCTTGAACTCCGCCACCGGCTCGGCACGAACTTTGACGACGAGGATCTTTGGTCCAAGTGGATGGCGACGTTCCACGATCACTGGCCGCACGAAGTTGGGCCGCATGCGGTTTTTTCGTCGGATGATTACGTAGGCGAAATTGCTCGACGCTTCGACGCCGTGGCGGTCGTGGTCGACGCTGACAGAGTCAACGTCCCGATCAGTGCCACGCAGATCCGTGAGGCACCGGGAGATCACCTCGACCGTCTTGCACCCGCCGTGAGGTTGTGGGTCGAGACGAACTGGCTGGGGCACGAAAAAGCACACCCAGGAGATTGAGGTCCGAGGTGTGCTTCTTCGAAGTTGCTGTGCTCAGCGGTTGGGCTGCTTGGTGACTCGGAGATATGGCTTGACCGGATCCCAGCCTTTGGGGAAGAGGGTCTTCGCCTCTTCATCGGAGACGCCGGGGACGATGATCACGTCGTCGCCGTCGTTCCAGTTGGCCGGTGTGGCGACCTTGTGGTCGGCAGTGAGTTGCAAGCTGTCGATGACCCGCAGGATTTCGTTGAAGTTGCGGCCGGTCGAGGCCGGGTAAGTCAGGGTGAGCTTGACCTTTTTGTCAGGGCCGATGATGAATACCGAACGCACAGTGAGCGTGTCGTTGGCGTTTTCGTGGATCATGTCGTAGGCGTCAGCAACATTGCGGTCGGAGTCGCCGATCATCGGGAAGTTGACGGCAGTGCCGACGACCTCTTCAATGTCTTTCTCCCACTCGATGTGGCTCTCGACCGGGTCGACCGACAGGCCAATCACCTTGGTGTTGCGCTTGTCAAACTCCGGCTTGAGTGCTGCGACGGTGCCGAGCTCGGTGGTGCAGACCGGCGTGAAATCCTTGGGGTGGCTAAACAGCACGCCCCACGAGTCGCCGAGCCATTCGTGGAAGTTGATCTCGCCTTGAGTGGTGAGGGCGGTGAAGTCGGGGGCGATGTCGCCGAGACGGATGGCCATAATGAGCTCGCTTTCGTGGGGAGTCGTGATCGGGGTGGCGGCGTGACCGGGGTAACCGGGGTGACCGGTGACCGGTGACCGGTGACCGGGGGAGCCGACAGTGTGGACGAGCCGAGGAGGTTGCCGGGGCTCGGTCATTGCACGTTAGCCGCTAATGTCGATAAAGCAGGTCGGATTTATCAAGAATTGGCCTGGCGGGTGTGTCTGGTTGTCTGGCCGTTAAGGACCAGGCGTCGTAGTGTGCGGTCATGAGTATTCCCGTTGAGTTGGCTCACCTCCGTGCGAAGACCACCGAGTACACATGGGCGTACTTGCTGACGGTGCGGCCCGATGCCACGCCACATCTTGTCTCCATCTCCCCGCAGTGGTTTGAGCAGTCGGGTGCTGGTGATGGTGCCGGTGATGGTGCGGGTACTGATGCGATGATTCTGCTTTGCGTCAGTGCTGGAACGGCGCGCAATGCAACGGCCGGCGCGACGATCACGCTGTGCTACCCGCCGCTTGATCATGATGGATACAGCCTGATCGTCGACGGCACGGCCGGTGCTGTTGATCAAGTTGAAGGAAGCCCAATCGTCGACGTCCCGGATGGTAAGCAGCTCATCCGTTTCTCGCCGACCGGTGCCGTGCTTCACCGGTCAGCAACACCGGGTTTCGCGAATTCAGCCACCGGTTGCGCGAACGATTGCCTTCCTCTCACTGCTCAGGACTGAGCGCCGGTACTGCATGCCAAGGATCGAACCTGTTGTCCCTCCAACAGAAAGCGGTCTGATGGCCGGCGGCCGCATCGATCAGGCCGCGGTGCGCGTCGGTGGCCCGGTGGTCAGGACTTGGCCATCCGGTAGTCGCAGCGTGAGCGCACGTTGGAGCCCGAGCTCGATGGCCCAGCCGTCGTCGTGAATCTTGTGGTGATGGTGTGAGCAGACTGGCAGCAAATTGCCCAGATCAGTTCGCCCGCCGTGCCGCCACCACGTGATGTGGTGCAACTGACAACGGTCATAGCTTGAGCGGCATCCCGGGATGGCGCATGACGAATACAGCCCGCGAAGCGCTCGCCGCTGAGCGCGATTGGCCAACCGAGTAGCCCTGCCGAGATCAAGCCGCCCGGGAGCATGCAGCACCAAGCCATCGGCGATCACGACCGCTGAGACTTCGGACTTGAGGTCATTGCCGAGTAGTTCGGCAAGCACGTCGTTGGGTACTTCGACAGGAATAGGCCACGTCACGCACGCAGGAGATGTCGGGGTCGAATCGGCGTCGGTGCGGGCCCCGTTCGTGTTGGGCCCGTTCGTGTTGGACCCGGTGGTGCCGGGTTCGGCCGCGTGAGCCGGGTCGTCGTGACTGCGGTGATTGATTGGGCGGCGTCCACCCGCTGCCTGATTCAGCGATACGTCGATGACCGCGACGAACTCTGGTCGGCCGGACTTTGACCGCGAGGCAGCACCGTGTCGAAGGCCAGGCGTCCTCGGTGGGGCGCCATCGGCGGCGTTCCTGAGGCCGACCGCGCCGGCACGCTCGATCAGTCGACTGAGCGCCAGGGCTCGGAGATATTTCTGCTTTTCGATGGGATCCGTCGGACACGTTGGTGACTCCGCCTCGGCGAAGAGGGTCTCAACAGCCGACTCGAGTGTGGCGGCGAGTCGTATACCAGTGACGGGATCGAATTTGCCGCTCACGCGCCACATGCCTTCGTCATCGACCCAGGTGGACAGCGCAGTTGATCGGCGCTGCCGTTCGAGCCGGGCCACGCCGTCATCAGCGAGGATCCGTGACACCTCGTCACGGAGACGCTTGGCAAAGTCGGGCACCGTTGCAACGGCTGCGACGTCAACGAGATCGGCCACCTTGTCGAAGAGAACAACGGACAGCTTGTCGTCGAGATGCTTCGCTGCCCGGCTCAACACATCGACGTGGCTGCCACTGATGAGGCCGGCATCGAGCGCTGCGGCCATTTCGGGTGCAGCGTCGAGTGTGCGAGTGCGCTCGAGGATTCGGCTGGCGTCGTTCAAGGTGCCGCCGGCCGCCTCGGCGACGTCTTTCTCCGGAAACGACGAGCCCGCAGCGATGCGTCGTGCGAAATTGGCCTCAGCTGAGTCAAAGAATGACCGTAAGACGCGAACGTCGGCCAGCCCGGCCTGCAGCTCGACCATGGTGGCATTGGCGTTGGACTGCAGGTGGGTCACCCGTTCCAATTGTTCGATCGCCCCTGCTGTTCCCATGAGTTCCACCATAGAGATGGGGTGTCACAGAGTATTTTGCAGCGGAGCCGGTCGATGCTGACAGCGTCGCTCGCGGACGAGCTTCCTGCGCAGAACAGGTTCAGTCGAGCGTGATGACCGCGGTGTTCAGCGGGCCACGGTTGACCGACGCTGTGGCGGTGCGGCGTTTGCCGTACAGGTGCACGACCACCTGCGGGTCGGCCTCAATGTTCTTGAGCCACTGCGAATCGCTGCGCACCGTGCTCACGACGAGCCGGTTACCCACGCGAGCTGTGAGCAGCGGTACCTGGCGTGGCTGGCCCGACACCCGGCCGGTCACTTCGAGCACGACAGCGCCGCCGCCGATGGGCAACGGGTTGCCCGCTCCTGCGAGCACGGCGGGTCGGATAACGCTGTTCAACGTGCGGAACGCCGCTTGTGAAACCTTTGTCTGGGCCTCGCGCAACTGATCCATGATGGTGACGCTACCCACGCTTCTGGCACCTACGCTTTGAGGTCGTGGATGTAACAGCAAGTGAAACGCCGGACGCGACCGAGCAACGGGTGCGCCAGATCGTCGCGCAGTTCAACGCTGACAAGCCGGACATCGACGCACGGGTCATCGACTGCGATCCCCATCTGGCCGATACCGCCCAATTCGTTGAGGCCTACGGCTACACCCTTGGCCAGTCGGCCAACACCCTCATCGTGATCGGCAAGTCCGACCCGCCCGTTTACGTCGCCTGCGTTGTGCTGGCGAACACGCGGCTCGACGTCAACAAGGTTGTCCGTCAGAAGCTCGGTGCGAAGAAGTGCTCGTTCGCCCCGGCTGAGATGACCGAAGAACTGAGCGGAATGAAGGTTGGCGGCGTGACACCGCTCGGGCTCAGCGAGTACATGCCGTTGTGGGTCGACAGCAGAGTGACAGCACTCTCCGAAATCGTGTTGGGCGGAGGAAGCCGAGCCTGCAAGTTCGTTGGTTCGCCGGAGATCTTGCTCTCACTCCCGAACGTCCAAGTCGTTGAAGACCTGGCAAAGCCGGTTCCGGAAGCACCTTCCGAGTGACGCTTTTCGCTCAAGCATCGGCTACCGGACTCGAACCGACACTGGAGAGGACGCTCGACCTCATTGGGGTCTTCGCGTTCGCGATTTCTGGCGGTCTGCTCGCTGTACGTAAAGGGTTCGAACTCGTCGGCGTCACGTCACTTGCACTGGTCACCGCGCTTGGTGGCGGTGTGGTCCGCGACCTTCTGCTCGGTGCGACACCGCCGACCGCATTCAGTGAGGTGCTGTACCTGGTCGTTGCACTCGCTGCAGCGGCTGTCGTGTTCCTCGGCCACTGGATGATCACCCGCACCCTCAACCGAGCAGTGCTGATCTTCGACGCTGCAGGCCTCGGCCTGTTCTGCGTGACCGGAGCGATCAAAGCATCGACGCTGGGGGCAAGCCTGGTGGGTGCGATCCTGATCGGTGTGATCTCGGCGGCGGGCGGTGGCATTATCCGCGACGTGCTGGCGAACGAGCCGCCGAGCCTCTTCCACCGATCGAGCACGCTGTATGCAATTCCCGCTGGCGTCGGAGCGACGGCTGTCGTGGTTGCGTGGCGAAACGGCTGGTACTCGGGTGGCGTGGCGATCGGGGTGGCCATCGCAGTGTTCGCGGTCAGGCTTGCTGCGATGCAGTTCGGGTGGCGCGCACCGATGCCACTGCGTGCACCGTTTGTCGCCGAGTAGTCACCGCTGACGGGCCAGATGGAGGCACAGTGAATTGCCCGCTCAGCCGAGTGCCGTAGGTGGCTGCTTGCCGCGTCGCGATTGGTCGACGATCACAGCGACCGAGAGCAACCCGATGAGGGTGAATGCCATCGCTGCCATCTGAGGAATCGTGAACACGCCGAATGCCTCGACCCACTTGGCAGAGCATGGGTCGTCGAACGAGCAGGAGTTTGATCGTTCGGGGAACCATTGGACCTGAATGTGATAAGCGGAAATGGCCAGCCCGATACCTGCGAGTGCGAGGGCATATCGCATGACCAGCCGATCCCGTAGCAGCACCGCGAGCGGGAGGATGATTGCCATGGGGTACATCGCAATGCGCTGGTACCAGCACAGCTTGCACGGGACGAAGCCGACGTGCTCGGAGAAGTAGAGGCTTCCGGCTGTCGCAGCGATCGCGACGGCAGCAGCGATCGGCGGTGCCGCTGCGATCAGCCTGGAGCGCGTTGCCGGCGCCGCATAGGCGGCGATTGCACCGGCGAACCCGGCGAGCAGACAGGTAGCAAAAAGGGCGGCAACGGTTTCAGGTGTCATGATCAGTTCTTCACAATAACCAGTGGTAAGAGTTCCTCGAGGGCGGTGGGGTCACAGAGTTCGGTTCCTTCGGTCAGGTGTCGAATGGCAGGGATTGCTGCTGCGGACCCTCTTGACAGCGACTCGCTGAGGCTCCTTCCGGCGGTGCGGTCAGAAGTGAGGTTCGAGACGACACGCAACGTTGAGTTGCGCGACCGATGCGGTATTCGGCAGAGAGATTGTTGTCGAGATCAGTTCGGCAAGGTCGGCCGCGTCGATCATCGTGGCCTGGTCGCCACCAAAGTCTTTGGTCATGTCGGTGGCGATGAATCCAGGGCAGACCGACGTGACGCGGATGCCGTCATCCCAACCCGCTTGCTTCGTTGCCTCCGACAGCGCGAGCACTGCGTGCTTCGACATCGCGTAGCCCGGCGCGAATGTTCCCATGACTCGCAAACCGGACAATGAGGCAATGCTGACGACGCGTCCGCTGCCATCGGTTCGCAGGTGGGGGAGCGCGAGTTGAATCATTCGAAACGGCGCTTTGACGTTGACGGCCCACATCGCATCGAGCGATTCTTCGGTGAGAACGTCAAGCTCTGCGGTGTCGATGATCCCCGCATTGTTGACAAGACCGGACAGCGACCCGAATCGCTCGATGGTCGCGTCGACCCACTCGGCATCAGTCCCCGGTCGGGTTGCGTCGTAGCGGTGGCACAGCACCCGATTGTCGTCGCACCCGTCCATCGAACGGCGTAACGCATCGAGGTCGCGGCTCCCGACACTGACGTTGTATCCGTCGTTGTGGAGCCGTCGTGCAATGGCGTTTCCCAGACCTCGATTCGCTCCGCTGATCATGATTGTTCTGCCGGTTGGGTCAAGCATGACGCGACCGTATCCGATGCGGTGCGTCCGGAAACTGGTGGCGGGACGGTTGCATCG
>ERZ887942.2167-NODE-2167-length-12419-cov-6.477273_pt1 | contig 12419 bp, 10 predicted proteins | sample MGYA00521099_ERZ887942 | MGnify/ENA primary metagenome ERZ887942 (study PRJEB32303, sample SAMEA104408605) | aquatic metagenome | biome: Brackish water; feature: Pelagic; material: water | place: Baltic Sea | collected 2014-06-07T06:48:00 | depth 16,251 m ... | reverse complement strand
TCTCGCTACGGTGACCGAAGCCAACGTCGATTACGTCGGCTCGATCACCATCGATCGCGAGTTGATGGATGCTGTTGGCTTTTGGCCTGGTGAGAAGGTGTTGATTTCCAGCAACTCGACAGGGGCACGCCTCGAAACTTACGTGATCGAAGGCGAACGGAATTCCGGCATCATCGGAATCAACGGAGCCGCCGCGCACCTCATCAACGAAGGTGAGAAAGTGATCATTATGGGCTTTGAACTGACCGAAAAGCCAGTCGAACCGAAAGTCGTCCTCGTCGACAACGAAAATCGCATCACTCAACGCCTTCACGAAAAGGCCGAAATGTTGGTCCCCGCTTCGTAATTTGTTTCGTGACAAATCCTGTTATCTGAAAGGAACTGATTGTGCGGTAGCAAGCCGCGCCGATTGTGGCACCTTCTGCGCATGGAATCCTGCCGACGGACTTTATTTTTTACAGCTCTCATTTTTTCGCTGACCACTCATTTCTCGATCGCTCAAGATGACGCGAAAAAAGACGGAAATAAAAAGGAGACCGCGCCGCCAAATTCAAACGAGCTTTTCAAAAGTGACTTCAACGATCTGGAAGTCGGTGACATTCCTTCGAACTGGATGGCGCTGGATGGCGAATGGTCTGTGATCGAGCTGGACGGATCCAAAGTTCTGCAGTTGTCGCCCGATCCGCTGGTTGAAGCCTCAATTCAATTCGGAAAATCAGTCAAAGGCGAAGGCGCCACCGCGACCGTTCGAGTGAAGGCGAATCGCAAACGCCGCACCGCTCCCCGCTTTGGTTTGGGCCTTCATGGCGGAAACGGATTCCATTTCCGCGTGGTGGGAGTCACCAAAAAAATCGAGCTTAAAAAAGGCGACGATATCATGCAATCAGTCGATTTTGACTGGCGTCCCGGCGAATGGCATTTCATGGAATTGACCGTAAAACCTGCGGATACCGCGTGGACCGTCTCTGGAAAAATCTGGGCAGAAAGCGATGAGAAGCCGGAGCAGAATCAGCTCGAATACATCGCCACCGACGTAAAGCTGTCAGGGAAAGTCAGCGTGCTGGCTACACCGTATGCGGGATTGCCGATCTATTTTGATGACCTGACAGCGATGAACCTGAGTGAATGTGCGGAGTGATGTTAGCAAAATCTTCCGTCTTTAACTTACTTATCGCTCTCCAACAAATCATCCATCGACTCCAGCATGTCGTCAAAGGTGTCGTCGAACAGATCAAATTTCACTTCGGTGACGAGTTCATTCACGGCTTCGACATCGCGCCGGTGAATGAGAATCTCGATTTCTTCGGCACTGAATGTTTCGAAAAAGTCGTTTCGTTTTCCGTTCCGAAGCCGAATCACCAGAGTCCCTCCGCCGAAAATAAGTGCGGGTTTGAAATGAATCCGTGAGACGGATTTTTGCGGCAGATCAATCATCGGGGGCGGCTCATCGATAAATTGAACGGCATCACCTCGAAAATTTCCCGCGAAGCGAATTGCCTCAGTCACCCGATCATAAACCATCCGACCGGGGCCAGCACTAAGCTGACCGATCGCTTTTTTGAGAGTAAACGGGATAACATTCATTGCGGAATTGAAACATGCTCTTCGGCAATCAGCGAGCGCGAAAAGGCGAGTTGTCATCCCCTGCCCGTTTCGTATCCTTCGCGCTCATGAAACGCACCGCATCCACCATCGTTGCCATTCTTTTTTCTGCATCCGCGTCGTTCGCGGAACTTCCAGATTCATTCGCCGATAACATTGCTGCGATTCAGGCGATCGGCTCTGAAGGCGCAGGAAACAAAGAAGCAACCACAGCATGGCAAGCCATTGCAAAGGCAGACGGCGAAGCAATTTTGCCGCTGCTTCAAGCCATGGAAGCTGCCAGTCCTGTTTCGAAAAACATGCTGCGCTCTGCGGTTGAAGTGATTTCTGAAAACGAACTCGCTGCGGGGAAAAAGCTGCCGGTCGACTCGCTCGGCACGTTCGTTTTAAATACCAGTGGGAGCCCGCAAGCTCGCCGTTTTGCATTCGATTTGCTTTCGCAAGTAGATAGCGCAGGCGCTCGCAAACTCGTTCCCGGATTTATCAACGACCCAGCCGTTTCGCTTCGGCGTGAAGCCGTTACCGGTGTCATGATTGCAGGAAAGGCCCAGCTCGAAAAAGATAAAGATGCTGCTGCCAAGCTATACCGGGAAGCCCTGAATGCGGCTCGTGATGTTGATCAAATTGATGAAATCACCAAAACGCTCCGCGAGCTCGGGCAGGAAGTGAATCTACCAAAACACTTTGGTTTTTTAATGGATTGGAAATTGATCGGGCCTTTTGATAACAGCGAGCGGGCGGGTTACGACACGGTTTTCCCTCCCGAAAATGAAATCAAACTCGACGCAACCTATGACGGAAAAGGCACCGCCAAAGTAAAGTGGGTGGCTTTCACGTCTGCTGATGAATACGGCATGATCGATTTCAACAAGCCGTTTACATCGATGAAAGAAGTCGTCGGATATGCTCACACTGAGTTTGAAGCAGCAGAAGCGGGGCCCGCAGAACTTCGGTTAGGTTGCAAAAATGCGTGGAAGATATGGTTCAATGGTGAACTGATTTTTGCCCGCGACGAATACCATCGGGGCGCTCGAATCGATCAATACATCCTCCCGATTCGACTCAGCAAAGGCACCAACACCATCCTTGTAAAAGCCTGCCAGAATGAGACCGACGAAAGCTGGACCGTGCAGTGGGAGTTTCAGCTGCGAATCTGTGACTCCACCGGAACTGCAATTTTAGCGACGAATCGAAAGAAGGCTGTCGTAGCGCCACCGGCGAAAAAGAAGTGAAAGCCGCGAACCGTTTTTAAAATTATTCTTATGAAAACCAATTTCTTTCTACTGGCTGGAATCTTCCTCAGCCTTTCAGCCCAGGCCGATTGGCTCAACTTCCGTGGCCCGAATGGCTCGGGATTTATTGAGGGAAACAAAAACCTCTCCACCGAACTTTCTGAAAAAACCACGGCGTGGTCGGTTGACCTTCCCGGTCGCGGTTTGGGCAGTCCGATCGTGATTGGCGATAAAGTCATCGTGACCGCCGCCAGTGGGCCGGATCAAAAAGAGCTCCACGTGATCTGTTATTCAGCGGCTGATGGATCAAAAATTTGGGAGCGTAAAGCCTGGGCCACCGGCCGGACGATGACGAACAAAAAGACCAACGTCGCCGCGCCAACGCCCGCGAGCGATGGCACGCATGTCTACGCGCTGTTTTCGTCGAACGACCTTCTCGCGTTTGACCTCGATGGCAATCCTAAATGGATGCGTGGACTGATGCTCGATTATCCGAATGCTTCGAACTCACTTGGAATGGCCTCATCGCCGATCGCAGTGGACGGCACCTTGGTTTCCCAAATCGAGAACGATTCTCAATCGCTCGCCCTTGGCATCGATACAGCAACAGGAACCAACAAATGGAAAATGGATCGGCACAAAGGTTCTAATTGGACGTCACCCACAACCTTGAAACTCGGCGATCAAACAATCGTCGCCCTTCAGTCCAACAAAGGCATTCACGGCCTCGTTCCTTCAACCGGTTCGCAGTTTTTCCATTTTAACAAAGGCGCGTCCGGCACCCCTTCGAGCGTTGCTTCGGGCGGAAAAATCTACGTTCCTTCAAATGGACTCACCGCGATTGTTCCCGATGAAAAAGGAGGCGATCCCGCTGTTTTGTGGAACGAATCCGCCCAGGGCCCCGGCACCGCCAGTCCGATTTTCATCGATGGAAAAATCTACACGATCAACCGCGCTGGCGTGCTCACTGCTGCCAATGCCGAAACCGGCGACCGCATCTGGCGGATTCGTTTGAAAGGCCCGTTCAGCAGCTCTCCCGTCGCGGCCGAGAATGGCCACCTATATATTTTCAGCGAAAAAGGAATCGGCCAGGTCATCGATATCACCGGCGCGGAAGGCAAAGTCGTCAGCGAAATTGAACTGAACGATACGATCCTTGCCACACCCTCGATTTCGGGAGATGCGCTCTACATTCGCAGCGACAAGAAGCTGTGGAAATTTGCGAAGTAAACCAGACTGCGACTTTACGAACGCGGGCTGATCTTCCGCGATTCGCAGTATTTTCCTGATTCCTCGACCGGTTTCAGATCGTCCATATCAACGTCGTTCAAACTGGTGCCCTCACCCCAGTTGAAAATCTTTTCGAACAGCGGCAACCATCGCGCGTCTTTGATCATTGCCGCGAAAAACACCTCGTGCTCCTTTTCCTTCAAGCCCATTTCGTAAAGGAGTTCATCGTGCTCCGTGATCTCAAGATCGTGAAACATCTGCATCATCACGAAATACTCACACACATTGCCGCTCTCCAATTTTCCCGCGAAAAAATACGGCATGAATCGACCGATGAAATAACAACTCAGGCTGATGACTTTACCGATCGTAAAAAACTTCAGTTCCAGCCATTTTGAAACGGGAATCTCGTAACGGTCCATCAGGACTTTCACGTCGCGGCGATGATTCCATTCATCCTGCTCGATCTCCTGAACCTTCGCTCGCTCCTCCGGGTTCCGCCGCAGCGAACCTGCGTGTCCAATATATGCAAACGACGCCGCACGCTCCGCTGAGTATGCAGTTTTTAATAACGCGTTGAGTTCGGGGTGCTCCAATTTCACGTCGGGAGGTTACGTTCAGGCCAACGCTAAAGTCACGGAAATTCCCGAAAAACTGGTGCTTCGATTCAAATCAGTGAATCACCGTGAAGCCGCTCTCTACGTAAAACACTTCACAAGCACGGCTCCCTGTATCATCACGAGTCAGCGAACTTTCCCACTGCCAACCGTCAGCAGAATCCACGCGAACGAGCTTCCCTTGCAGACTGACAACCTGACCTTGTTTCATGTCTCCCAACACCGCCTTGACTGCTGAACTCGCAGGAATCAGATACACATTCGCACTGCTTTGGCTGACTTCTTTCATCGGGATCGGAGGCTCACCCGGAATACTCCAGTTATACCAACGCCCCGATTGACCGATCTCGAACTGACTAATGAACGATTCATCCGACATATTGCCCCAGCCCAATGCAAAATCGAAAGGCGACAACGCCGATTGCGGCCCCATCCGATAGGTTTTGCGCGATAGAATTTTCGCGGTGATCGAATAGCTCGCTAACGGGGTGATCGCAAATTCCTTCATCGAGATCGGAGCCGGAAATTTGATCGCATTCTGAATTGGTGCTGCTGCAGCCTTGACGCCGGGACCAAGCACCACATCACTTCCGCCGTAGAAAAGGCTGAAAATGGCGAGGAGAACTGCCCCGTAGATGATTAATTTCTGCATTTACCATAATTTATAGCAATTTGAACCTAACGCCAATATTACCGCCATTTTTGCGTCGGTTGTTTCTGCTCTCAATCGGTGTATTAAAAAGCACCATGACAAAATGCTGGAAAGTCCTCATACCGGTCTTGGCAATGCTCGTAACCTTCGGGTTCGCAAATGCCGATGATAAAAAAGCGAAGCTCTCATATTACTACCTGGATGGATGACCCCTTTGCGCAAAAATAACGGTCATAGTTAATGATCTCAAAAAAGAGTACGGCGATAAAATCACAATCGAGACCGTAAAAGTAGGATCTGGTAATTCCGCAGAAGAAATCAAAAAAGCAGAGCTGAAAGTCCACGGCATCGTCGGGAAAGACGCTAGCGGAAAAATCGTTGAGACCGTCGATGGCCACATGTATGGCAAGCGCAAGGTCAAAGGCGTCATGGAAAAGCTGGTGGCGCTGTAGATAAGTAAAGCCACGATCCAACGGGGTATGTTCGATGAACCAACCCTGTTCGATCGAAACGGCTTCACGAACCAACAGGGTGCGTTCGACGAATCAATAGGATTGAGTCGTGAAACCCCAAATTTCAGAACGGAGTAGGATTTTTTGAAATCCTGCTCCGTTTTTTTGTGTCCAGCCCACCGCATTTTCGTGCGGGAAGCCTGTTTTCAGCTACCCAAACAAGGTCGAGCGCGTTTATAAAAAGGAATGACCACGCCAGTTTCAGATCGCCGTAATTTTCTTAAAACTTCGACCGCACTCGGAGCGTCTGCTTTGGTCTCGACGGACGCGTTTTCGCAGGCAGGAGATCTGACGGTGGTCGACAGTTTTCAACGGGCAGACTCGCTCTATCATGGATTTGGCTGGGAGTCTCAGAACCCCGGCTACTGGCAGATCAAAGGCAATGCGCTGCGTCGTCGTCTCAAAAATTACGGGGATCGTGCACGCCGAACCGGCTTTCCTTTTCATTCAGCAAAAGGCTCCAACCCGAAAGGATCGGGTCGAATGGAAACCGAATACGATCCATCTCTCCCTGTGGGGATTCTGTGGCGGCGCGATCAAAATTTCAAAGCCGATTTCTCAGTAGAAATGAGCGGCGTTTTTCACGGAAATCGGCCATCAGATATTCCCGAAGCGGACAAGGCGGATTGGAAAATGTATTCACCGGGCCACGGCCTGATTGGTGTTGCCTTCGGGGGGAAGGCGCTCTTCGAAAGCTATCAAAAGGTAGGCAACGCAGCAATTGCTGGATGGAAAGACACCGAGCCAACTGGGACTTTTGAAGTTGGATTTGCCTCTGCAAAAAGGGCCAAAAACGCTTCTTTCAAATCCACTAACGAAGCTCCCGGCTTGAAGCTTGGAGACACATTTCGCATCGTGGTGAGCGTCACCGGCCCTGCAGACGGTCAGGTGAATGTGGTGACTGTATTTCAGGTGAACGGGAAAAAGGTCGAAACCAAGACTATCAAAACCGCCCGGAAAAACGTCCAGGGCTACGTCGGAATTGCCGCACGTGGAATGATCGATTTCGAGATCAACGAATTCGCGGTTAACACCGAATCCAAACAGACCACTGAAGTTGGTCACTGCGAAGCCCTGGGCTCCTGGGCCTACGGAGATTCCCTCAAAGAGGTCGACGGAAAATGGCAGGTGAAATTCATGAACCTTTTTGCGAGCGATGGCGAGGAGGCCGAGATTCGAATTTCAACAAAAGAGAATCCAGCAAGTGGTTGGGAGAAAGTTCCGGTAGCGGGAAGTGCTGAAATCGTGAATCACGAATGGCGTCGCAATACGGCAGTGATCACGGCAACGCTTCCCGATGACCCCGGAGCCACCACTCATTATTACACCGTTTGGAAAGACGGGAAGAACGTGACGACTGATGAGCGAATCGGAACTCCTGCGGTCGGCCCTGGAACCGGTTTCGTGGGCGATGTTCCGGCATCGGGCAGCTACGTCGGGCGACTTCCGCAGTTGGTCGCGCCGTATCGTTTAGCGGGCCTGAGTTGCCACGCGCTTACTTCGGGACTGCAAACTCGCACAGACGAAGGTGGCTTCAAAATAATCGGAGGCAATGCAGAGTGGCAGTTTCGCGATCAGCCTTCAGTTGAAAGTTACAAGCACCTCGAAGAATACGATTTTCAAGTCATGGTCTGGGAGGATGACGTTTGGTATATGGAACTTGTGTTGTATCCGCCGAGCACCGACGACGCCTACAAAGTCGTGACAAATTCAATTTGCGGCCCGACTTCCCGCTGGCAGATGATGCGGCACTGGAATGTGATCAATCCCGGCGATCACGACTATGGGATGGACGATGTGAAAGGCCCAGAGCAAATTGCGATTCGCACACACGAAGGACTGGGACAGGATCCAGCCTACATGCGGCGCAATTTCCAGATCGTGCATCACCTCGTAACAGGCGAAGAGGAAGTGGATCCACTCGAAAATCCGAAAAAATGGCGTGCCTGGAAAATGCCAAACCGCGATTTTACCTTCGTGATTTGCGATTCTCGATTGTGGCGCAGCTCGCAGGATACCGACATGTGGGATGACGCCGGTTGGGACGCTTTTAAAAACCTCTACGACCGAACCGACCCGACTCGCAGCCTTCTTGGGGAGGAACAGTTTTCCTGGCTGAGGGAAGTCATCCGCACCGACTCATCGCCATTGATTTGTCTCACTGGAGTAAACGGGTTACACACGATTTGGACCGGTCGAAAATGGGGCGAAGGTGTTACCAAACCTTTTGATCAAAGGGATCGCGTTGTCGCGGACTACGCAGGCTGGGTGAAAGCCGGGGCCGATCGTGTTCTCGAGCTCCTGGGATCGCGCGACGGTGTCGTGACAGTATATGGGGACGTTCACAACGGCTGCATCATGACAAATAAAGAGCATCGGGTCGTCGAAGCCAGCTTCGGGCCGATTGGCCGCAGCGGCGGTCGGGGTTGCATTCCCGGTTTTGGTCGAGAGATGAAAGATTTCGATGAGCGCGACTTGACCGTGCATTCCCTTTACCACAAAGAATTTGCCGACCCTAATCTTGGTGCCCACGATAAGGACGAGCCGTTTTACTGGAATTTCATGGAAATGCATTTTGATCCAACTCAAGCCGATCCAGCCATCGAATTGCGTGTCCGCAACCTGATTGACCCTCCGAAAAAGGAGCCAAGGGGTGGGGGCGAATTAAAAACCGCTGCGAGCGAAACCGGACGCGCGCCCTCCAGTCAGATCGCAGCTGTAAAAACACTCCCGAACGCCGATATTCGGATTGTTGATGTTGAAACTGGGAAAACCATTCGCGCGACCCGAAGTCTGGCTGATGGAACAGTGCCGGTTCGCGGTTTGATCGATGTTGCGCCAAAGACCCGAGTGTTAATCACAGCAGTATCAGGCTCAAAATCTGATTCCAAGGTCCTTGAGACTTCATCAACCTGATTTTGAAAAAACAAACTCGCCTTCTCCGTGAGATTGGGCCGCTCGGCGAGATACCACCGCGTGCTGAAATCGATTTAATATCTGTCAGCAGGCACTCTTTGCTGTCGACAAAACGATTTCTTTTCGCCATTCATGGAGACCTCCATGATTCGCATTTTTTCAATCACCTTCCTCGTTTTTGCTCTCGCAAGCTCCGCCTTCACCCAGGGTATTCAACAGACCAAGGGATCCTTCATCGATAAATTTCGCCAACTCGATGAGGTTCTACCAACACCAAATACCTATCGGAATGCAGCCGGACAACCGGGGCATGAATACTGGCAACAGCAGGCGGATTATGTGATCAAGGTGGAACTTGATGAAGCCGCGCGGCGACTTTCTGCATCAGCAACGATCACCTACAAAAATAACTCGCCGGACTCACTCGAATTTCTATGGGTACATCTCGATCAGAATATTTTCCGGAAAGATTCGATCAAAGAACTCACGTCTGATTTCGGCGGAACCGGTCGTCGCGGACCTGCGACAGCAGCCCCCGGCGGAGGAGATCCCGCCAAACTCAGCTTTGGTGAATTGCGTCGCCAGCAGGGCTTTGACGACCGCGACTACGGATTCGAAATTGTTGCAGTGACATTGAAAAACGGTGCGGATCTCGATCATACCATCGTTGGCACACTGATGAGGATTGATCCGAAAATACCGTTGGCACCGGGAGCAGAACTTTCGTTTTCAATCGAATGGGCCTACAACATTGTGGAAGAGGATGCGATTGGAGCTCGCTCCGGCTATGAACATTTCCCAGATGACAAGCGAAAGGGAGGCAATGATATTTTCCTTCTCGCTCAGTGGTTTCCCCGGATGGCGGCCTATTCCGATTACGAAGGCTGGCACAACAAGGAGTTCCTCGGGCGAGGCGAGTTTACTCTCGAGTTCGGTGACTACGATGTCTCAATCACCGTTCCTGACGATCATATTGTTTCATCCACCGGCGTGTTGCAAAATCCCGATGAAACCCTAACAGAAACTCAGCGCAAGCGGCTGACCGAATCAGAGTCTGCAAAACGTCCGGTCTTTGTCGTGACTCCCGAAGAAGCACTCAAAAACGAAAGCTCCACCCCAAAAGGAACCAAGACGTGGCACTTTGTCGCCGACAACGTTCGCGATTTTGCATGGGCCTCGTCACGAAAATTCATGTGGGATGCTCAGGGCTACCAGCAAAAGGACGCGGAAATCGAAACCGTGATGGCAATGTCATTCTGGCCTAAAGAAGGCGGCGAGTTGTGGCGGAAGTATTCCACCCCTGCCATTATTCATACGATGGAAGTGTATGGTCGATTCTCGTTCGACTTCCCCTACCCTGTTATTCAATCAGTCAATGGTCCGGTCGGTGGCATGGAATATCCGATGATCACTTTCAACGGGCCGAGAACCGACTTGCAAGACGACGGCGACCGAACCTATTCAATGTCTGAAAAGCTGTTTCTCGTTGGTGTTGTCATTCATGAAGTCGGCCACAATTATTTCCCGATGATCGTGAATTCCGACGAGCGGCAATGGACCTGGATGGACGAGGGCATCAACAGCTTTCTAGACGCGGTCGCCTGTTACGAATGGGATCCCGATATGCCGTGGACTCGCTCTTTGGCACGTGATTTGGTCCCTTACATGATCAGTGAGAATCAGGTTCCCATCATGACTCAGTCTGATTCGATTTTGCAATTCGGCCCCAACGCTTATGGAAAACCTTCCGCAGCGCTACATATTCTGCGCGACACGATTCTTGGACGAGATCGCTTTGATCACGCGCTGAAAACGTTTTCCCAGCGTTGGAAATTCAAGCGTCCGACGCCGTCCGATTTTTTCCGGACAATGGAGGAAGCCTCCGGGACTGATTTGGACTGGTTCTGGCGCGGCTGGTTTTACACAACCGATCACGTCGACATTTCTCTCGACCATATTTATCAACTGCGGCTCGACACGAAAGATCCTGACATCGATTTCACCCGTCGTCGGCAGGAGGAAGCGGATAAACCTGCAAAGGTTGGAGTTCGGCTGGATGAAGAAAACGGCATTAAACCATGGGTAAAACGCCATCCGGATCTGACGGATTTTTATGACGAAAACGATATTTTTACAGTCACGAACAAAGAGCGGAACGAATATCAAGGCCTCATCAAAAAGCTTGAGGACTGGGAGCGAAAAGCGTTGGAGCGAGCCGTGAAAGAGGACAAAAATTACTTCGTCCTGGAATTTTCAAATGTTGGCGGCCTTGTCATGCCGATTATTCTCAAATTGGAATTCGAAGACGAACGCACGGAGCGGCTCCACATTCCCGCAGAAATTTGGCGGCGTAATCCGAAGACGGTTCGCAAACTGATTGTTCTCGATAAAGGCGATAAACTGACCCGCGTTGAAGTTGATCCGGATTGGGAAACGGCCGATGCCAATATCAACAACAATGCCTATCCAAGAAAGATTATCCCATCGCGAATTGAAGTATTCAAAGATAAGCGATCAGGATTCTCTCGTCGCGACATCATGAAGGATGTCAAAACCGAACTCAAAAGCGACGACGAGGAAGAAGAGAAAGACGACAAAAAGGCGAAGAAGGGGGACGATGAATAAGTCTTCGCGAGTTCGGCGGTCGATCCGGCTTCTTCTCGCAAGTTTCTTTGCGGTGGCAGTAGCCTCGTCCTTGATCGCCCACGAACAAAAAACTGCGCTGACCGATATTTTTTACAACGAGCGGACCGGCAACCTGGAAATCGCCCATCGTGTTAATGTGCACGATGCAGAACACGCCTTGAAGAAAGCGACTGATTCAAGGGCTGACCTCACCCGCTCCGCCAAAGCACGTGAGGCCTTTTCCGACTATGCAGCAGAACGATTCGCGATTTCAATCGATAAAACGAACAAACTAAAACTCAAGCTGGTCGGACAGGAGCTGGAACGGGGATATCTCTGGATTTATCAGGAAACCAAAATCCCCTCCCCGACTAATGCATCATTCTATATCGAAAACTCCATCCTTCACGATGCGGTTAAAGGACAGCTCAACACAGTGAATGTTCGGTTTCGCAAAAAGGTGTCCACTCTTGAATTCGAGGCCGATTCGGGTGCGAAACTTTATTCCCGCGGGAAGGATCAAGAAGTGCTGAAATCGGAATGAAATTATTTCGGCTCAACAGGCGAATAAGACCGGCATACGCCTGTTGGTTCGTGAAACTCGTAACTGCTCTTGCGTTCGTACTGGCTGGGAGTGTAGGCGCAGCGAATCACGAAATAGAGATCGAAGAAGTCACAAGCGTGGTTCGTCAGTATTTCCCCACAGATTCTGAGGGCGGTCTTGCTCTCCTCGTGACAAAGAACAACGAAGTTCACCACTGCAAGGGCTACGGAAAAGAGAGCGGGAAAGTTCCGGTGACGCCGAATAGCAGCATGCCGCTCGCTTCGGTCACAAAACAGTTCGCAGGGATGTGCGCCGCCATTCTAATCGAAGAGGAAAAGTTGAAAATGACCGACAAGGTGTCGATTTATTTACCGGAATTGGAATTCAAAAACCCTGGACGCGAGGTGCTGGTTCAGGATCTACTTTGGCACACCAGCGGCCTTCCAAATTTCATTAAACAGAAAGAGCGCGAATCGATCACGGCGTATA
>ERZ887942.2166-NODE-2166-length-12420-cov-13.675859_pt1 | contig 12420 bp, 1 predicted proteins | sample MGYA00521099_ERZ887942 | MGnify/ENA primary metagenome ERZ887942 (study PRJEB32303, sample SAMEA104408605) | aquatic metagenome | biome: Brackish water; feature: Pelagic; material: water | place: Baltic Sea | collected 2014-06-07T06:48:00 | depth 16,251 m ... | reverse complement strand
CTTTCGCTAACAAGGCTTTTTAACCCGGCCGCGTTTGGGAGATTCAGACATGTTTGTATTGGAACTGCATTGCATGGCCGCATGGATGGCTATTCGTGCGCGTGCATAATTAGCTTAATGCATGGCATGGGTAATCATCATGGGTTGGCTATGCCTCCTCCTAGGGAGGGTGGGTGGGAGCTAAAAAAATTAAGGTCTAAAATTAAATCATTTAATTAAATTTCGGCCTGGGATTCATTCCCCCTTCATGTCTGAATTCTTTGGTCTTTATTCACACCCCTCAGGTGTGCTTTTGCATTGTTTTGTACTAGGTGTTGCATGTTCCATTTCACACGCCCGTCCCCCTTTTAGTCCACGGCCTATTTCTGCATTGATGCTTCAAGCCACGCTTTCGCTAACAAGGCTTTTTAACCCGGCCGCGTTTGGGAGATTCAGACATGTTTGTATTGGAACTGCATTGCATGGCCGCATGGATGGCTATTCGTGCGCGTGCATAATTAGCTTAATGCATGGCATGGGTAATCATCATGGGTTGGCTATGCCTCCTCCATTTCTCCATGATGTGCCACCCGGCTACGCTGATGGGGCTGCTGGTGTGATGCCTGGGTGTATCATCAGAGTGGAGTCCCACAGCTGTTGTTGTAGATGTGTGTGGGCATAGTATCCTTGTACTTGTTCTTGGATGTTGTCCCATTTCATCTGCGTTGTTGAGGATGCCATGTATTGGGCGTCCAGCATGCGTATGTATAGCGGCGTTTTCACGTAACGCAACACACTTTCCGTGCATCGCCAGCGTCCATAGCTCATGATGTATGTGATGGATCTGCCTGCAGCAGCTAGTGCCTGGCTGCCACCTATGCGGAAGCTGTGGCCGCCATAATGATGCGGGTTGTGGCCTGCAGCTTTTGAATGCTGCTTGACTGCATGCAGCATGTGTGAATAGGTCACTGTCGCACCATGTGCTGTGAACAGTGGTGCGCTTGGTAACTCGTTTTGCGTTGAAATCATGTATCGCCACATTGCGCTTACTGCACACGCAATGTCGCCATTGGCTCCAATGATGACGTCCTGCGTTAGGCGTTCCTGATCTGTTTTGGACTGCTTGACGGTGAACACCATGTGTGTTGGCTTGTGAGTTGCACCTGCAGTTGGGTGTACGATCTTATCATGAGCGTAGAACGTGATGTTAGCCCGCGTGGGGTGCCGTGCGGCATTGAACGCATTAGCGGCTTTAGGTACACATTCGCATGGCCGCAGCACCCCATACCATGCGAGCGCAAATAGCGCCTGCCACATGAGTGGCTGGGATGTCTGTTTAGCTGAGTGAATCAGTGATCTCAGCATCTCGATCGTGATGCCAGCTTTTTGGCAGTTGGATTTCGGCAGTGCCTTTCGCAGTTCTCGCAACAGCGCTGGCGGCGTCCCTGTTGTAGTGACCCCTCGTGGCTGGTCCGTTACCTTTGCGTACCAGCCATTGATGTGCGACAGATACGTGCCGAGAGATCCTGCACTTATTGCCTTTTTCGTCGTGGTGTGCCCGTCACGCCCCACATAGTTGTATGTTTGTACTGCGTTTAGCATGTACAGCATGACGTTGTGTTGCATTGCGTCCCATGGCGGCAGTATGCGTTCTGCCGACCAGCCGCACTGATCGGCAAAGGCCAAGTATGATTTCACTCCTTGCTTGGACGATTCGTCACTCATCGACGTCATTATGTGCTGCAGCTGCGCTTCGAGGTGGGACTCCAGCGTGTGTTGCGTCAAGCGTTCTGCCGGTGGTCTGAATAACACCACTGGTGGTCGGCTGGCAGTCGTGACACCACGTCCTTTGCCGGATGGCAGCACATAAGGTGTTTCGTCCATGTCTACGGACGGCACGCGCATGGCGCTGTTTGGTACATGCCGTTCTGAGCAGCCGCGATGGCCTGCTGCGTAGAAGCGCTGCATGTCGTTTTTGGACAGGGCGTCAGCCGCGTCATTGAGCTCACGCGGTATCCAGGTGACTTCCCACGTCCATCCGTCGCGTATCTGCAGCATTGCAATTTCGTGCAACATAGCACACTCAGTGCGTGAGCGCGACGTGAGGCGCTCGCATGCTCTGGGCAGCGCGTGGTTGTCGACTGATATGGACACGTGTTGGCCTGTCCAGTCTGCAGAGTATATGCGCGCCATCACTAGCACATTGAACAGTTCTAGAAACTTTGAACTGTGTCGCTTGTGTCGCATTGCAGCACGCAGGATGTCAGGTGTATGCTTCGCCTTGTAAAAGGTCGTGCCGTCGTAGCCGCCCAGGCCCCACTCCGTGCCGGCGTCTCCGTGTAGCACGCGAGCCGCTGTTACTTTTGTCTGCAGTATGGATGCATTACGGCAGGACGTTAGATCGGCTGCACGTTGCCACCAACGCAGGTCTGCCTTGATGCGTGCTGTGAGGTGCACAAAGCGCAGGTTTTCCATTCGCGCTTTTGTTTCGGCGTACCGCAGTGCGGTGACGAATGCTGATGCCTGCGGCATGCACGACGAAGCCCATGTCATGAGACCCACGAGCGACGCTGCAGCCTTGGTCGTCATTCCAGTCTCAAGGCCTGTTGAGCAGGCCTGTTGCAAGCGTTCGAGCGTGCCTTGTGGCATCGTTGCTGTCATGTTTACTGTGTCGTAGACGACGCCCAGGAGTTCGACATTGGTTCCAGGACCAACGTCTTTCTCTTGTTTGATGGGGATGTTCCAAGCAGCGCAGATGGTCTCGAATTTCTGGACTGCAACGGCAGCTTCCTCATCGGATTCAGCAACAAATATGAAGTCATCAATGTAGTGGATGGCCGTCACCCCCCATCGTCGCAGGGCCCATTCAATTGCATCAGAGATTGTCAGAAATCTGTCTACACTGGAGCGACATCCAAAGGACAGATGTGTGTCGATGTACAGCTGTCCATCCCATTGGACTCCACAGAGGTTCCAATCCAATGGTCGTACTTGGTGCAGCCTGTACGCAAGGCGTATATCGCGCTTTGCTAGCACTACACGGCCGCAGCGCTGATGCGCGCGTGCAATGCGGTGTCGTATCGCAGCATGTGTCGGCAAGCATATGGGGTCCTCCGCTGGGGAGATTCCCTCATTGACAGCATTTCCCACCGGTAGGTTGTTCAGAGAGATCGGCCTCCACTTTCCGGAGCGCAGCATTTCATCTTTCATTGCGCGGGGGACTACTCTGAATCCTTCCATCGGAACTATCGCGAATGGTCCCAGCATACGCCCTGCCTCTAGCTCCTTGCGTATTACAGCGGCTGTCTCCTGCGGTGCTTCCAAACATGACGTTGAGTTGGGCGCTAGCACTTGTTGGTCACGGTCCCCTTCAAACCGCAGGTCCGCCCCCGTCGCCCACTCCTGTATGTCCTTCTGGACTGTGGGGTGGGCGGCTGCGTCGTTCCATTCAGCTGCGCCCCAGCCAGCAGGGCAGGGTCCCGGCGTGAGCCATGCAGCCATAGCCTCAGCGTTCAGCGTGAGTGGCTTCTTTAGCGCCTCTGTTATTGTGGACAAGGGGGCGCATGGTGTCAGTCCTGCTGCTCGCGTCGCCGCTTCCTCTGGCGTCGTCGGCAGCCAGCGCGCGTGCTGCAGTAAGTGCTTTATCGTGCGCACATCGATGCCATTTCCAATTGCGTGCATGCGGTCCTTAGGGCTGCATGGTTGCACATCAGTGTATGCTGGCGGCAGGCCTATCAGGCGCTCTCCCTCTGTCGGTTGCAAGAATTGCGCCTCTGGATGGTCCGGCGTCATCTGATGGTATGGAACATCAGTCGCCTCTGGATCCCAGATTTTGATCGGGCATCTGGTGTGTTCCTTTATGGTGCCCTGTGGTGTGTCCTTCCAGCTGGCGGTGATCGTCGATGCCCGATGGTTCAGCATTAGGCGTCTGCCATTCAGCACTTCATTTGGGTGCAAGGGTTCGTGCATGGGGGCCTCCCATTTGTCTGGGACGGCTATGTTCGTCCAGAATGCACGTCGTCGGTGTGTGTACGAATATACATTTGCGTTCATTACATGCGGCGTGCCCAGTGCGTCGCACACATGTTGCCAATCCGGCATGTCGTTGAACACAACATTTTCCAGAATAAACTGGCCAGCTGGATTGTGCTTGAGATACCATCGCACAATATTGATGGAATCCAGCATCAGCTTACCTGTTTTCCCGGCAAGGCCTTGCCGCATGTCTGGCGGGCCTTTCTTCAGCCCCGAGAAGTCTGTACAGGGGGGTGTTATAATCAGTAAGTCGGTGGGTCCCATTGCCTGGATGTGATGCTCTTGTATGTGTTCTGCATTTTTCGGTAATGTTGTCACATCGGCATTGGGGTAGTGGTGGGCGCATACGCGTGCTGCATAGTCGTCCCAATCTTGTAGATACAGTTTCTTTACAGGTATGTTCAGTTGGTCGAGGGCCACAAGGGGGCATCCAATCCCGTTAAATACAGATGCAACTGTGATGCCCTCGGCATGCTGCAGTGGCGGCACACAGCGTTGGCCTATGTCCATGGCTGCCTGTGCTGCTGCCGCTTGCAGCTGTGGCCTCAACTTACTGAGACGGGCGCTTAGGCGCTGGGCACTTGATGTCCTTGCCGACTGGATGGCTTTCGCCGCAGAAGCAGCAGATGTGGAGGCGGTGCTGTCCGTCTGCCGACGTGCACCCATCCCCTGAGGCAGGGTTGCTGCAGGTGCCGAACGTGTTGGTGACACAGATTCGCTTGCCCGGGGGGGCGTTGTGCACTGCCCAGCCTTGGGTGATGGCTTGGTGGGGTGTTGTAGGCAGCGGGACAGCCGGGTCAGCTGCACTCTTATGTCCGCCATTTCCGCCCTGAGGGTGTCTTCCCGCCCCCTCCCGGTCAGGGTGAACTGGGGGGGGCTTGCCTCGCACACGGTCAGCCTCTATTTCTGCCTGGTCTTTGCATGCGGTGAGCAGCTTGGCCATGTGTGGGTCTTCGCGCGACAGCACCCACTCCGTTGCTCCAACATGTTCTAAGTGCTCACGTATGCGCGGGCAGAACTCAGTCAGGATTTTGAGGTTGCCTTTGAATGTGGTGGTGGTGTGCCATTCGTTTCGTACAGCTTCATAGTACGACATCAACTGTGCTGCTTTTCCCGCATCAGCTCTTCGCATCCAGGACACATGGTCGTGCGCGGCAGCCATGTACTTCTCGAACGAAGCAAACGTGTCGGGCGGGCTGAAGCCATCCGTTCCCTGCGGGAGCTTGCGTTTCGGCCGGTTAGAGCCAGCCACTTGGAGAACACCTGTCACGTGGGTTTGTTCTTGCACTTCCCGTTGGGTCAGCGCTGCCCTCTCCTTGCGCTGCGTTGCGGAGCCAAACGTGACATAGCCGCCTTCCACAAAGTGCTTTTGCAACGGCAATGTCATTGGCGCTGTGTATGCGGCATCAAGTGTAGGCGTGTATCCAAACAGAGCTGCAATTGTCGCCAGGCGTGGCCGCGGTGTATTGTCTACCAGGTCAATGCCAAACGCTTGCAGCACTGTGTACATCTCATTCCCCTCGCAAGCATCCAGTAGGTTGGGCCTGGGTGGGGTGTACGTCAGCCCCAGTGATGTGAGAGTAGTCCCAGCCTGCTCATTGGTGTCGAGCCGAATTTGCTCACGGGCTGCTTTCGCTTTGTCTTCTCGCAGTTTGTGCTGTGCGAGCATTCGTTGAGCGACTGAAGCCGTCGTGGAGGACTGTGGCGGATGCGCTTGCGGTGTCACGGTGTGAGCAGTCGGCAGCGCACTCCTGCGGTCTGTTTCCAGCAGCCGTACGCGTGCCTCGAGAACTGCACAACCTGTGCACGTTGCACTTGCGCTATCCTTCAGCTGTGCTTTTGCCGAAGTCAGTTCCGCTTGCAATAAGGTCACCTGACCCGCTAACGCCGTGTTTGCTGTTGTCAGCGTGGAGCAACCGCAACATGGGCGAGAGGCCATGGCATCAAGTTGTTGGCGCATGGCGTTCATCTGGTGTAGAAGGTTATCATGCGCCTGCGTGGCTGCTTGCGCAGCACGCGCTGCTGCCGCTACCTCTGCCATGGCGCGTTTTACGCGGCTATCCATGCTATGTTCCAGTGCGTTGACGGCTTCCACGCACGTTTCCATCTGCATGTGAAGTGTATCCGGTGTCGCACGCAGCGGCGCCGCTGCATCAGCGGGGCCCGGCGTCGGCGTCGGCGCCCGCGGCTTTCGCGCTTGTCGCCCCACCGGCAAAGGCGGCGGTGAGGGCTGGTCTTGCACAGGGGGCTCTGCCATTGCAGCGGCTGGAGCCCCTGTCGAGGGCGCGTGGGCCCCCTGGCCCCGCGGCGTGTCCTGCTGCTGGTCGTATGGATACGGGTTGCGAAGGTCATATTGGACCAGCGCATCGCAAGTGGCCAGCGCGCTGCGCCGCAAGCGCTCCGGAGGGCCGACGCAATATTGGACGTCCATGAGCCAGCCGTTTCCGGAGCGCTCATGTCCCAATATTTTGTCGACCGCGTAATGGCCTAGCGGCCCTGGCGCCGCGAGGCCAGAGATGATGGGAGTTGACGGCGTCAGTTCCATCAAAGGAGGCCGATGCATACGCGGTGCAGTATGCATGCAACATAGGGCGTGCGCATCGAATGCATGCGTGCCCAGGGGTATTTCTCCCACCATGTCTTGGAAGGCAGCTAGTGCGTCTTCTGACACAGAGGCAGCTGGCATCCACGCTAGCAGGTGCGCAGTAGAGGACGCCACTCGTGTGCAGTACATCACGTTTCCCTTGTCATCGGGGCCCTCTGCGACAATGGTGCCTTCCGGCATGTCCTGCCAGAACGTTGTCAGTGCACCATCGGGTTGCGCACTCGGATCAGATGGCGAGTGCAACGCAGAGAGTTCCGCAGCCGCCTCTAGTCCTGCCAGCACTAGAGGGTCACCTTCATCCGCACTATCGTAGTCCCCCAGTGGGTCAAAGGGGTTAGCGTCAGCATGAAGTTCAGCGTCTGGCTTGCCTTTACCTGACGCAAGCCCAGATCGGCGGGCTCCGTTGCCAAGGGCAGGGTTCGTGCGCTGCTTCGTGCTCGGCTCTGACCTCTCTCCAGCTTGGCCTCGCTTGCGGGTAAGACGGGCTTTGCGTTTCGCGTTTTTCTTTGCGTTGCGGCCTGTGGCGACCTCTGCGTCTGGTTCGGTCGTTTTGGTCTGTGCGGCTAGGCTGTTTTTCAAGCGTGTTGCCAGGCGCTGTGTACGTTGTTCGTCGCGTTGGGGTGATAACTGCGTCTCCCTCCACATTTCCAGCACATACAGCGCCACCTGTATTGCGAGTGGTCGTCCCGCGTGTGGGTCTGTGTCTTGAGCCGTCACCGCTGCCAACGCCTGCGCCCTGCCAGTACTCGACCGCCACGCAACATCTTGTTGCGCTATGTACGCCTTCGCGATTGCACGCCTTTCGTGCCGTGGGATCTCCGTCACTCGTGCCAAGTATGCCTCCCACGTTTCGCCTCCCTGAGGTGTCCAAGCGGGGAGCAGGCAGCACTCCTCTCGCAGCTGTCGCATTCTCTTTGCCTGAGTGTTCGAGAGGCTGAGCAGCTCCTCATAGAAGCCATGCGCGAGGCGGGCGTGCAGTGGTGTGCACTCCACTTGCTGCAGCGATTTTGTCGTCTGGCCCTGCAACGTCTGCTGTGCTGCTGACGCCGTTGGGGGCAGCGTGCTGACATGCTGCTCCTCCGCCGGGGGGACTCCTTGCATGTCAGGGCTAGGGGCCGCCCCGCTTGACACAAGCGACAGCGCGTGTGTGTCCCCTGTCACGTCGTTGTCGTGCTCGCTGTCGTGTTCTGCCGTTTGGTTGATCGGTTGCAGCTCCTGCGCGTTGCTACCAATGCCGCTGTCGCTGTCCTCTTTGTAGTCAACATCAATTCCGTCGCTGTCGCCTTGCATGGAATTGTCGTCGGTGACGCTGAGGTTGCGGGACACGGATTCCAGCCCAGCCGGGAAGGTCGGGCGGAATTGCGGGCTGGGAGACCGGTCAGGCTTCATTTTCGCTGCAGGCATGTGCACACTTGCTGGCTGCCCCACCAAGCGTACCTTATTTGCGGTTTGCAGGCTGCCCATGAAGCCCAGGTGGGCCTGCCACATGCCTGCGGTGGCACGCACTGTCGTTACAGGGACCCATTCCAGTTCCTCCAAACGATTCATGGATACGACTTCGTCCAGCGACCTGTGTTGCCCACGGTTCTGAGCCCTCATCACTGGCACTTGAATCGCTGCGCGAGCGTCCTGGCTGTACGTCGTGTATGGCACCTCCGTGAGCAGTATGTGCTGCGCTCTTGCTGCTGCTGCTTCCGACGGCGTGCACGGCTCCAGTGCTAGTGTCGGCATCTGGACAGTAGGGTCCCTGAAGTCCAGCCGCTGCAAGTACTTCTTTGAGACATGGTCCACTATGGTTCGATGTGGCCATGGGGTTCCCCCTTCTCCATGTGTGTGTGTAAGTCTGACGTCGCACATTTTCACGTGGCAGGGTTCGTCATGTCCGTTTAGCAGCGCACACACGCCTTGCACCGCCCTATGCACCACCTCCGCGATGACGTACGGCCTGTTGGGCTTAAGTCGTGGGTAAGTGGGCACTGGGTATGCTGCTGGCACCACGTGGCGTTTCCCTGTCGAGGTTCGCTTGGTGCCTCCTACCTGCACTGGAAATTGCCTTACTGCATTAGAGCGCGACAACAGGATTATTCCCGTGTGGAAGTATGGCTCCTGTAGCGTGTGCGCAATACGCTGTGCGTGGTAAAGGTCCCGCAGCGTGGCAGACAGTGGTTGCGCCACTGCCGCTCCTGCAGCAGGCTTCTTGCCGTGTACGAACCTGCACATCTGGACCATCACGCGCTCCTCATCGTCCACATAGATCGATATTGGGCTGTTTGAATCCTGCAATACCGTTTCCAGCGTCGTGTCCATCACATAGGGGGCGCCGGTAGTGTCAAACTCTCCTAAAAGCACAGTGACTGGCCTGTTGTCGACGTGGTTGTACAAGCATTCGGTAAATGGGCAGTGGCCATTCAGGTAGTGCCTACACACCGCTTCGCTGCGCTTGTTGGTGTCGATATACTGCACATCCTTCCAGTCCATGTGCTTGAACGTGCACTTGAGTGTAGTGCAGTTGCCCGTGAGGTACGGGCCGCAAACACGTTGCGACTTCATGGCTCGTGCCTGTCCCTTCGTGACATGAAGGAACTGCCATCGTTGGTCGGCGCTGCACTCGCATGTGCCGCCGCGGTAGTAGCTTGCACACACTAGCGGATACTTGGGCATACCTTGCATCAGTTGCAGCCCACCCTGTGGTTCTTGTACCTCTTCCCCTTGCTGCTGCGGTACTTGTGGCTTTTTGTCGTCGCCAGGATCCGCCCACGGGTCATCGCTAGGGCCGCTAGCTTTAGACCATGAGAACGAGTCGTTAGGGCTGCCAGGTGCTGTAGCCGTCGCATGTGATCCTGTACTGAGCTTTTCGGACTGGTCAGGGCTGTCACGCTCTGCTGCCCGCTTCATTAGGGTCGCCTGATCGTCGTCGTCGTCCTCATAGTCGAGCTCGAAATCTTCGTCCATACCTTTACCATGCGGCAGCCCAGGCGGGGGCTGCAGCAGCTCGGCTGGGAGGAGAAGCGGATCTGGGCCGTGCGAGCGCAGGACCACCATGAGCTCGTTCTCGTTTACCTGCATTTTGTCCCACAGGTAACCCATGGTGTGTTTGTGCCCAATGTCTGCATACCAGACGTAATGTGTGTGAAGCTCTGTGACGTCCACCTGGGCAGCAGGGATGCCGGTGTGAGATGTGATGATGGTCCAAAACGGAGTGGTCCACGCTACATCATGCATGCTGTCTGGCATGGCGATGGTCGCCTCGTTTTGCTGTGTGGCTTCTCCCTTCACGATGGTTTCCACCAACACTCGCACCTGCCGCCCCGTCTTTTGTGCCGTCGGCATGAAGATCGCCCAGGCCAGTCTGCCGTGTCGCCCGAAACCGCTCAGCATGCCGATGCTGTCCGTGCACTGGAGCACCCCACGTGGTGTCAGTACTTGCCATTTGTCAGAGGTAGCAATATCTAACCCTGCGGCCCTGGCAAGCGCGTGTCCGGTGATGGAAGCTGCCTGATTTTGCAGGAACACCATGTCCGTCGGGGCGTGCGCTAGCGACACCCATACGGCATATTTCACGTCCGACATGGCTGTAGGAATTGAGCGTCCTCCGTAATGCCCAGCCAGGTGGCGTAGTACCCTTGGAGCTGTGGCTAGTGCTACCACAGTTGCTACTACAGAGTCTTCCCTCCCTGCATCCCACACGTGCAGCTGGAGGCCCTGCAATGTCGTTTCGGCTGTGACAAGCGTCCAGTGTCCGCCCTTTGTGAAGCCCTCCACGAGCAGGCCGATTTCGGTGTGTAGCCCCCCACGCAGCCTTTCTTGCGTTTCCACTGTCATTAGACGCGCCGAAGTGTCCAGGTCTTCCCATGTGATCACCGCCTTTGTGCCAGAGGCGACATCGTCAGGGTGGTGCTTCGCCAGTACCTGCATGGCCACCATGATGTTGGTGTCCCCTCCTTCACGCTGGTCCTCAGTGGCAGCTGGTGACTGCTCAGATACCTCAGTCACCCTGCGCGCTGCGACCTTGGACGTCGAAATTGTGTCCGCCTCCGTGTCCCCTCTCAGTAGCATGGCAGCGTAGGTGTCAGTGAAGCACCTCCATTGCGTTGTCCCGGCCGGGTCTACTGGAGAATGCTGATGGCCGTGGATAGTGATAGGTATGAGTGTGTCCCCTGGTAGCTCTACCACACCCGTGACTGTCTGTGCTGGGTAAGGGTTGGCCTGCGAGCCGGTTACCTTCCATGCATGTCCGCGCATAGGGGCCGACGTTTCCAACGCGCCTGCCAGGCACCATCCTGGAGCGCTTGGCAGCTGCTTTGGTTGCTGGCAGCTGTGCTGTACTTTCTGTGTTTTGGCCATCTGCAAAGTTGCTGCCACCCGTTTCAGGCGAGCCCAGATGCGCCATGCCTCAGCCATTCTGAGCGCTTGCGTTTGTGCACGCAGTTCTTCTAGCGCGCAACTGCCCAGAAGTCCACACAGGACCGTTGCTTTTGTGGTGGCATGGGTTGTAGGTGGCTGCCCGTGTTTTTCCTCTAGCTGCCGATGGTGCTGCTGAGGGCCTGTAGGCTTTTTGGCATCCGGTGCAGCAGGTGCAGCTGCCGACAACGAGCTGTTAGCACTTGCAGCCACAGCAGCTGTGGGCAATGGCAGTGGTTGGGCCTTGCCTTGTGTGGGCTGGTTGAGTCTTTCTGTTGCACTGCACCAAGTGACAGTGCCTCGTGCTGTCGTGTTTTCGTGTGCCTTGCCCAGCTGCTGATTGTTTGTGGATCCCTTAGCAGTTGGTGTTTGGTAGGCAGCACTTGCAAGCTGTGCTTGTAAGTCCTCTCCTACTGCAGTGGCAGCAACAACATGGGTTGTGGTTGGCTGCTCGTGTGTGCCCTCCAGCTGCCGATGGTGCTGCTGAGGGCCTGTAGGCAATTTGGCATCCGGTGCAGCTGGTGCAGCTGCTGACAACGAGTTGCTCGTGCTTGCAGCCATAGTAGCCGTGGATAGTGGCAGTGGCTGGGCCTTGCCTTGTGTGGACTGGTTGAGTCCCTTTGTTGCACTGCACCAGGTGACAGTTTTCCCTGTTGCGTGCTCGTGCGTTTTCCCCATCTGCCGATTGTCCGTGAATCGCTTATCAGTCGGTGCAGATGGCGCTGCAGACGGCAACAAGTTGCATGTATCGGCAGCCACAGTAGTTGTAGGCAGTTGCAGGGGCTGGGCCTTTCCTTGTGTTGGTTGGTTGAGTTGTTTCGCTGCACTGCACCAGGTGGCAGTGCTTCCCGTCTGTGTCGCTGGCAGGCCATCCATTACGAGAATGGCAGGGCCTGCACTGGCGTTGGCTGCCTCAAGGGCAGTGGTTTTGTGGCCACGTCGTCCATCACCCATGGAGGGTGCAGGGACGTCGTGTGCCGTGCTCCGAGCGGGCTGCGCAGTGGGCGCTGCCTGCGCGTCGCGCTGGTCCTGGGTTGGTAGTGCGACGGGCTGGCCGTCCCCTGTAGCAGGGGCAGGGCCAATCCCGGTCGTGTGCACTGCAGCCGGCTGCGTGGGCGCATTCCGCGTTAAGCGGACAGGCGCCTTTGCAGCCGGCGTCCCCCCCAGGTGGCCGTTCCCAGCAGCTGGGACAGGGCCTCCTGTGGGGCTTGTAGTGGTGTCCATTGGGTGTGTGGACTGAGTGGTTGGGCGTGGAGTTGCCACTGGAGGTGAAGAGCCCGTTGCTTTGCATGTACCGGGCGAGGGGCCGTGCAGTGGTAGTAGAGCGCGCCCATGGAGCTCATAGCGGCCGGTGATGCGGCCGCGTTCCATCGAAGAGAGCCAAGCTAAAAAAATTAAGG
>ERZ887942.2163-NODE-2163-length-12428-cov-6.409278_pt1 | contig 12428 bp, 10 predicted proteins | sample MGYA00521099_ERZ887942 | MGnify/ENA primary metagenome ERZ887942 (study PRJEB32303, sample SAMEA104408605) | aquatic metagenome | biome: Brackish water; feature: Pelagic; material: water | place: Baltic Sea | collected 2014-06-07T06:48:00 | depth 16,251 m ... | reverse complement strand
CGCCCCGAACTGGTCGCTCGCGACGCCGATGGCGGCCTCACTGCGGATGACGGTACGACGAAGCCGACTCGATTTGAAGCCGTCGAAGAAGGTTGGGTCTCGATCAGTCGGCCGTGGCATCTTCTCACGACGAATACCGGATCGGGTCATCCGCACCGCGCCACGGCGGAGAAGGGCGAGCGTTTGCTCGATGCGATTGAAGATCGGTACGGTCGATTCTTAGTCGAGCTCGCGGAGAGTCCGCTTGACGTGAATTTTCCGTTCTAGGTGGACTGCTCGCGATGGTACGGCGGACGCCGAACTTGCCGGACTTTGCCGAGAATCCCTCCGGACAAGACAGCCTCAGACAACCTCTCATAAGAAAATCCGGCCGAATCGCTTCGGCCGGACAGTCTTCGTTGAGATGGTTTGAGTTGCCTCGATCAGGCGTCAAACGTTTCGTTGCCTTTGGTCTCGACGGCTTCGATCGACTCAATCTCGAGGCGGAAGGGGCCTGCCTTCTTGTCGTAGATATAGATCTGAAGTGCTCGGAGATCGCCGGGGGAGGCGGTCCCGTTCAAACGCTGTCCCATGAACTGACGCTCGAGGTCCGCCACCGGCATGATGACTTCGGTCCAGGTGTCCTTGGTTGTTGGAAACGTCTTCCAATAGCCTCCTGATCGTTGGTTGCCGCCGGTCGAGGCTCCGATTTTGTAGTCTCGTCCGTCGCCTTTGACGATCAGTCGAATCGCATCGGCACCATCAAAGAGGCCCTTGGGAATGCCTGCTCGCATCGAGGAGAAGCCGCCGTTGTTCTGCAGCGAGGTCGCTCCATCGAAGACCACCACGCCGTCCTTCTGGCTGATCTTTCCGGTCGAGCGGCCGCCCATGACGCCGTCGAGCACGGTTTGCCAACGCTGGCCTTCCTTGGCGTCGTCGAAGCCAAAGATGAGATTTCCGCGAGGTGCGAATCCAGATCGTTCCGTCGGTGCGGGTGTGGCACTGGTCGTTTGCATGCTCATCTCACCAGCGAAGATTCCATCGATGATGGCGCGATAGGCCCATGCCCGATCCCGCGATGACGTCTCTTTGGCAATCTCGGCGAGGCGCTTCGCGAGGTTCGCGCGACCTTTTTCATCGAGGCCGAAGTCTCCGGCAAGAGAGATGGCATCAAGTGCCGTGGCGTAGATGGCGGCACATCCATCGATGTTGCCTTCGTTGAAGAGCGGTGCCCCTCGTTCCACGGCGATTTCCAGCAATGCTTCCGCAGGACTGGTCTCCGCCACCGGAACCAAGACCCGATCGATGATGTGGACGATTCCGTTTGAAGCCCCAACGTTGGCGGTCTCAACCACCGCTTCATCCACGAGCAGTCGCCCGCGGGCGGTTGCCAATGGCAGGGAGGTACCAGCGAGTGTTTCGATACTCTCACGGTTGACGAGATCTCGGGCCTCGAACCGCCCGACGACGACGTGATGCTTCAGAATGCGGGCGAGCGTGGGACGGCCTTCGTCGGTGAGGAGTGAGGACAGTGTCTGCTTTCCGAGGAGGGCGAAGGCGTCATCTGTCGGGGCGAAGACCGTGAACGGTCCCTCTCCGGACAACGCTTCGGCCAAGCCGGCCGCTTTCACCGCCGCGACGAGGGTGTCTAACCGACCACTCGAAACGGCAACTTCTGGGATGGTCGCCTGCTGGGGGGCGGCGATCGCTGAAGTACCGAGCAGTCCGGAGGCGGCGATCACAACGCCCGACAGGGCGGTGACCAATCGTCGGGGACGGGCGTTTTGAGTTTGCTTTGCAGACATTTCGGGGCCTTTCGAGTTCAAAAAAGGGGTCAGAGACCAATACCGAGATGAGTTCGTCCGGAATAGACCCTCCGATTCACCGATTGTGAATCGGATTTCGCCCATTTTTCCTGTTCAGGAGACTCCACGGAGTTGGGTGGTGGCTCGGCATCCCTCGGCGGCATTCAGAATGGGCTCACGGAGCCGCCGGGAGGGCCTCCGCAGGCCAGACGGTGAGGAGAATCCCGCGATCGACGCGGTAGGCGGGTGGAGCGATGTTCGATTCGGCGATGACGCCTTCGAACCACGCTTTTTGTCGTTCCGGGTTGTGCGTGAGGACGACGAAAGGTCGATCGAGCGTCGCCTCAGCAAGGAAGGCTGGGAACTCCGAATCGTCGATGAACCAATCTGCGTGGTCGTCGAAGTTCTTGACGCCCCATGACAATTCGCCCGGGCTACTGAACAACCGAATTTCAGCGTCCGGCCAAGCCCAGCGGGCAGAGTGCATCAGGCTTCCGTCGACCAGGACCAGACTCCGATCCGTCAGCTCGGTGAATGGCTCCAGCCAGGCCATTGGTGCTTTCGAGATCCTCATCCAGCCGGTCGGAAGGCATGAGGGGGCGACCGCAAAGCCGATGGCCGGTCCCAAAGTCCCCAACAAAACCCGCCGGGTGGCCGAGGTCGTTCGTTGGGATCGGTAATCAAAGAAGCCCCACGCGATCAGAGCGCCGCCGAGGACGAGGAGTCGCCACTCACCACCATCGTTCCACGCGCTCCCAATGGTTGGATCGATGGGCATGAACGGGGTGATCGCCAGAATCAGCACGCCAAATGGGATCAGAATCCACTCGCCATACGTGCGTTTGCCTGGAGCAGTCCGAAAGAATTCGATGAGCCCGAGCGTGATCAAGACGGCGGCGGGTGCGAAGCAGGGAAGAATGTAGGTGGGGAGTTTCCCAGAGGAGACCGAGAAAAAGGCGATCGGAATAAGCGCCCAGCAGAGTAGAAGGCGGATTTCTGGCGATTGAATACCGAGCCGACGGATGCCGAGAATCACGAATGGAAGGGTCAGGATCCAGGGGAAGAGTCCCAACGCAAAAATGGGGATGAAGAACCACCATTCCTCGGGATGCTGGGCATCCGCGCCGCCGGTATACCGATTGATGTGCTCCACCCAGAAGAAGTAGTCCCAGAACTCCGGGGCGCGATCATGAACCGCCAATCCCCAGGGCAGGACCACCAGAATCGCGGCAATGCCCGGGACCCACGGAAGTGTGAAGAGTGATCGCCACTCTCGCTGCCACAGGAGCCACGGTGCCAGCACAATTCCCGGAATCGCAATGGCGAGAAATCCCTTGGTCAGGAACGCGCATCCGCAGGCGAGTCCCGAAGCGACCAACCAGCCAAATCTCGGAGGACCAGTGGCTCTCCAACCAAAGAAGAAGAACGCAATGGACGCGGTGACCATGCCAGTGAACGGCGCATCAAGAATCGCGGTGGTGCCGAGAATGGAGACTTCGAGCGATGTCATGAACACCATCGCGGCGATGGCGGCGAGATCCCATCGTCCAGTCCATCGCCGAACGAACATCATCAAGACGCCAGCAGAGAACCCGGTCATCAAGGCGGCGGGAAACCGCAGGGCGAAAGCGTTCTCGCCAAACCCGAGGAAGGAGACGGCGGTCATCCAATAACCGAGTACGGGCTTCTCGAAGTAGCGCACGCCCAGAAGGTGGGGAACGATCCACTCGCCGGTGTCGATCATTTCCGCCGGAATCACCGCGTACCGTGTTTCGTCCGGGACGACCAACGGACGGAGTCCGAGGGGAAGGATGAAGATGCCGATGAAGAGAATCGGAACGAGGAAGAGCGCTAATCGCTGTGTCGACCTTGATCGCTCGGGCATGGGGGAGATGGAGTTCATGTGGTTGCCAGATTCGGGCGGCGAATGGCCACCCACCCGTCACGACCGGGGAGCTGGCCGCGTTCGATTTCGCCGGGTTCGGGATTGGATGGAATCAGATCACCAAGCGGTACGACCTCGCCGCCATCGGCCATGAAGCGATCTAGAAATTCTTCGAACAAGGCGGCTTTCGCGCCACCTTCGGATTCGGCATGGATGGTCAGCACGTCGAGGTCATCTTCTTGCATGCATGATCGGAGGTGATCGTTGAAATTTTCATCGTCGATGCCCGCCTCGCCGACCGCCTCATCCCAGGTGGGCAGATTGACGCAGATCTGCGGTGGCCCGTGTGACGGCTGGAACGCGCCATGTCCGCGGCAGTCGCTCGCGAAGTGGTAGCCAAGCCCCTCGCGTAGGGCGAGGATTTCGGGGGTACAACGCCAGCCCGGGGCGGCGGTGCAGGTCGGTGGCCTTCCCAGCGTGTCGGTGATCGCCTGATGCGCCTGCGTGATCTCTCGCAAGACGAGTTCCTCAGGGAGGCGGTGGGCGGCAACCTGCCAACGATGATGATCCCACGCGTGCATGCCGATTTCGTGTCCGGCGTGATTGATGGATCGGAGGCGATCCCCCAGCTGGCGATGAATAATCGGTCCGGGCCAGAGGGTTCCTCGGAGCAGAATGTCCCAGCCATAGGTGCTTGCGGCCTTCGAGCGAAGCATTTTTCGGAGGAACGTCGGGCGGAGAAGGCGTCGAAGGTGCCGCCCCATGTTGTCGGGGCCGACGGTCAGGAAGAACGACCCACGAATTCCCCGAGCATCGAGGATGCGGAGAAGTTCAGGTATCCCGTCACGGGTACCTCGAAACGTGTCGACGTCAATCCGAAGCCCGAGTTTCATGCGTTGGTGGTGATCTGTGGCGCGGGCTCGGAATCGATCCCCATCGAACGGATGTGATCGTCGATGAACCAATCCACGGTGCGGTCGACGGAGTCCTTGGTCGAGAGACTTGGTGTCCAATCGAGGATGCGCTTCGCATTCTTAATCGACGGTCGGCGGTGTTGCACGTCCTGATAGCCCTTGCCGTAGTAGCGGCCGCTCTCCACGATTCGGTACCCGGCGAACGGCGGGAACTTGTGTCGCATTGGGTGCTGATCAAATCTGGCAACGATCATTTCGGCGAGTTCTCGAATGCTCGCTTCGTTGTCGGGGTTGCCGATGTTAATGATCTGGCCCGTGCTGCGGCCGGCCTGGTCGTCGATCATCCGGAAGAGGCAGTCGACCCCTTCGGTCACGTCGGTGAAGCACCGCTTCTGCTCGCCTCCGTCGACGAGTTGAATGGGTGTTCCTTCGACCAGGTTCAGAATCAACTGGGTAATCGCACGCGACGAACCGACCCGTGCGGAATCGAGGGTGTCGAGGCGGGGGCCGATCCAGTTGAAGGGGCGGAAGAGCGTGAAGTCGAGGTTTTCCTTGACGCCGTAGGCCCAGATGACGCGGTCGAGCAACTGCTTGGAGCAGGAATAGATCCACCGTTGCTTATTGATTGGTCCCAACACCAGGCTCGAATGATCTTCGTCGAAGGCGTCGTCCTCGCACATTCCGTAGACCTCACTGGTCGATGGGAAGATGATCCGACGGTTGTATTTGACACAGTCGCGAACGATCCGAAGGTTCTGTTCGAAGTCGAGTTCGAAGACTCGGAGCGGATTCCGCACGTATTCGATCGGTGTTGCAATCGCCACGAGGGGGAGCACGACGTCACATTTGCGAACGTGATACTCGACCCACTCCCGGTTGATCGAAATGTCACCTTCGAGGAAGTGGAAGCCAGGTCGGCCGAGCAGGTGTTCGACGTTGCTGGCGCGAAGGTCCATTCCGTAGACCTCGTAACCGGCGCCCAGGAGTTGTTCGGAGAGGTGACTGCCGATGAATCCATTGACGCCGAGGATCAAGACTGATCTTGGGCGATCAATGCCAACCGGCGCAGATTTTCCGAGCCGCATTCCCTCAACGAGGTTCAACTCTTCGGCGAGATGCTCACCGCCGGACCAGACCCCATCGGCGGATTGCCCCGCGTCAATCTGGAGGGTTCCTTCGCCGCAGGAAATGGTCAGGGGGGTGGTGCTGATGACCGTGCCTGGCGTCTCACCGTGTCCGCCGGTGGTGGCGGTGGCATTCCAGATTTTGACCTCGCGCTCACCCGCCCAGGTAAAGGCGCCGGGCCATGGGTGCGTCACGGCTCGAATGAGGTTGCGGATTTCCGTCGCGGATCGATCCCAGTCGATCAAGCCGTCTGCCGGGGATCGGCCTGGGAATACGGTTGCCGCGGCGGGGTCCTGTGGTGTCGCGGAGAACGAGCCGTCGCCGATGGCCGGGAGGGCTTTCGCCAGCAGCTGACCGGTGGCGGCGACCATTTTTTCGGTCAGCGTCGCGGCGGTATCTGCATCGTCGATGGGAAGGGGGATCTGCGCCACGATGTCGCCGGCGTCCGGCTCCATCGTCATGTGGTGAAGAGTGACGCCCGTTTCGCTGGCGCCCTCGACCAAGGCCCAGTTGAGTGGCGCGCGTCCTCGAAACTTGGGCAGGAGTGATGCGTGGAGATTGAAGCACCGATCCGGACAAATCGACAGGACGTCGCGGCCGATCATTCGTCGGTAGTGCGCGGACAAGATGACGTCTGGTTTCATCTCCTGAATGCGGTCGATCCAGAGGGGGTGGTTCGGAGATTCTGGCGCGTGGACCGGGATCCCCTGCGACGCCGCGGTCCGGGCGACCGAACGGAACCAGTTGCCTTCACCAGGGTCGTCGCGATGCGTGAAGACCGCGACCACGTCATCGCCGGCGGCGATCAAAGCATCGAGGGCGGCGGCGCCGATCTCGTGGTACGCGAAGAGGACGACCTTCATAGAGAGATTCCTGTTTCGATGATGACACCATGGGTGCGATGGTCGGTCTCAGGGGTCGATCGTTCGAGTCCGGAATCGCCGGCGATTCGATCAATAAAGTACCGAGGGCGGCCTCGGACATCGTGGTAGACCCGGCCGAGGTACTCGCCGAGCAGGCCCATTCCAATGAACTGCGCGCCGACGAAGATGAAGAGGATTGCGAACAACGTGAAGACGCCGTTCTCGGCCCATTCCGTTCCGAAGAAAATTCGACCGGCGAGAAGGAGCATGCCGAAACCGAAACCACCCATCGCAATGGCGACACCCGCCCAAGAGAGCAGTCGCAAAGGTGTCGTGGTCATGCTGGTCAGTAAGTCGAATTGGAGATTGACCAGCTTCCAGAGGCTGTACTTCGATTCGCCGGCGGCCCGTTCGGCGTGGCCGACCTCGATCTCCGCGGCTCGTTTGGCGAAGGTGTTGGCGAGTACCGGAATGAACGTACTTCGTTCACGGCACTGCAAGATCGCGTTGACCACCGGCCTTCGGTAAGCGCGGAGCATGCAGCCGTAATCGCGCATGGCGACGCCGGTTGATTTCTGGACCATCCAGTTGATGCACGCCGAAGCCTTCCGTCGGAAGAAGGAGTCTTGGCGATTTCGTCGGATGGTTCCGACCACGTCGTTGCCTTCTTCGATGGTCCGAATGAGGTTCGGAATCTCCTCGGGAGGATTCTGGAGATCGGCATCGAGGGTGATCACGATGTCACCGCGAGCGTGGCTGAAGCCGCAAATGATGGCCGCATGCTGGCCGTAGTTACGATTCAGAATGATGGCACGGAGGTGGCCTCCGTAGAGTCCGGCGGCGGCTTCAAGGCGGTCCGTCGAACCATCGCGACTTCCGTCATCGACGAGGATGACTTCCCAAGGGTTGGGGAGGTCTTCGCAGGTGGAAACCACTCGCTCGAGCAGCGCGTCGAGGTTCTCGATTTCGTTGTAGACCGGGATAACCACGGAGACTGATTCGCTCATGCGGGTACTCCTGGGCTCGATGGGACGGCGTTTCGAATCGACGCCACGACCTCGTCGATATCGGCGTCGGTCATTCCGGGAAAGAGCGGGAGCGAGCAGATTCGGTCGCTGTTCCATTCGGTGTTCACGAGATCAGCGCCCCGCCACCGGTCTGGGTGGTCGACGAACCATTTCTGGGTGTGAACCGCGCGGAAGTGGATGCCGGTGCCGATGTTGTCCGCCTTCAAGGCGGCCATAAACGTCGAACGGTCGATGCCCGCGGCGTCAGGGTCGACGCGGACGATGAAGAGATGCCATGCATGCCGGTCGGTCATCTCGGCGTCGCCGAGTGGCGTCAGCCCGGGAATCGAGGCGAGGCGTTCTCGATACTGCATGGCGAGTTCACGCCGTCGATCGATGAACTCATCAAGGCGATGGAACTGCGAGAGCCCGAGGGCGGCATTCATGTCGGGCAGGTTGTACTTGAATCCCGGCTCGAGAACCTCGGCCTGTGGCGAGCGACCCTGTTGCCCACGTTCCCAAGCATCGACGCCGAGACCGTGGAATCGCAAACGCCGGATGTTCTCTCCGAACGCGTCGTCGTCGGTGACCAACACGCCGCCTTCACCACTGGTGATGGTCTTGATCGGGTGGAGGCTGAAGATCGCCGTTCCAACCTGACCCACCTCTTCGCCATCTTTTCGGCGAGTGCCGATCGCGTGAGCGGCGTCTTCGATCACCGGAATGTCATGGGCGATGCCGATCGCTCTGATCGCCGCCATGTCGATCGCGGCACCGGCGTAGTCGACCGGGATGATGGCCCGCGTCCGATCGGTGATGGCGGCCTCGATGGCCAGAGGCGAGGTCATCAGCGTCTCGCGATCCACGTCGACGAAGACCGGCGTGGCGCCGAGTCGGACGATCATGTTCACGGTGGAGACCCAAGTCATCGACGGAGTGACGACTTCATCACCGGGTCCGATCCCCAGTGCGACCAGTGCAAGGTGCATGGCCGCGGTGGCGCTCGTCGTCGCAACGGCAGTGGACGTTCCGAGGCGATCGGTGAACGCAGATTCAAGTTCGGCGCACTTGGCACCCGTGGTGATCCAACCGCTTCGCAGCACATCGGTCACGGCCTTCACATCCTCATCACTAATCGAGGGGCGGGCGAAAGGAAGGAATTCAGGACGCATGATTAACGTTCCTCCAAGCCTGCAAATGATATCAGATGAAGGGTCGATTGAGCCCTTGAATCTAGGATCTCAAACCTCATCCTCGGTCGGAATTGGGTGGATTTCGATGTCGCCACGCAGGAGCAACGCCGATCCCGCGATGCCCCAAGTCAGTTCTAGGCATCGGTAAAGGAGGAGCATCGCAACGATCTGATTCACGCTCGCGACGCCCGTACCGGCGAGCAGTCCGATAGCGACGATTTCCATCACGCCCGCGCCCTGCCAGGTGATCGGGATGGCGCCGGCGATGAAGATGATCGGCATTGCGACCAGAATCGCGGGAAGTTCGTGTCCGACTCCGATCGCCCACCCGCAACATCCGGCTGCCGACGCGAGGAGGACTTGTACGACCACGGAGATCGAAGTCGCGGAGATCACCGCCCCGGGGTGGCTCCCGTAGGCTTGAGCCGTCTCCAGAATCCGGGTCGGCAGGCCTCGTCCGATTCGATCGATCGATGATGGGATTCGGATCCACCCGCGATCAAGGGCGAGGATTACGAAGGCCGTCGTGCATACCGTCACGACCGCGATCCACCCGGACCACCGTCCGATGTCCTGGGCGATTCCCGTCTCCATTGTGAACAGGCCGGCGGCGGCCGCAAGCAGGACGAGTCCAGCCAGTCCGGTGATGCGGTCGAAGACCACGCTCATCACCGCGTCCAGCCGACGACCGCTGCCTTTCGCCGCACCCCACGCCTTCACGACATCACCGCCTTCGGTGCCGGGGAGAAAAAAATTGCAGAAGGCGCCGACCATGACCAGCCGGAAGGTTCGGACCCAGGTCGCAGGAATTCCTCGGCATCGCATGAGGATCCACCACCGGGTCGTTTGGAGTGGATAGATGCAGCCCGAGAGTCCGATGCCGACGGCCAGCCAGAACCAGTTGGCGTTGCCGAGTACTCGGAGTAGGCCGGGTTGCACCCAGGCTGACGGGACGATCATGGCGCTGCCATCAATCGTGGTGATGCGAACTTGACCGGGATCTTCGTCGGTGATGTCGGTGACCCGGAGTTCGATTGCCGTGGGGCTCACGTTTCCATCGATGCCCGCTTCGCCCGGCGGAATTCGAACGGTGCTCTGCCAGTCGACGATGAAGGCGATGGCGGTGACGCCGACGACGACGAGGAGGAGACGAGCGGCGGTGAAGAGGTGTCGTTTCATGGGCTTGGGCCCGTGTCTTCACGAGTCGGACGGACCAGCGGAACTCACTCGGAGAGGAGCACAACATCTGCGGGGTCGATCGCCACTTCAAGTGCCGTTCCCGTGGGTCGAAGGACTCGCGGATGAAGTTCCAGCACCTTCAATTTGGTGTCCCCCTCACCCTGCAGTTCCAACTGGGCCGTTTCGCCAAGAAACATTGAGCTGTTCAGGGTGGTGGCCGCTCGGTTCCATTCGGCCGGAACCTTGGTCGCGTCGTTGGCGGGATCGATGATGCGAAGCGCTTCGGGTCGAAGCGAAAGGGAGATGGTGTCGCCGATGGCGCTGTTCTCAAGAACCCTGCTGGAGCGGAGCCGCCCGAGGGCGCTGGTGACGGTGGTGCCGTCGGTTCCGATGGATTCCACAGTTCCTTCGACGAAGTTGGTTTCGCCGAGGAAACTCGCGGTAAATCGACTTTTGGGCCCGTCGTAGAGCTCGCGAGGTCCGCCAGTCTGCACGATTTTGCCGTCCCGGAGGACCGCCATTTGATCGGCCAGCGACAAGGCTTCCTCCTGGTCGTGGGTCACGTAGATCGTGGTGATCTGGGCGTCGTCGACGATCCGACGAATCTCGCTTCGCATTTCGAGTCGGAGTTTGGCATCGAGGTTTGAGAGTGGTTCATCGAGGAGTAGCACGCTCGGTCGAAAGGCGAGGGCTCGGGCGAGGGCGACCCGCTGCTGTTGGCCGCCGGAGAGCTGAGTAGGCTTTCGATTTTCGTAGCCGTTCATCTGCACGAGTTCGAGGGCTTCGCCCACCCGGCGTTGGAGGTCGGCATTCGGCACCTTTCGCACTCGAAGCCCGAAGGCCACGTTCTCGAACACGGAAAGGTGGGGCCAGAGGGCATAGCCTTGGAAGACCATGCCGGCATCGCGTTTCTCGGGTGGATGCTTCGTGACCTCACGGTCGCCGAAACGGATCATGCCGGAGTTTGGCGTCTCAAATCCCGCGATCATGCGGAGGAGCGTGGTCTTGCCACAGCCAGACGGGCCAAGCAGGAAGAACAGGGTCCCGGCTTCGATCCAGAGATCAACGCCGGCCACCGCGACGGTGGAACCGAATTTCTTCACGAGGTTGACGACTGAGACGCCGGTCATACTGGTAGGGAGGGTACCGAACTGTTCGGCTGGTTGGGGTCTTTGGTCCCGACGAATCGGCGATCGAGTCTTGTTCCTTGTCGACGAGCGGTGGAAAGAACGATCTTTCTTGGCCGCCCGGGCAAGATGTCGATTACCCTCCACAGCCCGACCGAGGAATCCTGATGACCGACCCCTCCGCCATTCCGAGTCAGACGCCACCGGCAGCGCGGGCGGCATTCACGGGTGCCTCCATCGATCGGCTGCGGAAGTTGCGTTGTCGGCCCGAGCGGAATCTCACGATCACCGCGACGGTTGACCAGTATCGACGCGAGGCGTCGAAGTCGCGGCGAGGCATGGGGAACTTTGTGGATGCGTGGGAAGCGGTCGTCCCGGCGGAAATCGCCGCGACCTCTCGAGTCCGTGGCGTTCGGGGCGGAATCGCCCGGATCGGGGTCGTTGATTCTGCCACCAGCTACGAAATTGATCAGCAACTCCGAGGCGGAATGCTCGCGGAGCTCCGGCTCGCTTTCGGCGGAACGCTTCGGCGGGTCAAGTTGGAAATTGACGGGTCGCTCTCCCGTTAGGCCGGTTTTCAGGCCTTGGGCGGCGTTTGTCTCTGTCAGGCGTCCTCGATAAGCCCCAGATATCGCCGCATGGCGGTCAGCGTCTCCTTGCTGGCGTGGTGTTCCATGCCCTCCGCATCATGCTCTGCCGTGGCGTTGGACACCCCGATCCGTTCCAAAAAAGCCACGACCACCTTGTGTCTCGCTCGGCTGGCGGCCGCCATTTCGAGGCCCTGAGGGGTGAGTCCGACCGGTCCGTATGGTTGGCGGGCCACCAGACCGGCATCGGTCAGTCGACTCAGGATCCGCGTGACCGTCACATGACTGACCTGCATCCGCGCTGCCAGATCCTTGACTCGGCAGGCGCCGGAGGCGATTTCGATGTCGGCGATCGCCTCGACATAGTCCTCAGCCGTCTCGTCGGCATGGTCTCGGCGAGTCTTGACGAAGGGATTTGGTCGATTGGACATCTACGGTTTCTCGCGACTTTCAAGCCCCCTTCCCAGATGCACCGACGGCGCCGACGGCTCCATTCGTCAGATACCTTGACGAGGGGGACCACGAAGTGTAGCATATGCTACAAAATGTAGCCATTGCTACAAACCCACCAACTCTGAATCGTTGCTTGGCAGGCCTTCGTGGCCAGTTCAAGAAGCGAGTTCAAGAGGTGGGTTCATCCTCCTATAGATAGATCGACAGTTCGATGGAGTGGCGTTGCCATGACCGAAGTCCTTGAAGTGCTTGAAGTCTCTGATGTTCGCGGCCTTCCGGCGTTGGATTGCGGACGTCCGGTTCCTGTTCGT
>ERZ887942.2162-NODE-2162-length-12437-cov-5.500808_pt1 | contig 12437 bp, 8 predicted proteins | sample MGYA00521099_ERZ887942 | MGnify/ENA primary metagenome ERZ887942 (study PRJEB32303, sample SAMEA104408605) | aquatic metagenome | biome: Brackish water; feature: Pelagic; material: water | place: Baltic Sea | collected 2014-06-07T06:48:00 | depth 16,251 m ... | reverse complement strand
CAGGGTCCGCTGCTTGGCTGGTTAGTCGAGGCTGTATTACATATTGCGGGCCATCCATCGGCATTCGACGATGTGCCTCTGGCCCGGGCTCGAAACGCGCTGTTTCGCCTCATCGTCGAGGCGCTCCGTCGGCGCTGCGCTATCAGTCCGGTGATCGTATGTATCGATGATTTGCAATGGGCCGACAACCTGCTCATCGACGTGTTGCATCGCATCTGCCGGTCACTGGCCGACCGGCCGTTTCTGCTGATCACCGCACAGCGACCTGATGCCGACGTCACATGGCCTCCTGTTGTGGATGGTGTTGTGTCGTTGTCGCTGAACCTGGAGCCTCTTACGCGAGTGGAAGCCGACGAGTTGGTAACGGCAATTGCTGCTGGCGCTGTCGATGCGCCGTTTCGTGCCCAGCTGTATGAACGCAGCGGCGGCAATCCACTATTTCTCTCGGAACTCGCAAGGTTGCCCGACGCCACCGATGGTGGCCTTGAACTGCCAAGTTCGCTGCGTGTCCTGATCGCTGCTCGCCTTGACCTACTCGATCGCCCAGCTCGAGCGGTGATCGAAAATGCTGCGGTGCTCGGTGTGGCGGGTGCGGTTGCGTCGCTCGAAGTCTTCGCCCGCGAACTGGGGCAGACCTTTGATCGTGAAGCACTCGATCGAGTCGATGCCGCGGGGTTGTTGGAGTTGTCGGGGCCAGGCCAGTGGCGCTTCCGCAGCGATGTCGTTCGCGAGGTCGCCTACGAAACGTTGACCAAGGTCAACCGAGCCGAACGCCATGCTGGCGTAGCTCAGGCGATGGCTGCGACCGTCGGCGTGCCGATCAGCAGCCTCGCGAACCACGCGGCTCGGGCCGCCGAACTCGATCGCGAGATTGGTCCACTCCAGACAATTCCGTCCGACATGGCTGCCATTGCCATCCGGCTGTTGCTGCGAGCGGCGCAACGTTCGCTCGAGATGGGCGCATTCCGTCAGGCCCGTCGTGAGGCAGAACGGGCGCTAGCCCTCGAGCCCCAAGACACCTCGACATTGCGGGAGTTGATGTTGGTGCGGTGCACCGCTGCGATCGAACTCCGTGAGTACGACAGTGCAGGCGACGATGGCCACCTAGCGTTGGCCTCGGCTATCGAGGACAATGATCGCCACGACGAAGGGACGGCACGCCGGTTGCTTGGTGTGCAGGCACATGGCCTGGGGGACTTGCCCACAGCTCGGCGAGAGCTTGATGCCTCGATTGAGATCTTCCGTGACCTCGGCAACGATGCCGAGTTGGCGATCTCGCTTGCAGATCGTGGCTTCTGCGAGATCTTTGGCGGATCGCTTGACCAGGCCGATGTGCTGCTCGATGAGTCCGAGGCCCTCGCTGCGAGACTCGGTGATCGTCGGTCAGAAGCGTGGGCTGGTGAACATAAGGCGTTGGTGGCGTTCCTTTCGGGCGACACCGAGCTTGCCGCTAGCCGGCTGGATGGGGCAACCGCGATATTCGAGGAGCTTGGTGATCGAAGCGGCTTGAGCTGGACCCAGGCAATCAAAGCGTTTCTGGCATACTCCGAACGGCGTTTCGATGATGCTGAAACGCTGGCTGTTGGCGCACGGACCGAAGCGCTGAAGCTGGGCGAGCGGTGGGGTCCGGCAATGATGGACTCACTGGTGGCCTCGATTCGGCTGTGGTCAGGCAAGTTTGTCGAAGCCGAAGCGTTGTCCCGGCGTTCCCTGGCGACCTTCCGTGAGCTCGGCGATCGATTCGGCACTGTGCAATCGCTCGCTCCTCACGTGCGTTCGTTGGTTGCCTTGGGTCGTTTTGCCGAAGCTGAACGCGGTATGGAGGAAGCCCTGGCGCTCAGTGAGACCGCGGGAAGTATCGCCCTGCCAGCCATGGTCGCAGCCGGGACGGCGGTGCACCTGGGGTTTGGCGAACGAGCGCTGGTGATCAGTGAACTTGCGCTTGAACGAATCAAGGAGACGGGTGCCGATGACTCCGAAGTTCAGACGGCGCTTGCGTTGGCCTTGTGCCAGGTCGGCAGAGCCGACGATGCAGTCGGACAGCTGCTTGCCGTCACCGGCAGTCGCCCGTACACCACATCGGTGCGAGCATTGGCTTTCGCTCTGGTCGAAGATGGCGAATCGGCAGTGGCGGATGCTGACCTGGTGGCAGACGATCCCGGTGCGACCTATCTCGACAGAGTTATTGCGCACGTCGCTGCTGCCGGTGCACTCTCCGTCGACGATGAGGCTGGTGCCGTCGAGCACGCCGCTCGTGCTGTTGCCGTTGCGGAGTCCGTTGGTGACCAGGTCGCTCTGGCCCTGACTAAGGCGGCCCAAGCCCGGGTTACCCACGCGCCCGACGTGTGGTCGGCGTCGCTGGGTGATGGCTGGCGCCGAGTGTTGGACGATCTGTTCTAGCCAGCGAGCGCATCGGGCGTTGCCTGTCGGGCAGGGTAGGGACGGCACCCCAACCGCGTCCAGATCCTTGAGCCAGACGCGTATCGTGGGGTTATGGGAACAGGTGGGTTCATGTCTGGACGTTTGGTGTCTCGGTTGATGGTGGCGCTTCTCGGGTGTGGTCTCATTGCGTCAGCCTGCACTGGTACGGCCACGGTCACCCAGACCGGCTCGTCATCAGACGGCGACACACCAGAGCCTGTGGAGACGCCGGGCGTAGAACCAACAGCTCAGAGCGCACCCGTGAACGCTCCTGAACCGACCGCATCTCCTGAACCAACGCCGGCACTGGAGCCCACGCCTGCTGCGGCGCTTCCACCGGTGGAGTTCCGTGCCGACACGATCCTGGGCATCTCCAACGGCGGCACGTATGCCTACGCCGGGACTACCTCTCCCTGGTTCGATGAAACACCGTGTGACGTTGCGACGGCCGAATCGCTCTCCGTCGTGAACATTGCTGTTGCTGCCCGAGGCGAGTTTGCTGGCGTTGTTGCCGGGGTGGCTGCAGGATTCGAGCAGGTCGGAGACGTGCGCCAATTGCTGTCGGGTTCCGGATCGAGCGCTGTGCTCCTGTCTTCGTGTGGGACTGTCGAGGATCCTGCGTTGTGGCTGAATCGGGTCGAATTCGGCCAAGACGGACGTATCGCGTCCGTGGGTAATCGGTTGGACCTCGGCGGCACCGGTGAACGCGACCCGTACCTCATTCGATGGGTTGACGACGACACGATCGAAGCCAGGGTCATCATTGAAATCGATCCTGATGATGCTGCAACCTGGCTCGTCGAGCGGCGCCAGATTTCCCTGACGACAGGTCAGGCGGTCAGCATCGACCAGTTCGGCTACTTCGACGATGCCGGATTCGCGAATAGTCCAGTGCTGGCAACATCCGCCGGTTTCACCTACCGGGTCATCGATGATCCGGCGGGGGGAATCGGGTGTGAAGGGTTCGGTGTAGCCCGCACGTTGGAGGTCGACAACGGCACCGACCGTCGTCTGGCCCTCACGCAGCCCACCCTGGTCTTCTCCGATGTCAACAACCTGCACCTGGCGCCAACTGGACACATCGCATGGACCTCAGGTTGTGAAGGTTTCGTGAATGCATTCGTTGGCAAGATCCTCGACGACGGCTCCGTTGCCGATGCCCACCTGGTCGAGACGTACACGTTGCCCAACTCAGAGTTCGCCGACTATCAGTTCTTCCGACTAACTAACGACGGCTTTCTCGCTGCGGTCGGGTGGTCATTCGACCCCGATAGTGCCGATACAAACGTGGCGTTGCTTCGATACGACTTGAACACAGACCCACACTTCATCAACACCGCTGATCCAGCGCTGCAGATCGATGTCGAGCCGCTGTTCGAAGCCGTCGGGGGAGATGGCACCTGGCATGTCGGCGACACACTTGCGACCGACCCGGCCTGTGGTAGCCGCACGCTGTACGGCAAAACGGCTGGCGGGTTTGTGCGAGCGTTTCCGGTCGGGCAGGAAGTTGATCAGATCGTCGACGTCGATATGGGCGACACCCACACCGTGACCTACGACTTCGGCGACGACTTTGTGAGCCGAACGGTGGTGATGCAGACCGAGTGCGCTGGCAGCTACGAGGGTCGCCGCGTCTGGTTCGGTGCCGAATTCGCCGGCATCATCTGGGGCCTGTACGTGGAGCCCGCTGACCTGGGCGAAGTGGCTGATGTGCTCTCGATCCGCGATGTGGTGCAAGCCGGCACAGACTTTGTGGAGACCACGATCTTGGAGGTGGAGTTGCTCGATGGCAGCGTGGCCGAGGTCGAACTGGTGGCCGTGCCTTTTGCTGGCTGACTACCGCTACTAACGTCCCCGGCGCATGGCCGGGCTCATGGCCGGGCGATGTCGGATCAAATGTCTTTCGTCGGCTCGTAGAATCGGAGTATGCAACATCGGTCTGCTCCAATCATGGTCGAAATACGTCGAGGCGACTTCGTCGAGTCGACACATCAGGTGCACGCCGTTGTCGCCACTGCTGATCAGGTGCTCAGCACGTGGGGCGACAGCGATCGGTTGACCATGCCTCGTTCGGCGATCAAATCGATCCAAGTGTTACCCATGCTCGCACTTGGCGCGGCTGCGCAGTTCGACGTGAGCGACGACGAGATTGCGCTGGCGTCGTCGAGTCACAGCGCCGAAGAGGCACACACGACGGCTGTCGCGTCCTGGTTGGAGCGGATCGGCATGGGCCTAGACGCACTGGAGTGCGGGCCAAGCGACCCGATCAATGATGACGCCACCAAGTCCATGTACATATCGGGGCAGGCACCGACGTCGCTCCACAATTGCTGCTCCGGCAAACACACCGGATTCCTGACGCTGGCCAAGCATCTCGAAGACGATCCGGCCTTCGCCGTCCCTGGTTATCTCGATCCTGCCCATGGGGTGCAGATCCGAGTGCGCGATGCTCAAGCGCTCATGACCGGTGTCGACCTGCAGGACCAGGTCCCGGTGATCGACGGCTGCGGCATACCGGTGTACCAGTTCCCGCTGGTCTCGCTTGCGCAGGCAATGGCCCGTCTCGTCACGCCCGAAGCTGTGCCAGCAATGTTTGCGGATGCAGCGGCTCGGGTCACCGCTGCGCTTCCGAGTCGTAGTTTCCTCGTGTCGGGCACGGGGCGCACCCCGTATGTGTTGACCGAGGCCGCTACCGAGCCAATGATCCTCAAGGGTGGTGCCGAGGGCGTAATGATGGGTGCCCTACCCGAACGAGGTATCGGCTTTGCGCTGAAGTGCGAAGACGGCAATGGCCGTGGCGTAGACGAGGCTGTCGCCGCGGTTCTGCATCAGTTGGGCGTGTTGCCAGACCGGGTGTCGATGAATACGCCGTTGCTCAACCGGGCCGGAACCGAAGTTGGTTCGGCAACCGTTGTTCTGTAGCTAGTTGCGGCTGGCTTCGATGCTGAGTGGACCTGCGGTCAGACCAGGTCGATTGCAGGGATGGCTTCTTCGATGCGGCCGAGTTCGACCATGCGTGCCACAACTGAATCGAGCACGTCGGTGTCGACCATCGTCGTAGATGGCCATTCGACACCTCGGAGCCAGGTGCGTGCGTCGTGTCGGCTCATGCCGTACCGATCGACGATCAGATCGATCGTCGACTCGGGATGTGTCACCAGCTCAGCGGCATAACCAAACATGATGTCGACCACGGCATCGATCAGCAGGCGGTCACGGTCAAGTAAGCCCGGCCGTGCCGCGGTGTAGAAGCTGGGCCATGGCGTAGGGATCTCGCCAATACGTGCGAACACGCCCTGTTCCACCAGCGGTGCCGTTACGAATCGCTCCCACAAAAAGATGTGTGCGTTGCGTTTTGGCAACGCTTCGACGGCGCCATCGACCCCACCCACGACCACGAACTGCGTGTCGTCGAGTTTCCAGCCTTGCTGATTTGCAAGCTCGTAGGCCATGAGCTCGCTGCCCGAACCGAATCGAGAGATAGCAAACTTTTTGCCCTCGAGTTCGGCGATGTTGTTCTGCGTCGCTTTGGCCGCCACATGGATACCCCAACGCAGCGGGCTGGTGACGAACGCGCTGTGCAGTCGGATCCTGCTGCCCCGGCCAATGGCAGTGACGCCACCTTCGGTGAGGACGGTTGCCAGGTCGATGGCTCCGTCCTCGAGCGCTCCGACCAGTGCACCGGTGCCACCGTCAAAGTCGGTGAACGTGACCTCGACCCCGAGGTGGGCAAAGGCGTTGTCTTCGAACGCTCGCAGCCACGGAAGGTTGAATGGCTCGTGAACGCCGCCTACTCGCAGAACTCTCATGCGCACAGGTTCGCCTCAACCGCTTGGATCAACAACAGTCCGGCTCCACTTTCTGCCACCGGCTCAGGATGTATAAACCCACATCGCGAAGAGTGATGCCGTGTTCGTGCTGCAAGGGGTTCACAGCTGTGGGCTTAGCTGAGGGCGGTGAGAGCTGCTTCGGTGGCGTCGAGGTCAGCCTTGAGCGCAGCGAGTTGGGCTCGGGTTTCGTCGACGAGATGGGCGGGTGCATTGTCGACATACCCGGCGTTGGAAAGACGGCCTTCGAGCCCCCCGACCTGGCCGCGCAACTCGTTGGCCTTCTTGGTGAGGCGATCGATCTCGGCTCCAGCATCGGCGGCATCGACCATGTCAGACAGGCCGAGCTGTTTGCCTTCGAACACCAGAGGGCTGGCGCCAGCGGGAGCGTCGCCGATCTCGACGAGTGCGATACCGGCGAGTGATTCGACGTAGCCGTCGGCCATGGCGATCAACGGCGACAGCGCCAGCGGAATGTGTAGCGTGACCATGCGTCGAGGTTTGACCTGCTGTTCGGCCCGCACGACACGGATCGCTGCCACAAGTGCGTCGGCCCGTTCGAATTCGGCGATCACGGTTGTGTCGGCGGTCTCGGGGGCGACGACTGGCCAAGGAGCAGTTGCGAGCAGGTCGCAGGCGGGCAGCGTGAGCGCTGCTACCTCGCCGGTACGGACCTGGCTCACGTGTGGCCAGAGTGTCTCGGTCACGAACGGGCACACGGGGTGCAAAATGCGGAGCACCGCATCGAGCACCGCTGCCAAAACGACCTGTTGGTCAGGATCGTCGTCGATGGTGGCTTTCACTGCCTCGAGATAACGGTCGCAGACATCACGCCAGATGAAGTCGTACAACGTGTTTGCGACCTCGTTGAAGTGGTACGTCTCGAATGCATGCTCAAGCGAGGCAACGGTCTGATGAAGACGAGCAAGGATCCAACGGTCGGCAAACCGGGCGTTGCCCAGGTTCACGACTCGGTCGGTGTTGTCCTGACCCTCGAGGCGGCCGAGTGCGAAACGGGTTGCGTTCCACACCTTGTTCGAGAAGTTACGACCACCGTCGAACTTGGACGATGTGTTGCGAGCCAATGGAATGTCCGCAGTAGGCACGGCTGTGCCGGTCGCCACGCCGTAGGCCGACACCATCTGCTTGGACGGATCGCTTGGCGACTTCTGGATGGGGGCTGCGACCGTATGTCCAGCCGTCGTAGTGATGTACTCGGGTGTAAATGCCTCGTCGGTGTGGGGGCACACCATGTCGACGGGCATGCGGACGTCCTGGGTGTCGGTCGTCATCTGCACCAACGTGTAACGCATTGCATCGGCGCCGTGGCTGTAGATGATGTCGCGTGGGTCCACGCCATTACCCAGGCTCTTGGACATCTTCTGACCATGGCCGTCTTGGACCATCGCATGGATGAAGACGTCGTTATAGGGCACCTGACCGTCGAGGAAGTACCGGTTGAACATGACCATGCGGCTGACCCACAAGGTGATGATTTCGCGCGCGGTCGACAACACCGATGTGGGGTTGTAACTCTGGAGCAGACCCACCGTTTCCGGGAAGTCTTCGGGGAATGGCCAGCCCATGGTGGACATCGGCCACAGACCAGACGAGAACCAGGTGTCGAGTACGTCAGGATCGCGGGTGTAACCAGCCGCTTCGACTGCTGTCACGAGTTCGGTTTCGCCAGTGGCATTCGGGGCTTCGGACCGACGCAGCGTGGCATCGGGTGGAATGCAGATCGCTTCTTCGATCTCGGTGGTGGTGACTCGTCGGGCGTAGTGGGCGGCCCCCATCGGGTTCCACTGCGAGTCGACGCGCACCGCTTCGTCGATGCCAACCCGCTCGAGTGCTTCGACGACTTCTGCCGATGCATCGGCTTCGTTGACAAGGCGCATCCATACCGGGATCTGGTGGCCCCACCACAGTTGACGGCTGATGCACCAGTCGCGGATGTTTTCGTGCCATGCCTGATAAGTGCGGGCGTACCGATCCGGGAAGAACCGAAGTTCGCCGTCGCCTGGCATGTCAGTCGATCGCTCGGACACATCGGCAGGCAGGTCGGGCGCTTGGTCAGGGGTCTGGGCTCGAAGAGCAGAGCCGCGGAGTCGGTCGTCGGTTACCGAGACGTACCACTGGTCGCTGAGCCACGGCTCGATCGCAACATGGCTGCGATAGCTGTGTCCAACAGAGTGCGAGTAGTCGCGGACCTCGGCCAACAACTCGTTGGCGTCGAACCATTCGACGATGGCCGTGCGTGCATCTTCGCGGCTCATACCCACAAATTGGCGGGCCTCGTCGCTGATATCGTCCCAACCGTACTGGTCGCTGATGGCGCCGTCGGGACCCATGATGTTGATGACCGGCAGCTCGTGGCGAAGGCCGATGTCCCAGTCGTTTTGGTCGTGTGCCGGAGTGACCTTGAGGAAGCCGCTGGCGTATTGCGCCTTGGTATCGCCCTCGGGGTCTGCCATCACCACATAGTCGTCGCCAACGATGGGAATGCGGCGGCCAACGATGGGTAAGACGACGTACTTGCCGATGACAGCTTCGGCCTGTGGGTCGTCGGGATTCACGGCGATTGCTGTGTCTCCGAGCATCGTTTCTGGTCGGGTCGTGGCCACGGTGACATGGCCGCTGCCGTCTTCGAGCGGATATCGCAGGTACCACATGTGGCCGTCGATGTCTTCCATCTCGACCTCGTCGTCGGACAACGCGGTGCGGGTCGCCGGGTCCCAGTTGACCAGCCGTTTACCGCGGTAGATAAGTCCATCGTCGAAGAGTTTGAAGAATGCGTGGCGCACGGCGGTCGCACACATGTCGTCCATGGTGAACCGAGTTCGTTCCCAGTCACATGACGCGCCCATGGCCTTGAGTTGTTCGAGGATGGTTGCCTCGTATTCGTCCTTCCACGCCTGGGTGGTCTCGACGAATGCTTCGCGCCCCATATCGAGTCGTTTGATGCCATCGGCCAGGAGTCGCTTCTCGACAACGGTCTGGGTGGCAATGCCAGCATGGTCAGTGCCAGGCATCCACAAGGTTGGTTTGCCCAACATGCGGTTGAAGCGGATGAGCACATCCTGCAACGTGTTGTTGAGCGCATGGCCAAGGTGGAGCGCGGCCGTGACGTTCGGTGGCGGGATCACCACGGAGTAGGTGTCAGTCCCCGCGTCGACAGGCATGGCATGGAATGCGTGTGCCGCGTCCCACTTGGCGGTGACCGCAGCCTCGGCATCGGCCGGGACGTAGGCTTTTTCAAGCTCGCTCATAGGTCCGCAAGGGTAATTGAGAACACCCTGGAATGGTCGGGCCTTATCGATGCCAGGTCATTGTTTCGTGATCTCGTCAGCTCTCTCACTGCACCAGATTGATCGTGGAGCCCGCGAACCAGCGTTCGCCTAGAGTCGAGGCATGCGCTTTCGTGCCCTGCGGTTTCTGGGTCTGCGGTTTCTGGGTCTCGCTGCGGTGCTCATTGTCCTTGCCGGATGTGCGGCCGGCAACGGCACATACTCACCCAGGGATACCGCGGGCTTCTTCACGGGGATCTGGCATGGCTGGATCGCTCCGTTTGCGCTGGTTGGTCACGTCTTCGACGGTGATATTCGCATCTATGAGCCGAATAACGACGGCATTTGGTACGACGTGGGTTTCTACGTGGCAGTGATCTCTGGCTTTGGAAGCCTGTCGTTGCGTCGCACCTCGAAACGGCAGCGTCGCAACGTTCGTGATGACGATCGACGGGGCCAACACAGCTGATTACAGGTGGCGAAGGTGCATCGTTTCGTTGAAGCTGTCGAGTCCCCAGATATCCAACGTTGAGGAACCACGAACCCGAGTCAGCCCGGTGTAGTGGGCGTGGAAGTCCCGAGGTCCTGGCTCGAAGCCGAGCACGGTCGACAGAAATGTTGTCGTGACCATGCCATGGCAGAAAACGGCCACGGTTTGACCCGGGTGGTTGTTGCGGACTTTGGTGAACGCACGGATGACCCGCTCGTTGAACACGTGACGGCCCTCAGGACGATAAAGGTAGTCGGGATCGTCGCTTATCCGGTCTTTGAAGAAGCCCATGTTCTCTTCGGTTCGCATATAGGCCCCGGCCTGCCAGCCAGCCTCCTTCAGGTCATCGTCGAGTTCAGGTTCGATGCCCAGTCGTTTACAGAGAGGCAGCGCGGTTTGGTGAGCCCGAAGCATTGGACTTGCGACGACATGGTCGATCTGTTCGCCGCTGAGATAGTCGCCAATGGATTGCGCCTGCGAGATACCGAGTTCGCTCAGCGGCGGATCGCCATCACCACCGGACTTGGATTCGTCGTGAGGTTGGCCGTGGCGGATAACGAGGATGTGCATGGGTTGTTCAAAGTTCCTGTAGGCCGATTTCGCGGCCGCGGTCGCCGACCGCCTGCACGAACAGATCTGGTTCGTCGTTGCTGACGATGGTCTGAGAGATGTTCATGCGGTGATCGGAGGTGGTCAGATGGATGAGCCGTTTGTGCAGGGTTGCTTCGGTGAAGTCTGCCCACTGAAGTTCAACACTGGTGCGATCTAGTTCGTGTTCGAGTTGGCCGATTCGAGTCGACACGCCGCTGCCGCGCTTTTCAAAAAGCAGCATCCGATGTTCTGTTACTACTAACCATTGGGCGCCGAGCAGTCGGTGTGATCCAAGTGTGCTCGTCAGCCCGTATCGCTCGATGTACCGGGCGAGCACACTGGAGGCCGACGCCGTGCGAGGACCTTTCACACCCTTGATAGCGAACGCCGCTTCGATTCGGGTGTCGGGCGAAATACGGCTTGCGAACTTGCGGCGCAGTCGGTCATTCGGCATCACGACACTCGAACGTAGTGGGCGGCGGGCATCAGGTTGGTCCTCAGCGGTGACGTTCCCGGAGCTGCACAGCGATCTCCGGTCCAACGAGGCCTCGTAGCTCGGCGTGGAGCGACTCGCCTACGGTGACGTCGCCCACGAAGGCCGATGCCAACGCTTCGTCGTCGCCACCCTTATTTGTGCAGCACCAGGCCATGGATTCCAGGCCACCGTCCCAGTCCGGGCGTTTCCACGGTCGCAACGTCTTTGTGCCATCGTCGTGGTGGTCGACCTTGAGCGGTGCCTGCCAACAGATCGATGGTTTGTATTCGATCGGGTTCTCGTCGTCCTGCATCGCGGCCAGGTGCAATGCGCACCCTTCGCCGCCAGCGAATCCGGGTCGATTGTGGAAGATGCATGCGCCGTCGATGACTCGCGTGTTTGTGCGATTCTCATCGCTGAAGACACCCCCTTCGAAGGCGGCATTGGAGTACTGGAAGATCGAGTCATCGATCGTCAGGCCGAGCGCTGCGATTCGAAGCGCCTCGTCCTCATCGATCATCTGGGCGCCGACCGAGCAACATCCCTGGTTCAGGTCCGACGATGCCCGCTCGAGGATCCCTTCGCAGCCGTTGTTCCAGATGCACGTCCAGTTCGAGTCGATGAAGCCGACGTCGATCTCCCATCGGGTCCCGTCGATTGGATCAACAAAGGTCTCGAAGCGGCTGGCTGATTGCTCGGTCACCTCTGCAGTATTCCCTAATGCAACCCGGTCGGTAACTATCCATGCAAGGCTCGGGTATGGAACAAGACCATGAGCCGAGGATCGCCGTCTATCTCGACTACGAGAACCTTGCTATTGGTGCTCGCGAGAACCTGGGTGTGGCCTTCGATTTTGCCAACGTTGCCGACGCTCTCGCCGAGCGGGGACGCGTCATTGTGCGAAAGGCCTACGCGGACTGGTCGTACTTCGACAAAGACCGTCGCATGCTCACCCGTCATCAGGTCGAACTCACCGACATCCCCCAAAAGATGGGTGGCAGTCGCAAAAATGCAGCAGACATCAAGATGGCGATTGATGCGGTCGAGCTCGCCCTCGAACGGAAATATATTTCCACGTTTGTCATTTGCACCGGTGACAGCGATTTGAGTCCGCTCGTGCATAAATTGCGCGAGTTCGACCGAACCGTGATCGGTGTCGGCGTCAAGGGATCTACATCGAACTTGTTGCCTCCGGCATGCGACGAGTTCTTGTTCTACGACAATCTTGTGGATACTTCGCAGCCGCCTTCAACCGAGCGAAAACACTCAACACCAGGCGATCTATCGCTTGTCATCACCACGCTGGCAGGTCTCGAAGAGTCGACGTCGGGTCCGGTGCGGGGGTC
>ERZ887942.2161-NODE-2161-length-12446-cov-6.371641_pt1 | contig 12446 bp, 4 predicted proteins | sample MGYA00521099_ERZ887942 | MGnify/ENA primary metagenome ERZ887942 (study PRJEB32303, sample SAMEA104408605) | aquatic metagenome | biome: Brackish water; feature: Pelagic; material: water | place: Baltic Sea | collected 2014-06-07T06:48:00 | depth 16,251 m ... | reverse complement strand
GTGCATGGGTACGGGTACGGGTACGGGTACAGGGTTGGGTGCATGGGTATGGGTAACGGGTACGGGTACAGGGTTGGGTGCCTGTCGGCTGGCAGCTGCAGTAGCTCTCCCCAATGCGGAACCCAAGGCCACTCCCCGCGCTCCGCCGCCGCGTCCCGCCTTCGCTTGGTTCGTAGCAAGTGCGGCTTTTATTTTCTTTTGGTCAGGTTTGGTCAAACCCGAGTTTGGCAGTCAAACCCGAATTGGCCATAGACCCAACCTCCCAGCTTCGCAGAAACTGCAGTCCACGTTCGAGCTGCCCTAGCAGCGTCTGCTCAGCGCCTTCTTTTCCACCACCGTCTCGTTAAAGTCAGCGTGAAGTGCCTTACTCACAGCGCCACCATCCCTGGCCAGTACGGAGTTGTACTCGCCTTCCGACGTCAGGCCCCTGGCCACCTGAGCCGCCAACCCCCAGCGACCGTGGTGGGTACGCACCTTGTCCCGCACCCCACGGGCAGCGCAGACACTGTTACCACCACGGCGCAGGCTGATCACGCTGAACTCCGCCGATGCCCCTTCATCCAAGACCCCGTCGGCCTCCAGCAGCCGACATGCTGCCTTCATCCGCTTACGTAGCATTCGAGAGTCCAGCTGGTGCCAGGGCTCCACGCCCCGCACCGAGATCCTGGGGAACACATAAGGGCACACCGGGCAATCCATAGCCCGTTTTCCTGGCAAACTCCGAGTGCAACCCTCGAACTTATGCTGTAGCCCCTGTGGCAGCAGCACCGTCTCCACGTAGCTGCGCACATAAGTCAAGAGGCAGGTGTCCGAGCCCGGATCAGCTGCCTCCACCAAGGAGTCCAAGCAGGTCGTGGTGGTGACGCCCCGCTGGTCTGCTTTCGTCCTGCGCACCAGGAGCCGAAGCTGGTCCTCCAGCCAGGTCAAGTCACACAGCTGTAACCCCATGATCTCCGAACACCGGAGGTAGGCACACCACCCCAAGATCATGAAAGCCACCGTCTGGAACCACTGGAAGCCCGACCACTCCCCAGTCCAAGCCTCCGCGTCATTGTCCGGTGCGGACCTGGTGAGCAGCCCCCTCAGGTGCCGGCCTTCGATAGCCAACTTTTTCGTGGCGGCATTGCCCAAGTTCCTGTTGACACCTTCCAGCAGCTTCTTAAGGTCCGGGTGTTCCTTCAGGTTCCCCTGGCCCCTGTCCTTCAGGGTGGAAGCCACTGCTGTAACGTACAGCTCGATGGTGGAGGCGGCATAGCCCGCCCCCAACCATAGCACTGTAACAGACCGGAGCATCACTGACAGCAAGTCAGGCATGGGTGCGTCAGGGTGCACGCCCATCACAGCACAAAATTCAGTGAACACCTCATACCACGCAGCGTACGCCTTCCAGGTTGCATCCGCCCGTGACAGAATCATCAGGTCTCTGGCCACTTCATCCACAAACTCCCAAAAGTGCTGCCCTGCCGCTTGGGTAGGCCGAGGAGCCCCCAGGGCACGGCCCACGTGCTTGCGTCTCGGAACTCCTTTTGCATCCACATCATTAAAAATGTTCTGGAAGCTCGGTGCGTGCTGTTGCGGCGGCGCCGCCTTGGCTGCCTGCGCCACCCCCACACGCCACTGCGCTATCCGCGGCGTCTTCTTTTTCTTCGGCTTGCGAGACACCTTGGCTGCACCGCGAAGAGGGCGTTGGTACTGCTGAACCCCAGGACCCTCAGCTGCTGCGAGTGGGTGTGTGTGGGTGTGTGTGGGTGGGTGTCGCCTCTGCTGCTGCTCGATGGCTATCCGCAGCCCTTCCCAGGGACAGGCCTTCGGGCCATCACCTTGGAGTGAGTGCTCACCAGCGTAGTCTTGGTGCGTCAGGTCCCACCATCGTGCTGCTGGCATAGTCCAACGCTGCGCCTGCAAGAGGGGGGAAGCCCTAGGGATCACCCCCCGCGACACCAGACACGAAACCAAGGTGTGGGAGAGTATCCCAGCGTGGATGGCATTGCCCAAGCCATGCCATCGTGCCGCCACACTCAGTGGCAGCCCATCTGGGCCCACAGCGCCCAACGTACAGCCCGCTCCGAAGCCCATCGCCTCCTCCACCTCAGCGATGAGAAGCGGCCCCGGCTGCCAACTCTGCTGCTCCTGATGCCAAGTCATCACGCAGTCCCGCTGGTTCCAACTGCTCGGCCCGCTAGCCATGATGGTAGGCAGCGTGTGGCGCCAGCGCCAAGCTGGCTTGCGGTGCTCCTGCAGTACCTGCGCCACGGGGACCTCCTGTGGCTGTAATGCCAAAACTGGGAAGGAAGTCCAGAAAGCTCGGTTCCTCCACACTGCGCTGATTGTGCCGGCATCCAGCACCGTTGGTTGCACACCCAAGTCATGGCAGACAAACTCCCAATCCCGCGGGTGCTTCCTCTTGAAGTTCGTGCACTCATAGATGAAATCTGCTGCGGGGCAGGCCTCCAACACGTACCGCAGCACCTGTACCATCGCAAAGTACACGTTGGACTTGTTACCCCGCAGGCCACGTCCTCTCCGGTTGCCCTCACTCATATCCTGGCAAGGGAAACCACAGACCACACAGTCGATCTGTCCCAAAGCCCGTACCCAAGCACGGCCCTGGCCAGGGTCAGCCACCCAGTCCCAGATGTTGTGCTTGTCATGCTGGCGGGACACCGCGGGGTCCCCCATCCATGCCGCCAGCGCTCGAGCTTGCTCCGACAGCTCCACCTCCACTACTTCGATGCTGATGTCCAGGCTGAAGAGCCGAACCACGCGCTTCAAACACCAGCCCACTGAGCCGATGCCTCCCGCCAGAGATAACACACGGAAGACCCGTGACCTGTGCCAAGTCATGGTCTTGTGCCTGGCCTTCGGCAGCCGCTGGCCCCCAAAGTCCAGCTTCCTCCACGGCTCCGCCATAGGTTGTGCGTCCTTCCAGCTCAGCACCGCCTGCACGCCCGTAGGCTTGGGTGCCCCCGGCCTGAGGTCCAGAGCAAAAGCCACGAACTCCCAGCGATTGGCGAGCTCATGCGGCTTAGCCTTCCTCTCTGACAGGTCCCACCACGTCGCTGGGTGGCGCTGCCAAGGGAGCTTCAGGGCCGCCGCCGCGTGTTTCCTCAGGAACACGTGCCACGCCTTTCCGACCCAGTTGGGCACCACCAGGGTGGCACATACCTTCGCCTCAACCAGGCGCTTCACCACCAACTCGATCAACCCCACCGGAGGGCAGACGTAGTAGTTCTCCTGCGGGCACAGAGGGGCAGTACGAAAATCCCCCAGTGCGTTCAGCCCACGTGAACCCCGACTCAGGTACCGCATGCACTTAGCAGTCTTCAGGGATGCGCACGCATCCACCGTGAAACCTCTGAAGCCACCTCGGCGCCCGAAGTCCTTGTGTGCTTTCAGCGCTCTGAACTGCGCCTGCGCCAGCGAAAACTCCGAAGCTCTGGACATTGCATCCACGCCCGCAGCCACCAGCTCCGTGCCTGCAGCATGCTCAGCCCAGATGCTGCACTCAAGCTTAATGCACATGGCCCAGATACCCTTCATCATGTGGTACATGACGTCGCTGCTACCTGCGCCCTCATTGATGTAGGCCACTGTAGCCACGCTGTCGGACCACAGCATGAGGCGGCTGCGCTGGATCCACTTGAGCAAGCCCCACTGCTCCACTCCGGACTCCAGCTCCTCCGCTGCCCGTGTCAGCACCTCATGCAGTGCCTGCAACTCGCGGTGTACTTGGTGCTCGTACACCATGCCCTTCCAGCTGCCAGCCATAGCCCACGCACTCCGAGTCCATGCCAGGTCGGCACCTGCGTCCAGCCTGACTCCAAAGCCACCGTCACTGGCGTCCATGCGGATCCTGAAGCCCGTGGCACATGCGGCCTTCTGGATCGGTGCACCCTTCGCATTGAAGACACGCACCCACTCCAAGGCCTCCCGCAGCTCCTGCACCCTGCTCTCCGAGATCCTGGGCAGGGTTGCATCCCAGTCCCCCTCCGGCCTGATGAGCTGGTACAGTTCCCGAGTGAAGAGCCGTGCTGGGGGCAGCGCTGTACCCATGGAGATGATCTTGCCCGCCACTGAGGCCAGCTGCCGGAACGTGATCTCCGAAGGCGATTCCAGGAAGACCCGGATCAGATCCTCCAACGCTTCCACCTTGTCGCCTGGCACGTAAAATCGCATGTTGATTGAGTCGACCACAAACCCCAAGAACCGGATGACGTGTGACGGCCGGAGCACCGCCTTCTTCCATGAGATATAAAGGCCGAGCTCCAAGCACATCGCAATCACCTCGCCACGCAGCTGGATGGCCTCTTCCTCCGTGTCGCAGCAGAACAGAAAGTCGTCCAACAGGTGCACCAAGCGCACCCCACGGGCCCGCAGGCTCCTCACCAGCTGCCGGGTGAGCTTCGTGAAGACAGCGCAGCTGTTAGTGAACCCCTGAGGCAGAGTGCGAGGCTGCACGAGCACCACTGCACTGCCATCCGCCAGCCGGCGCTGAACGCAGTCCTCCGTGAGCAGCCCCTCCTCAAGCAGCAGCGCTGTGTTCTCAGGTGAAAACACCATCTCAACCCCAAACAAACCCTTCGTATCCTCTGTGAGCAGCACCGCATCATACCCACTGTACAAGTCGATGGAGAACATCCAGCACCCCTTCGTGACGCAGAGGGGCACCGTACGCACACCCTCATAGCGCACCCTCCAAGTGGAGTAGTGCTCATTGAGGGGCTTCCCGTCCAGGATCAGACGCCCATCTTCATCGCCATCCTTCGGTGCGATGTTAGCAGGGAGGACGTTCACCACTGACTGAGTGCACTCCCAGGACTTATTGCGCAGGCGCTTCAACACCAACCGTTGCAGCGAATCCGGCTTCTCCCTTGCTGCCTTGCCATTCCGGAGTCGCAGACCGGTGCCCTCCTCACGGTGAGGCACCTCGTAGCCGTACTGGACCCACCGCAGCACCTCAGCATCCACTGCTGGTCGCAAGCGACGCCAGGCATCCAAGCAGTCATGGATCTTCCCTGGCACGAACTCCTGGACCTTGGACCGAAACTCCTCTGGGTTGTCTTCCGGAGTGGTATACTTCGGGCCACTCTGCAACGCACCCAGAGGGCGCTCCAAACCAGCCCACATGTCCCGCAGCAGCTCCGTCGGCGGCGCCAACGCACCACCCGACACCAAACCCCCTGGCTCGTCGCCTTCCACCGCCAGCTTCTGGTGCATTCGCACCTGGTGGGCCCAAAAATCTGCTGCGTCCTGCTCCAAGTCCTCCACTGGGTCCCACGGAGCCTCCTGACCTGTGAACACCAGGTCATCCCCTACCTGAACAGGCTCCCAGCCATCCTCAGGCTCATCCGGTCGCTGGCCCCACGCTGCTGAATGAGGCTGCCACCCAGCCTCAAACAGCCATGCCAGCGCCTCGGAGCCCAGCACCAGCGACGGGATGTTCTCTGCTGCCACCACTGCCTCCAGCGTGCGAACGTCATCACCCATGCACAGCTGCAGAGGCACCACTGCCACCACCGTTGCATCCGCATTGTCCCACTGTAGCTGCATCAGCACTGACCGTGCCACTGTACATCGTAGTTGGTCCCGCACCTCCGCCCGCTTTGACAACCACCCATACTCCACGTCGTGCACCCGCATCCACGGCTGCTGCACTGGACCATCCCTTCTCAAGCGTACCGTCGGCCTGCGGCACAGCCACTTTGCTCCTCTGGGTCGCTTCGCTGTGCCCTCCGGAGTGACCACAGGGGAAGCCTGATCACGCCTGAGGGTGTGTACTGGGATGGGGGATGCCACCGCTTCGACAGTTGGTTCCGGTGAGACCGCTGCCCGCAGTGCCTCCTCCACTTCCACGCTGGTGCCCTCAGCACCCATAATGTCGGCCAACTCCACACTACGCATGCCCCGTGGAGTTGCTGGAGGCTGAGTTTGATCCACAGTCGCGGCCATGAGGTGCTGCGTGAAGGACCGACCCTGCCGCTCTTCCACGTCCGTCCTGTGGCTGTTCATGACTGCTTGCTGCATACGGTCCCGTTCACTCGAAGCTGCCAGCTCCGTGTGGGACCACACCCTGGGTCGCAGCACCCGCTCCTCGTCCGGGGACTGCATCGGGACATTCCCACCTGCCAACAGCTCCAGGTTAACCGCGGCACTCTCGTGTCCCGCCGCAGTCGCCGTGTCCCACTGATGGTAAGGGGGCGCCACGCGGGGATCTATCCCACGCAGCTGACGCCCCTATTTGTAGCGCCCATGTGCGTCGCAGAGCCCCATCTTGAAGGCCGCCCTGTAGCCCATCGCTGGCTTGCCCTCGAACTGGAACTGCTCCTCACATTCGAACGCCTCGTGACCCACAGTGCCACACGCCTTGCAGGCGCCCAGAAAAGGCCTGCCCATCCGGTCGTACTTGGAGTCAGACAGCAGCTTCCGATCGGTGAAGAACTTCATCCCCACAGGAAGCATCGTGCCCTTCAGCTTGGGGTGGCACTGGCTCAGCACCGACTCAGCATCCTCCATCCGGCACCGCCTGCGCTGATCATTGGGACCCCGGCCCACTGGGCCCCCCAATGCCAGCTGCCCCGGGGGAGCCTGGATCGCTGGCATGGGTCGTTGAGGAGGAGGGGGGGGGTACGATGGGTACCCCGACGTTGGGTAGCTCGGAGGGTTCCCTGCCTGCAGGCCTGGTCCCCACTGCAACCGCGCCCCTTGGTGCTGCGCTCCGGACAGCATAGACGATTCTTGACCCAGCTGTCGGGCGATGAACAGCCCCTGGTCCATCTCGGCCTCGTGCTTGAGCCGAGTCTCAGCCTTCTTCTGTCGCTTGTTGAACTCCTTCATCGCCGAGGTCTCAGTTGTCCGCTTCCGCCAGTCCTGCAGCATCCCACACGCCACATGGTGCTTCCCCTTCAGAGACAGCTGGGAGCACCCCGAAATCAGCTCCAGCTTGTCCTCCGAGAGCATCCACTGCTCCTTCGTCACCTTCATCCTCGCTTTCAATGCCACCAGCTTCGCTTCAGCCGCGGCCTTATCCTCCTCCGTCACGCTGGACACCAGCTCCTCCTGGGCTGCCTCCAGCTTCAACTCCATGTCAATCAACCGCAGCTCCACGTTCACGAGGACAGCATTCTCCTCGTTGAACTCAGTGGCGAAAGGCTCGTGGGGCTTCATGTTGGTGAGCTCCCGTGTCCTGCGCAGGCCCCGCTCCCTCTGGAAGTGGGAGAAACCGATTTTCGCCAGCCGCTTGTCCCCGCTCAGCGCGGGCTTCTCCCATGGTGCTCTGTCGTCGTCGTCATCACTGTCGCTGTCGGAGTCGGCCTTGCTCTTGCGCTTATCCGCCTTTTTCGACTGAACGCAGTGAGCGCCCAACAGTGCCTGGATACCCGCTGCCAGATGTCCCGCCCACTCCGGTGCTGCTGGAACTGCCCCCACTGCTGGAACTGGCTGTGGCACCGGCAGGGGCTGCTGCACCTGCTGCGCATCAAACTCCGCCAAGACATCTGGCGCTGTGGGTGCCACGCTGGCACGAGCCAACCAATGACACTCGTTCGTGCCAGCCCATTGCACCAAGACCTCCTGCACCCCCGCTGGTGTGCGCCGTGCAGCCAGGATCTTCTCCACCACAAACTGGTCTCCTTCCGCTTGGTCCTCCGGTGGCTGCTCCTCTTCAGCTTCCGCTCCGGACCACCCGCGCTTCTCGAAAAGTTGCTTCTTCAACCAGGCCACATCTGTAGGCCTCGTCAACAGTGACACCTGGGACCTTCGGCACTCCCTCTGCACCACCCCCAGGTTCAGTGTGTCCTCCAACTCCTGCCTGCTCAGTGCTGAAAACGCCCTATCAGAGCGTCCAATCGCCTGTGCCAGCTGGCACAACCTGTCCACGGCAGTGCCCTTCTTCGGGATCGTGACAGCACGCCTGGAACGTTCCGCAGGGTCGGGCAGGGCGTCCACACAGGCCCTGAGCGGCGACATCTGGGCCTTGAGACCACCATAGTCTGCAGCAAACTCTGTAGCCAGGAACTCTCCACAGGAGTCTGGCTCATTGGAAAACTTGTTGCGGTACTGGGTGGCAACAGAGTCAGAAGATGTTTTGGAACGGGTAGGCATGTTGAGCTTAAAGAAATCGATCTACTGCAGCTATCTGGCGACAGATGACAAGGGGGGAGACTAGCTAGTGCTGGTTGGTACCTGTCCAGGATGGGGCTTAAGTACCCATCCTCAAGTGGTTCATTCCAACCCTGACCGGCCCTCCACGTGAGCGCCTCCACAGGGTCCGTTCTCTCCATGTCGCGTCGTTGGTTTCTTCCCGTCGTTAACCAAAACCCCCACCGCGACTTTTACCACTTTTTGTAAAATGTCAGTGATCACTGCTTTTCTGTTTTTGCGTTTTTCTGTTAACTGAATTGAGTGATCCCAGATCCCCTGAACTATTTTAGTCTCCCCAACCCCCCCCCCCTTGGGGACTGTTTGCATCTTCTGCCGACAGGCTCCAGCTACCCGCTACCATACCTTCGGTATTCAAGCCGGCAGTGGCGACTGTCGGCTGGTAGCTGCAGTAGCTCTCCCCAATGCGGAAACCCAAGGCCACTCCCCGCGCTCCGCCGCCGCGTCCCGCCTTCGCTTGGTTCGTAGCAAGTGCGGCTTTTATTTTCTTTTGGTCAGGTTTGGTCAAACCCGAGTTTGGCAGTCAAACCCGAATTGGCCATAGACCCAACCTCCCAGCTTCGCAGAAACTGCAGTCCACGTTCGAGCTGCCCTAGCAGCGTCTGCTCAGCGCCTTCTTTTCCACCACCGTCTCGTTAAAGTCAGCGTGAAGTGCCTTACTCACAGCGCCACCATCCCTGGCCAGTACGGAGTTGTACTCGCCTTCCGACGTCAGGCCCCTGGCCACCTGAGCCGCCAACCCCCAGCGACCGTGGTGGGTACGCACCTTGTCCCGCACCCCACGGGCAGCGCAGACACTGTTACCACCACGGCGCAGGCTGATCACGCTGAACTCCGCCGATGCCCCTTCATCCAAGACCCCGTCGGCCTCCAGCAGCCGACATGCTGCCTTCATCCGCTTACGTAGCATTCGAGAGTCCAGCTGGTGCCAGGGCTCCACGCCCCGCACCGAGATCCTGGGGAACACATAAGGGCACACCGGGCAATCCATAGCCCGTTTTCCTGGCAAACTCCGAGTGCAACCCTCGAACTTATGCTGTAGCCCCTGTGGCAGCAGCACCGTCTCCACGTAGCTGCGCACATAAGTCAAGAGGCAGGTGTCCGAGCCCGGATCAGCTGCCTCCACCAAGGAGTCCAAGCAGGTCGTGGTGGTGACGCCCCGCTGGTCTGCTTTCGTCCTGCGCACCAGGAGCCGAAGCTGGTCCTCCAGCCAGGTCAAGTCACACAGCTGTAACCCCATGATCTCCGAACACCGGAGGTAGGCACACCACCCCAAGATCATGAAAGCCACCGTCTGGAACCACTGGAAGCCCGACCACTCCCCAGTCCAAGCCTCCGCGTCATTGTCCGGTGCGGACCTGGTGAGCAGCCCCCTCAGGTGCCGGCCTTCGATAGCCAACTTTTTCGTGGCGGCATTGCCCAAGTTCCTGTTGACACCTTCCAGCAGCTTCTTAAGGTCCGGGTGTTCCTTCAGGTTCCCCTGGCCCCTGTCCTTCAGGGTGGAAGCCACTGCTGTAACGTACAGCTCGATGGTGGAGGCGGCATAGCCCGCCCCCAACCATAGCACTGTAACAGACCGGAGCATCACTGACAGCAAGTCAGGCATGGGTGCGTCAGGGTGCACGCCCATCACAGCACAAAATTCAGTGAACACCTCATACCACGCAGCGTACGCCTTCCAGGTTGCATCCGCCCGTGACAGAATCATCAGGTCTCTGGCCACTTCATCCACAAACTCCCAAAAGTGCTGCCCTGCCGCTTGGGTAGGCCGAGGAGCCCCCAGGGCACGGCCCACGTGCTTGCGTCTCGGAACTCCTTTTGCATCCACATCATTAAAAATGTTCTGGAAGCTCGGTGCGTGCTGTTGCGGCGGCGCCGCCTTGGCTGCCTGCGCCACCCCCACACGCCACTGCGCTATCCGCGGCGTCTTCTTTTTCTTCGGCTTGCGAGACACCTTGGCTGCACCGCGAAGAGGGCGTTGGTACTGCTGAACCCCAGGACCCTCAGCTGCTGCGAGTGGGTGTGTGTGGGTGTGTGTGGGTGGGTGTCGCCTCTGCTGCTGCTCGATGGCTATCCGCAGCCCTTCCCAGGGACAGGCCTTCGGGCCATCACCTTGGAGTGAGTGCTCACCAGCGTAGTCTTGGTGCGTCAGGTCCCACCATCGTGCTGCTGGCATAGTCCAACGCTGCGCCTGCAAGAGGGGGGAAGCCCTAGGGATCACCCCCCGCGACACCAGACACGAAACCAAGGTGTGGGAGAGTATCCCAGCGTGGATGGCATTGCCCAAGCCATGCCATCGTGCCGCCACACTCAGTGGCAGCCCATCTGGGCCCACAGCGCCCAACGTACAGCCCGCTCCGAAGCCCATCGCCTCCTCCACCTCAGCGATGAGAAGCGGCCCCGGCTGCCAACTCTGCTGCTCCTGATGCCAAGTCATCACGCAGTCCCGCTGGTTCCAACTGCTCGGCCCGCTAGCCATGATGGTAGGCAGCGTGTGGCGCCAGCGCCAAGCTGGCTTGCGGTGCTCCTGCAGTACCTGCGCCACGGGGACCTCCTGTGGCTGTAATGCCAAAACTGGGAAGGAAGTCCAGAAAGCTCGGTTCCTCCACACTGCGCTGATTGTGCCGGCATCCAGCACCGTTGGTTGCACACCCAAGTCATGGCAGACAAACTCCCAATCCCGCGGGTGCTTCCTCTTGAAGTTCGTGCACTCATAGATGAAATCTGCTGCGGGGCAGGCCTCCAACACGTACCGCAGCACCTGTACCATCGCAAAGTACACGTTGGACTTGTTACCCCGCAGGCCACGTCCTCTCCGGTTGCCCTCACTCATATCCTGGCAAGGGAAACCACAGACCACACAGTCGATCTGTCCCAAAGCCCGTACCCAAGCACGGCCCTGGCCAGGGTCAGCCACCCAGTCCCAGATGTTGTGCTTGTCATGCTGGCGGGACACCGCGGGGTCCCCCATCCATGCCGCCAGCGCTCGAGCTTGCTCCGACAGCTCCACCTCCACTACTTCGATGCTGATGTCCAGGCTGAAGAGCCGAACCACGCGCTTCAAACACCAGCCCACTGAGCCGATGCCTCCCGCCAGAGATAACACACGGAAGACCCGTGACCTGTGCCAAGTCATGGTCTTGTGCCTGGCCTTCGGCAGCCGCTGGCCCCCAAAGTCCAGCTTCCTCCACGGCTCCGCCATAGGTTGTGCGTCCTTCCAGCTCAGCACCGCCTGCACGCCCGTAGGCTTGGGTGCCCCCGGCCTGAGGTCCAGAGCAAAAGCCACGAACTCCCAGCGATTGGCGAGCTCATGCGGCTTAGCCTTCCTCTCTGACAGGTCCCACCACGTCGCTGGGTGGCGCTGCCAAGGGAGCTTCAGGGCCGCCGCCGCGTGTTTCCTCAGGAACACGTGCCACGCCTTTCCGACCCAGTTGGGCACCACCAGGGTGGCACATACCTTCGCCTCAACCAGGCGCTTCACCACCAACTCGATCAACCCCACCGGAGGGCAGACGTAGTAGTTCTCCTGCGGGCACAGAGGGGCAGTACGAAAATCCCCCAGTGCGTTCAGCCCACGTGAACCCCGACTCAGGTACCGCATGCACTTAGCAGTCTTCAGGGATGCGCACGCATCCACCGTGAAACCTCTGAAGCCACCTCGGCGCCCGAAGTCCTTGTGTGCTTTCAGCGCTCTGAACTGCGCCTGCGCCAGCGAAAACTCCGAAGCTCTGGACATTGCATCCACGCCCGCAGCCACCAGCTCCGTGCCTGCAGCATGCTCAGCCCAGATGCTGCACTCAAGCTTAATGCACATGGCCCAGATACCCTTCATCATGTGGTACATGACGTCGCTGCTACCTGCGCCCTCATTGATGTAGGCCACTGTAGCCACGCTGTCGGACCACAGCATGAGGCGGCTGCGCTGGATCCACTTGAGCAAGCCCCACTGCTCCACTCCGGACTCCAGCTCCTCCGCTGCCCGTGTCAGCACCTCATGCAGTGCCTGCAACTCGCGGTGTACTTGGTGCTCGTACACCATGCCCTTCCAGCTGCCAGCCATAGCCCACGCACTCCGAGTCCATGCCAGGTCGGCACCTGCGTCCAGCCTGACTCCAAAGCCACCGTCACTGGCGTCCATGCGGATCCTGAAGCCCGTGGCACATGCGGCCTTCTGGATCGGTGCACCCTTCGCATTGAAGACACGCACCCACTCCAAGGCCTCCCGCAGCTCCTGCACCCTGCTCTCCGAGATCCTGGGCAGGGTTGCATCCCAGTCCCCCTCCGGCCTG
>ERZ887942.2160-NODE-2160-length-12454-cov-7.281232_pt1 | contig 12454 bp, 7 predicted proteins | sample MGYA00521099_ERZ887942 | MGnify/ENA primary metagenome ERZ887942 (study PRJEB32303, sample SAMEA104408605) | aquatic metagenome | biome: Brackish water; feature: Pelagic; material: water | place: Baltic Sea | collected 2014-06-07T06:48:00 | depth 16,251 m ... | reverse complement strand
GCCAAATTATGGCGATTTTTGAGGTCTTGATTCCAAGTTCCTGACTACCAGCGACGGGTCGCTCCGCGAACCAATCCAACCATGACGCCCTGAACTTTGAGTTCATTCATCGGAATTAAATCGGGATACGCTTCGTTCTCCGCACGGAGAAATGGCTTCCGACCATCAACAATGTAGCGCTTCAACGTGGTTTCTTCGTCAATCAACGCAGCCACAATGTCGTGATCGCGGGGAGGACGATTTTCTAAAATAACGTGATCACCCTCCATGATGTGCGCATCGATCATTGAATCTCCCCGAACTCTTACTGCAAAAGTTTTCGTGGTCGGCGTGACCCCCATCGAGCGGGTATCGACTGTGATGCAACCTTCAGGCTCAGGCATGACACCTTCAGCATAACCGGCAGGAATCATTCCATAAATCGGGATGTCCACGATCGGCTCACGGTCTGGCGCATCTGCAAATTCGAGCGCTCGAGCTTTACCCGGTCGACGAGTAATGACCCCCTTCTTTTCCAGCGCACGCAAGTGGCTGACGGCGGCGGTTTGGCTGGCAAACCCAAAGTGTTCCTGAATCTCACGAGTCGACGGCATGATGCCGCAACTACGATGTTCAGCATGCAGGAAGTCGAGAAGCTGTTGTTGGCGATCGGTTAATTCAGTCATAATGAACAATGTTCGAATGAACAAACCCCAATTTGGGGTGGTGTGCAATCAAAAAATGCCGTTTATTTCAATTTTATGCTGACTTGCCCTCGAATTTCCAATTTCAAAACTCTCATTGCTGTCGTTTTGTTTACGGGCTTATGCTTCAAATCGCACGCGCAAACGCCGAAAGTTTCTTTCCCGAACAAGCAGACAGCGACAGACCCAAAAGACGATTCCGAACAGGGAAAAGGCAGCGAGTTCCGGATGTCCGCGCGGCGCCCTGCTAAAGACGCAAAGGCCATTACCACTGAGAATGCGTTCCCTCCTGGAACCGTAAATTTGGGGGTGCTAGACGAAAGCATTGGTGCCAGTTTGCCGGCGAATCTAAAGCCTCTGGCAAAAGAAGGTGCCATGGCAATGGCGGGGCGTGATTTCACAAAAGCCAAAGCGGTTTATGAAAAAATGGTTGCCGCTTTGCCAAATAATGAATTGGCCCGGGCGAATTTAGGCATGGCGGAATATCGCTTGAAAGACTATCCGGCCGCTCGCGAACAGTTTAATTCCGCAGTGCGGATCAATCCAAAAATTGCGCAAAATTGGCTGAATCTTGGTCTGGTTCACTTCCGTGAAGGAGGTCTGGAAATGGCGATTTCATCGCTGACTCGCTCGATTGCCCTTGAGCCGGAAAACGCAAGAGCTCATCTTTATTTGGGAGTCGTGGTGGGACAGTATGGCTGGGCCGACGCGGCTGAGAAGGAGCTGCAACGCTCGATTCACCTGGATTCGACGGTTGCTGATGCTCATTTTAACTTAGCGCTGCTCTATTTGCGCAAAACTCCGGTCGCGGTCGAATTGGCCCGTCGTCATTATTACACAGCCATCGATTTGGGCGCTAAACCGGATCCTGCGATGGAAAATGAAATCGAAGCTGCAGCGTTGGAAGCTTCTAAATCGACAAAGTAGGAAACTTCTGCGATAAAGTCGGCTTCCGTAAGGCTTCCGCCAAACCACTTTTCCCAAATCGATGTCATTTCAAATCAAACGCCGCCAAACGAACCAACAGGGTTTGATTGATGAACCAACCCTATTGACTCGTATTGCATCCATTTTTGTGACGCTTGCGGTCGTAGCGACAGTGGCAACTGGCTGCAATTCAACACAGAGTCCCTACGCTGGCGGCGATTTACCGGAAGCGGCAGTTTTCAACCCATCGCCAACTGGCATTACTTCGCCTGCAAATCCATCCCCTGCTGCGGTTCCTCAGCCGACATTGGTGAATCATCAGATCGGATCGCGAAATGTTCCCAACGTGACGGCAAAAGCGGCGATCGTCGTAAATTCCCGAAACGGAAAGATCCTGTTTGAAAAAAACATCGACCAGCGGGTTCCGGTCGCGAGTACGCAAAAGCTGCTTTTGGGACTGATGATGGTTGAGGCGGGGAACATGAACAAATCGATTACCGTTCAAGCATCGGATACTTGGGCAGAACCTACCATCATGGGGCTCAAGGTAGGAGAAACTTACCGGAAAGATGAGCTTTTGAAGGCGGTAATGGTTCGCAGCAGCAATGACATCGCCCGTTGCCTGGCTCGTGATCAATTCGGCAGCGTCTCCGGTTTTGCACATGCAGCCAACCAAAAAGCGAAACAGTTGGAAATGCGGAATTCGTATTTCACGAATGCGAGTGGGCTGCCAGACCCTCCCGGGCAATTTTCTACGGCACGTGATTTATCGATCCTTGCCGCTGCCGCGATGCGCCATCGGTTCATCCAAGACGCGGTTTCGACGAAGTCGATGACGTTTCGCTTCGCGAGCGGTCAAACCAAAACGATCCACAATACCAACCAGATTTTGCGGACATTTCCTTACTGCACCGGTGCGAAAACTGGATACACAAACGCGGCCGGACGTTGTCTGGTATCGACGGCAGAAGTGGGAAACAAAAGTGTGATCGTGGTCATGCTCGGCAGCAAAACACCTAATGTGTGGACCGAATCGCAAGCGCTCCTTCAATGGGGCCTTGGGATTTGATCTCGTTTTTTGTAATTTGGCAACGGCCCGTGAATAGGGCTGCCTAGGCACCGATCACAATCCGCCAACAAGAACTATTCGGTTCCGATGCAGGGATTGGGCCTCGTTGATTCTGAATGCATGGCGCGATGCGGGAAATTGCCCGTTGTCACTTACTCCCATAGCTTTTGGAATATGATCGAAGGCTCGCTTTCGATCTATTTTTCTATGATTCTAAAATCCACACTCCCGGGAATTTTTCTTATCGTTTCGCTGCTGCACTCTTCGGCACTTTTTTCGGGTGAGGTCACGTTCGTTAAAGACGTCATGCCGATTTTGACGAAGGCGGATTGCAATACGGGGGCTTGTCATGCGAAATCAGTAACTGGGCAGCGAGGGTTTAGTCTTTCGTTGCTGGGTTTTGAGCCGCAGGAAGATTACGAGCACATCGTGAAGGAGGCGAAGGGGCGACGAGTTTTTGCGGCTGCGCCGGACCAAAGTTTGCTGGTTTTAAAAGCGGCAAATATTGTGCCGCATGGCGGTGGCGTAAGGTTAGCGCCGGGCACGCAAAATTATGAAACGCTGGTGAAATGGATCAGTGAAGGGATGGTTTTTGAGAATGAAGCGGACGGGAAACTGACATCGCTGGATGTCGAGCCGAAGCGGATTTCGATGAAAGTGAATAAGACGCAAGCACTGAAAGTGACCGCGAATTACTCAGATGGGACGAAGCGTGATGTGACCCACATGGCGCTATACGAACCGAATGACAAGGCAATGGCGGAGACGGATCACGACGGGATGATCAAAACGCTGGATATCCCGGGAAACGTGGCGGTGATGGTTCGCTATGCAGGAAAGATGACGGTTTCGAATGTTTCGATTCCGCTCGGTGCGCCGGTGGAAAAGGTGCCACCTTCGAAGAATTTTATCGATGATTTGGTGTTTGCGAACTTGAAAGCGATTGGGGTGCCACCGTCGGAGGTTTGTGACGACTCAACATTTCTCCGTAGGGTGTCGCTGGATATCGCGGGTCGGCTTCCAACTGAAAAGGAGACTGCGGCTTTTCTCGCGAACAAGGATCCGAAGAAACGCGACGTGGCGATTGATGCGCTTTTGAAAAGCCCGGACTACGCGGACTATTTTGCAAACAAGTGGACAGCGCTTTTGAAAAATCAGCGGAAAGATGCGGCCGATATCACGGCGAATTTCGCGTTTCACTCGTGGGTGCGGGACAGCCTTTTGGCAAACAAACCGTATGATAAAATTGTGCGGGAAATTCTCGGAGCAACCGGAACGATCGTGGCGAGTCCTCCGGTAGCCTGGTATAAGCGAGTGAAAGAGCCGAATGTTCAGCTGGAGGATGTGGCGCAACTTTTCCTCGGTGTTCGGATGCAATGCGCTCAGTGCCATCACCATCCGTTCGAGCGCTGGAGTCAGAATGATTACTATTCGTTCGCCGCATTTTTCAGTCAGGTGGGCAGAAAGCCAACGGCGATTGCGGGCGAGGATTTGATTTTTCACAAGCGGGGCGTGGCTCAGCTGGAAAACAAAAAGACGTTGGAGAAGGTGAAGCCGGCCGCGCTCGGTGCGGAACCGATTGAGATCGCGCCGGACGATGATCCGCGGCTTGAGTTGGCGAATTGGATGGCTGAGAGGTCGAATCCGTTTTTCGCGAAGGCGCTGGTGAATCGTTATTGGAAACACTTTTTCAAACGTGGCCTGGTGGAGCCGGAGGATGATATTCGCGATACAAATCCGGCGACAAACCCTGAATTGCTGGACGCGTTGGCTGCGCATTTTGTGGAAACTGAATTTGATCTGAAAGCGGTGATTCGGCTGATCACGCAAAGCAACACGTATCAATTGAGCGCGATGACAAATGAGCACAACGCGGTGGATCGTCAGAATTTTTCCCACTATTATCCGAAGCGGATGCAGGCTGAAGTGCTGCTGGATTCAATCGATATGCTGACGGGTGCGAAGTCGACGTTTGCGAATTTGCCGCTCGGGACGCGGGCCGTTTCGTTGCCGGATAACAGCTACAACACATCGCCGTTTCTAAAAGTGTTTGGTCGGCCCGAAGGCGCGAGCGTTTGTGAGTGCGAGCGGGTTCAATCTTCAAGTTTGGCGCAAAGTTTGCACCTGATGAATTCGAGTGATGTGAAAGGAAAACTCACAACGAGCAAAGGCCGGGCGGATTTGCTTTCGCAGCCCGACAAAGCTGATGACGAAGCGGTTCACGAAATTTATCTCGCTGCGTTCTCGCGAAAGCCCACGGCCGAGGAACTGAAAATTTCAAAGGCGCACCTCGCCAAGCCGCGAACTGATTCGGCTGGAAAACCCCTCGCGCCGCAAGTCGCAAAACGGCAGGCCCACGAGGACCTACTTTGGGCGATCATGAACACGAAAGAATTTCTCTATAACCACTGATCTTATGTTTTCTCGAAAATCGAAATCGATTTTATCTTTTGCGCTCGCTGCGCTGGTGTTGTGTCAGGGCCAATCGGCAGTCGCACAACTGGTCGGCTTGCCGCTCCCTCGTTTGCTGACTCTAATGCCGATGGGTGGTCAGGCTGGTACGACGGTGGAGGTGACTTTGACGGGTGAGAATATTGAAAGCGTGACGGAGATGCTTTTCTCGACTCCAAAGATCACCGCGGTTCCGGTTAAAGATGAAAAGGGTGCTGTGGTCGAAAACAAATTTGTACTGACGATCGCTCCGGACGCACCGATCGGCGTGCATGATGTTCGCGTGATGTCGCGTTTGGGAATCTCATCACCAAGGGCTTTCACTGTTGGAAATATTCCGGAGCAAACCCGCACGGTGGCAAACAATTCGATTGAAACGGCCATGGCTGTTAAAACAAATTCGATTTCCAACGCGACAATGACCACGCGGATGATCGATTTTTATTCGTTCAAGGCGAAGAAAGGAAAGCGCGTCGTTGTTGAATGCGCAGCGGTCGGGATCGATTCGCGTTTGACGCCGGTGGTGATTATCGCTGATTCAGAAGGCCGTGATTTGCTCGTGAATCGAACTGGCGGCGCGGTAGATTTCACACCGGAAGCCGATGGTGATTATTTGGTGAAAGTAAACGACCTGACGTATCAAGGCGGGGCTCGGCACTTCTATCGACTGGCATTGCAAGAGGTCGCCGCAGGCGTTCCAGCTCCGCGCCATCCGGCGACTCAAACGGTGAGTGCGATGTCATGGCCGCCAGAAGGCATTGCGGCGTATGCGCCAGGCCAGGAAGCAGAGCCGAATGACAAACCTGACAAGGCCCAAAAAATCACGCTGCCGTGCGATTTATCAGGCAGTTTCTTTCCCGCAGCTGATGTTGATACGTTTGAGTTTTCTGCGAAAAAAGGCGAGATCTGGTGGGTGGAAGTAGCATCTGAGCGACTCGGTTTACCAACCGATCCATTCGTGCTAGCTCAGAAGGTTACCGAAACCAAAGGCAAAGAAACACTCACAGATGTTGCCGAGCTTTATGATATCAAAAGTCCGGTGAAGGTGTCGTCGAACGGCTATTCCTACGATGGACCTCCCTATAACGTGGGTTCACCCGATGTGTTGGGGCAGGTTGAAATCAAAGAAGACGGCGTTCATCGAATTCAAGTTCGAGATTTATTTGGCGGCACTCGAAATGATCCAGCCAATAAATACCGGCTTATTATTCGCAAAGCACAGCCCGATTTTGATTTGTCGGCGTGGGCTTTGCACATGACCCTTCGAAACGGAGATCGGGCTGCCTTTTCGAAACCGATCGCTCTGCGGGCAGGTGGATCAATGATCCTCGAAGTCTTGGCAATTCGCCGTGACGGGTTCGATGGTGATATCGAATTGAAAATGGAAGGCCTTCCAGCCGGAGTGACGGCGCGCGGTTTGAAAATTCCTAAAGGAAAATCGGTCGGTCATGTCGTGGTTACGGCAGATGAAAATTCAAAAAACACAGTTTCGTTAGCGAGTATCTCAGGAAGCGCAACCATCGGTGACGCTGCGGTGACGCGTCCGTGCCACCTCGCGACAATGGAATGGCCCGTGAAAAATGCGAAATCTGAAATTCCCGCTCCACGATTGGTTGGCAACATTCCGGTTTCTGTTAGCAATTCTGAAAAGGCATCGCTGAGCATCGCAGCGAGCAAGGACAAAGTTTGGGAAGTGACAGAGGGCGAAAAATTGACTATTCCGCTCAAAGCAATTTGGCGCGAGGAATTCTCTGGCACATCGGTGAAATTGAAAGTTCACGGTGCGGGGTTTGAGAAATCACCGGGAACAGAAATCCCGTTGAAGAAGAAAGCGCACGACGTGGTTTTCGATTTGGCTGCAATGAAAGTTCCACCGGGTGTATACACCGTCGCGTTTTACGGCGGAGCCATAACTAAATACCGCTACAATCCGGATGCCGTAAAAGCCGCTGAAGCCGAGCAGAAAAAAACGGAAACTAAAGCCGCGGCAATTGCGGCGAAGGCAAAGAAAATGGCGTCTGAAGTAGCGAGCGCGCCGACGGATAAGAAAGCTGAAATTGAGAAAGCGGCCAAACTCGCAGCAGAAAAGCAGAAAGCGGCCGAAGCGGAAATGACGAAGGCAGTGGCGAAAATGAAGGCCGTCACAAAAGCAGCGGCGCCAAAAGACATCGTTGATATCGTGGTGTCAGAACCGATTCGAATTTTGGTGAAAGCAAAGCCAGTTGAACCAGCGAAAGCCGCGCCCACAACCGCGAAAAAATGATCCGCTGTTTTACATTTTTATTCGCGACATTCGTTGGGGCAGGCATTGCGAGCGCTGCCCCTGCGGAGCCCGATTTCTATGAAGACGTCTATCCATTTCTGAAGGCGAATTGTATCTCCTGCCATAACAAAACCACTACGAAGGCCGATCTGAATATGGAGACGCCGGCGTTGATGAAAAAAGGCGGCGATTCGGGACCTTCGATCGTTCCCGGCAAGAGCGCAGAAAGTCTCGTTGTCGAGGCGTCCACGCACGAGTTCGATCTCGAAATGCCGCCAAAAAATAACAAGACCGATGCAGTGCAGCTCACGACTCAGGAAATCGCGGTTCTGAAAACATGGATCGACCTAGGCGCGAAGGATTCAGTTCGGCAAGAAAGAAAAATAGTCTGGCAACCACTCGCACCAGGCGTCCATCCAATTTATACGCTGGCGATGACTGAGGACGGGCGTTACGCGGCTTGCAGTCGATCAAACCAGATTTTTCTCTATGATTTAGCAACGAGACAATTCGTTTCGCAAATTGCTGATGGCGCTGAACAACCCGCTGCCGCTCACAAAGCGCTGGTGCATTCACTTGCATTCAGTCCTGACGGCACGCGATTGGCTTCGGGTGGATTTCGGGAAGTGAAGATTTGGAAAAAGACTGAAATATCGGCGGCGACTCGAAAAACAAATGCAACTCTCGCCGCGCAAGTTTCGGCAATTTCGAGTGATGGAAGCAAAATTGTATCGGCAGATAAAAACAGAGCACTTCTCGTTCAAAATGCTGCTGATGGGACGGTGATTCAGAAATTTGACGGAATCGGAAAAACCGCAATCAAGCTGCTGAGCATTTCGCCTGACGGAGCAAAGGTCGCCGTTTTTTCCGATGGCTGGAATCTGAACGTATTGAATTTGGCCGATGGAAAACAAATTGCATCGCAGGAAACGCCTGATTTGACGCTCAGCAAACTTGCAAAAGATGGCGCAGTGAAACTCGCGGCTGCCGTGAAAGCGGAATCGGCCGCTAATGCTGAAGTGACAAAATTAAAAGCTGGAAAGGCGGCAGCGGTGAAGGAATTAGCAACGGTTAAAGCTGAAATTTCAAAAGCTCCGACGCCTGAATTACAGAAAAAATTGACGCACGCGAATGCGAAACTCGGCGCCGCTACTCAGGCTGAAACAAAAGCAATCGCTGCTTCGAAAACCGTGCTGTCTCAAAAATCGGCGGCCGAGAAGTCATCGAAAGAGGCCGCTGAGAAATTGAATCAGTCTCGCAAAATCGTCATCCAAGCCCTCGCCTGGACTGCCGATGGAAAAGCAGTTGTGACTGCAGGAGACGATAAAGTCGCACGAATCTGGACGCTCCCCGCTTCGCCGGGATCGGGATTTCCAACACCGAGAGAACTTAAAGGCGCAACAGGTTCGATCACCGCGCTCGCCATAGGTCAGAGCCAGGTTTTTGCCGCCAGCACCGACAACAAGATCCGGATATGGAATGTTGCAGATGGGAAGTTGATCAAAGAGATCGCCACTGCAGGTATCGTCAGCCTCGATGCTTCACCAACTGGAAAGCTGCTCGCGACTGGGGGAGCCGACAGCGCCATTCGTATTTGGGACGTCGCGACTGGCAAGCAAACGGTCGAACTTCGCGGGAGTGTTTCGACTTCCAAAAAAATCGCTGAACTCGATTGGGCAATCGCTCGCCAGACATTGGAGCAAGCATTTCAAAAGACGGTCGTGACGAAAACCGAAGCGCAAAACAAGGCGCTCGATATTCTGCTTCAGAAAGCGAAAGATGCTATCGTCGCGATGAACAAGAAGCTTCCTGTAAACGAAAAAGCAATCAAGCCGACCGAAGAAGCTCGCGCCGCTGAACAGAAAAAAGTCGACGAAGCGAAAGCCCTGATCGCGAAAGCCCCCGAGGGCAAGGCTGACGCTGCGATGGAGAAATCACTCAAAGCGGCGCAGGATAAATTGATTACCGCCGTGACTGCCGAAAATTCTGCAGTCGCTGCATTCAAAGCGGTCCAGGCGAACATCACCGACTCCGGAGCGCAGGTGAAACGAATCACTGAAACGAAAGTGAAAAACACAACGAACATCGCGGATTCGAAAGCAACCAGCGAAGCTGCCAAAAAGTTACAGACCACGGCGACTACCGATCTTGCAGCCCTCAAAAAAACGCTCACCACTCCGGCAGCGAAACCGCTCGCTGTTAAATTTTCGGCCAATGAGCAAAAGGTGGCGGTAATCTTCGCTGACGGTTCACTGACTGTTTGGGCCAGCGTGAGCGGCATTCCTGTCGAACAAGTTTCAGGCGTCGCGACATCAGCAGCTTCACTTGCTCTCCAGAAAAATGGTGCCTTTGCCGCCTGTTCAGCAGATGGCACTTTCACAACAACAAACTTGAATTCTCAGTGGAAACTGGAACGCACGTTGGGCGGTGAGAAAAATCTCGAATTTTTCGCTGATCGAGTCAACGCCGTTGAGTTCAGCCCCGACGGAAAAATCCTCGCAACCGGAAGCGGCGAACCATCCCGATCCGGCGACATTTCACTTTTCGATGCGGCCACCGGAAAATGGAAGTCGACCTGGCAGGAACGCCACTCCGATTGCGTCGTGAGTCTCGACTTCTCACCTGATGGGAAACTTCTCGCCTCCGGAGCCGCAGACAAAATTGCGCGAGTAACCGACATCGCGACAGGCAAACAGGTGAATCTTTTCGAAGGTCACACCCATCACGTGACCAGCGTCGCATTTCGTGCCGATGGCCGCGTCCTCGCGACAGCGGGGGCAGACGGCGTTGTCAATTCCTGGGATATGATTCTCGGTGAACGGAAGAAGAAAATCATTGGCTGGACTAAAGAAGTCACCTCTCTGCAATTTATCGGAGCGACCAATAAAATTGTAACGTCCGCAGGAGACAATCTCATTCGAATAGTCAATGACGACGGCGCCCAAATTCGCTCCATCGCCAAGCTTCCTGACTTCATGCAAGCCGCCGCCAGCACACCCGATGGCGTAACCGTGATCGGAGGCGGGGAAGACAGCTTTCTTCGCATTTGGGATGGCACCAATGGCAAAGAACTCGCCGCTTTCGGATCGAACTAACAAAATCATAACTTCCATGCCCTCAATTCCTTCTCTCGAAAATTCAGGCTTCTGCTCTGGTCCGCTCAACCGCCGCGGATTCATGCAGGTTGGCCTGACCGGTTTCACCTCGCTCAGTTTGGCAGGGCTCATGCGTTTGAAAGCAGAGAACGCGCTGAAACCGAATCACGAAAAGAAGGCCATCATAATGGTTTGGCTTCCCGGCGGGCTTTCGCACGTCGATTCTTACGATCCGAAGCCGGATATTGGCAGCGAATATCGTGGTCCATTTAAAACGATCGCGACCAAAGTTCCCGGCACTCGAATTTCCGAACTCATGCCGATGCAGGCAAAAATCGCTGACAAGTTCAACATCGTCCGCTCGATGAATCAATCTGCAGGAGGCCATCCAGCTGGTTCGATGCAGATGTTTTCAGGTGACACCGACACGCGCGACAAACCGAAACCGCGTCTTCCTGATTGGATGTCTGTCGCAAATTACCTGCGCTCTAAAGAAAGTGATCAGTCCAATCCGCTTCCGCATTATGTTGGCGTAAATCCAACCCCGGCCAACTACAGCGGTCCCGCCTATCTTGGAAATGCCTACTCGCCATTTGCCGTGACTGCAGATCCGAACCGCCCGAATTTTGAAGTGCCTAACATCGGCCTCACCGATCAGGCGGAAACGAAACGCCTTAGCGATAAGCTCGCCCTGCGCAAAAGCCTCGACAAAATGGAGCGTGCTTTTGATAAAGAAAACGAGCTCGGCGCGCTCGACGAATTCGAAACTCAGGCCATGACGCTCCTGACAAATCCAACCACGCGCGATGCATTCGACCTCTCCAAAGAGGACGCAAAAATCCGCGATCGCTACGGCCGGAATCGCTGGGGACAACAACTTCTCCTCGCCCGTCGTCTCGTAGAATCCGGCGTCGATATCGTCACCAGCACCCTGAGCGGTCCGTTGTGCGGACGCGTCAACAACTGGGACGATCACGCAGTCAACCAGCACCAATTTGAAGCCCTCCGTTTCCGCATGCCTAATTACGATCAAGCCGTCTCCGCCCTGATCGAAGACATTTACGCTCGTGGCCTCGACGAACGCGTTCTGGTCGTCGTCACCGGAGAATTTGGGCGGACTCCAAAAATTAGTTTCAATCGCAGCACCGGAGCCGGTAACGCCAGCGCACCTGCCGGAACGCTCCAGCCCGGGCGCGATCACTGGCCACGTGCTTTTTCAAACATTTGGGCGGGCGGCGGAATGACAACAGGCGGAGTGATCGGAGCCAGCGACAAGCGAGGCGAAGACGTCACCGAACGACCGTGCGGCCCCGGCGATTTTCTCGCGACCGTTTATCAACACCTCGGCATCGATCACCAGAAAATCACGATCGACGATTTCAACGGACGCCCCACGCCAATCGTCAGCAATGGCAAGCCCATTCCCGAACTTGTGGGCGGATAAAAATCATCAGGATTTCCTGAAGCCAAGAAATCCGCGGATCGCCACTACTCCGCCAACCAGCGCGAAAACACTTCCGATTCCAAGCGGAAGATAAGTCAAAAAGTTTCCGCCCGTTTTCAATACGGCTGACTCTGGATTTTCAGGATCGTAAAAAATCGGAACCGTTTTTCCCACCGGAAACTCAGCGACGATACTGTCAGCATTTTCTCGATTGCTACTGCTGTAATTTCCGTATGAAAACCGATCCGATGAGAGGGCCTCTCCGTCGATCACATAATCGTAACTGATTTCCGCGGTATAGTTCGTCTTGCGTTGTTTAATCCCTTTCCCACCTCCGCGTGTCCGTTTGCGGGTGACTTCAGATGCGGTCACCTTTCCCTCAACCTGCGGCCATTCCTCAGTTGCTTGCGCGGAAAGAAATGTTTTCACTCCCCAAATGGTAGCAATGCTTCCGATCAGAAAAAATAGGCTCCCTTTCACATCTGCGGACGATTTTGCTGAAAAAACAGGTGACGAGCTCTT
>ERZ887942.2156-NODE-2156-length-12464-cov-27.624869_pt1 | contig 12464 bp, 14 predicted proteins | sample MGYA00521099_ERZ887942 | MGnify/ENA primary metagenome ERZ887942 (study PRJEB32303, sample SAMEA104408605) | aquatic metagenome | biome: Brackish water; feature: Pelagic; material: water | place: Baltic Sea | collected 2014-06-07T06:48:00 | depth 16,251 m ... | reverse complement strand
AAGCGCGGAAGACGAAAGCGACCAAAGCGCGGAAGACGAAAGCGAACGCGAGCCAGTTGTGGTGCCCGTATCGGAAGAAGACACACCCGTTGTTAATAAACAAATGTGCTTTTACACGAACGTTTACGAAATCTGCGACACCCAATGCGGGGCCGGAAAAAGGTTTCGTAAGCAGGTCACGCACACTCCGGAAATGAACGTCCGTAGTTACGGGATCAAACCCGACGATCTTGTATTACACGTGTGTAAAGAGGACAATGCTCGTGAATTTAGGCCGTGCGAAGGGACCAATTGTTCGGATGAGTTTACGTTCAGTAAATTCAAAGAAAATAACCCGGACATCCCTGTCAGCGACCGAATGACCCAGTATTGCGAGTTTATCGACGCGAACGACGCGTGCAACGACCCGAACGTCCGTAATATCGGCGCTTGTCGAGACAAATGCATTACGAAATGGCGTTAAAAAAACATAACTGAAACAATAATGATAGTTATTTTGTTGTTGAGCCTCTTCTTGTGGTTGGTGTTTTCTGTTTGGAGTCCGTTCATTCACTGTCGCAACTGCGACACTCGTTACATTCGGTCGTGTATCGCGCCTTTCCGAACGCGTTTCGAGACGCAATCCACGGACGCGCGCGTCGGGCAGGACGGGCGTAAGTCGATAACCCTGCCCGCGAACCAGGTGTTGTACGAACACCTAGACGCGCTGTTACCGGGGTACCACGTGAACCGCGAGATTCCCGTCGAGTATCGGTTGTACTACACCGGCTCAACCGGAATGGACTGGCATCGCGACGAGCGCCTGGCGCTGCTGGACACGGAGTATCTCGAAGGCGTGCTCACTATACACAACGACTCCGATTCCGTCTTCGAGTACATGCACGGACCGTTTATTAAGAAGCGCATCGTTCCGCGCGAGGGAACGCTCGTGCTGATAAAACCCGAAGACCTACTCCACCGCGTCACACCGGTTCGCAAAGGATCGCGCGAGATTCTCAAGATGGTGTTTAGTCCGAATAATAGTACCAACGCGTGTGGTTTCCGGTAGTAACACGTACGTACACGCCCTTTTTAACAAACGCTTTCGTAGCCATATTTATACATCTTTTTTCTTGCTTAAATTAACTTAAAGAGTATCTAAGATCTAAGCAAGAACAAAGCGCCAATATGCCCGGGACTCTCGTGTTTGACGTAGAAACCACCGGTCTTCCTATTCGGGAGTCGATGTATCGGCGGTTTCCGGACCCCAAGAACTACCACGCTTTTGACCACGCTCGTGTGGTGGAGCTGGCGTACACAGTATTCGACGCCGAAAACACGCTTGTCAAGGCGGTGTCGGTGCTTGTGAAACCGGACCGATTCGAAATAGAAAACAGCGACATACACGGAATCAAACACGAAACCGCCGAGAAATACGGGTCGCGTATCGAGTTTGTGCTTGCCAACTTTTTGATTGACGTCGACCACTGTGACACGTTAGTAAGTCATAACATGGAGTTTGATTTGAATATCATGTTGTCCGAAATCTGGCGCATCGTCTTAGACCCTCAAGAGGAACAGCGGGTGCATTTCAACTACTTGGACGTGCAGACCCTCGTGAACGCCAACAAAGTATGCACGATGAAAACCGGGCAAACCCGACTTAATTTGGTCAAATATCCCAAGCTCGTGGATTTGTATCACACCTTGTGTGATCGCCGCGCCAGTTGGAAACAGTCACACCGCGCCTTAGACGACGTTGACAAATGCGCACAATGTTATTTCAAATTAGTGTCAACACCAATCGACCATGCATTGTAAAAAGCGAAATACCATTTCTCGCTCGCAGCCTTCGTAATACTCGTGACCGATGTCCGTTCGTTTGGTAAAGTGTTTGTCAAAAAATACAATCAGTTTTTTTTCCACTTCATGTATATTCGTACAGTAATAAATCACCATGACGCGGCTGTTTTTGGGATACGCGGGCATACGGTTCTTGATGCATGTCGTCTTTCCGATTTTTAAAATATTTTCGTTCGTTTTTATAAACTCGCGTTCTTTAATCACGTACAAATGACCTGGGGCCGATGCGGGAAACAAACACGACCCACCGGGTCTTGTTAATTCTCTTGGTGTTTTTCTAAACAAACAACCGAATACCATTTCTCAAAAAAACGCGTATTCTTTTTAAATATTAATTATAGCGGTCTGGATCGTTTGATTGTTTTGAATGTCAGTTGATTCGACGATTAGTTTAAAAGCGGTATATCCGTGGTCGGAGGAGACGAGAAACGGCTTTACATTCGTATTGTCTTTGTAAAAGATGAATATCTCTTGTTGTGATATTGTAAATTCTTTGGACAATTCCTCTATATTAACAATTGTCCATTGCTGGTAGGTTGTTACGCTGTCCATTTCCAAATCTGTATTGAGAGAGTAGCGTATGTTCACGATGTACGACGCGTCGACAATCCGCGCCGAAAACGTAATCGGATCCGTACCGGACACTGTGAGTTCGATTTCCGGTCCGTCGGAATCCGTAACCAACGACGGGTCCGTTCGCGTCGAGTATTGCGCGTCGAGCACGTCGGAATACACGGGGTTCAACAGGTCGTTGGCATCGTACGAAGCGTAATAGGCGGTTGATATTTCCAGATTACTCACTATATGTGCTTCGTGTAAGCGCGTAAACGTCACCGTATTTCCTTTTTGATTCGTCCGCGCCGCGTCTTCGTATAAACGGAGCGTTACCGCGCGCTCCAGAACCGAGCCACCCGACGTGTTCGTCCCCATATCGAGCGTGACCAATTGAACATACAATTGATCGAATCCGATGTCGTACCTGTCGTCGTTCGACACACGAAACTCTATCGTCATCGGCTCGTTCGACGTCTCAAACACGATCGCGTTCGAATAATTAAGCGGACTCCAGTTTACGTGTTTGTATTGCACGTACCCACGCACGGTTCCTCTGTACGCACCTAAACTCGACAAGGGCACCACTCCGTCCGCCGGTACCGTCACTAACGGGTTCCCGTCGTTGTCTTTGAGTTCGACGATGGTGGCCGTAGAGGACTCGTTCGATAGTTTCCAGGTCAGTCGGATACTGTCGTCCGCATTTACACCCGTGCGCACGCCACCCGCCCGAACCGGCTCGACGAAAACGTCGTAAACACCATGGACAAATAAGGAACGTTTGATGGATGTGAACGTAATGTTGTCGTCGTTTAAAATGACAATCACGTCGTACTTGTACGGTCCATAGGTCGGAAAGGTTTGGTTCGTCGTAACATCCGCGTACTCGTCGTGGTTGTTCGAGCGACTTTCGATGGACTGTCGGAAAACGGTCTCCTTGAACAGACGGCTTCGATTTACCACGCTCCGGTTGTCGTTCTCGTTGTTACGCACACCAGTCGATCTCACCGGATGTGTTACGGAACCCAATAAACTCACAGGTATCTCCTTCCCAAGACTCTCGAGTAGCATGATCGTGGACCGGTGGGACAAATTATAGGTTCCGTCTTGTCTTATCATAACGAGGGTGCACTTCAAGGTGATGTTCGACACGTTTATAAAGTTGTCGTACCCGATGATGGATATATCCAGTTGTGTCTCGTCATGTTGAACGAGCGTAATGTCCGTTATCTCTACACCGTAACGGTCTCTCACGTTATTTTCGTACGTAACGACCACTTCGTTATTCACACGTAGTTCCGACGACGCGCGACCGGTCCGCAAAGTGACAGGCTTGGAAATTTTCACCCCTCCACCTATAAAAATATCATCATTGAAATGTTTGAAGAGAGGGGGTAATAACATTTGAAAACGATAAATGATTTATTTACCCTGTTTTTAACGCCATTCGATCCATACGCACTTTCATACTCTGTACCAACTTCGCATCCGGTACGATACGCCCCGACTCGATGCCTTGTACGATGTCGGATTTGACGTTCATCATCGTCGCAAACTCTTTTTGGTTCATGCGCTTCGAAAGACGCAGATTTTTTAAATTCGTCGCAAACGTTTTAACCTTCACGGGATCCCTCTTTTTTAGCGGTTCGTCATTCTCCAGGCGCGTGATGTCCGCAGCTGCTTGCGTACGGTATCCGGACGCTGTCGACGTCGTCGTGGGGCTGCCCTTCTTCGAAACGATCACAGGGACCCAATCTTGATGATTCATTTTTTTTTATTCCGTTGTATTTCTTAATTAATCAACTTCCTCAATCTTCGGTTCGGAATCTACCGTTTCTGGGGGTGGGGGTGCGGTTTCGGCCCTAAGCTCGTCCACACGCGCCTTCATTTCTTCCATCGACGCGTTGTCGTCGTCCAATATAGACTGTATCGCCGAGACCTTTTCTTGGTCCGCGTGCGGTAGGTTTTTGTATTCGTAAAAGGCGGCCTCGAGTTCGTTCTTGGTCTGAAGGACCTCCATATGCTTGTCGTCGTCCGCTTTGAAACGCTCCGACTCTTCAACCATGCGCTCGATGTCCTCCTTCGACAAACGCCCCTTGTCGTTCTTGATTTGGATATTAGACCGCTTGCCCGTCCCTTTTTCCATCGCGGACACCTCCAAGATCCCGTTCGTGTCGATGTCGAAGGAGACCTCGATCTGCGGAATCCCACGCGGGGCCGGGGGGATGCCTTCCAACATAAAATCACCCAACAGGTGGTTGTCGCGCGTAAACTGACGCTCGCCTTCGAAAACCTTAATGGATACCCCCGGTTGGTTGTCCGCGTACGTCGAGAAGGTTTGGGTCCGCTTGACGGGCACCGTGGTGTTTCGCTCCACAATCTTCGTCATCACACCACCCGCCGTCTCTAGACCCAGGCTCAGGGGCGTGACGTCCAACAGCAACAGGTCGTTCAGCTTCGACTCCTTACCGTGACTGCCCGTGAGAATGGCCGCTTGGACCGCCGCACCGTACGCCACGCATTCGTCGGGATTGATCGACTTACACAGCTCCTTCCCGTTGAAAAATTCACTGAGACGCTTCTGAATCTTCGGAATTCGGGTCGAACCACCGACTAGTACAATTTCGTGCACGTCGCCCTTCGACATCTTCGCGTCCCGAAGCACCTGGTCCACGGGCGATACACAACGCTCGATGAGATCGCTCGTGATTTCCTCAAAACGCGCACGCGAAATCGTAGACGAGAAATCGATCCCGTCGTACAAACTGTCGACTTCCACGTTCGTCGTGGCCGACGCACTCAGCGTCCGCTTGGCTCGCTCGCTCGCGGTTCGCAACCGACGCAACGCACGCTTGTTCGATCGGAACGCTTGCTCGTCAACCGACTTGTTCTTTCGTAGAAACTCCTTCACGAAAAAATCCGATATACGTGTGTCGAAATCCTCCCCACCCAAGTGCGTGTCTCCCGCGGTCGCTTTGACCTCGAATACACCGTCGTCGATACATACTAGCGAAACATCATGCGTACCGCCACCGCAATCGAAGATCAGTACGTTCGTCTCGCCGGAGGACTTCTTGTCTAAACCGTACGCAATGGCCGCCGCGGTCGGCTCGTTTATGATTCGGAGAACGTTCAATCCAGCAATCGCACCCGCGTCCTTTGTAAATTGACGTTGGCTGTCGTTGAAATAGGCCGGTACGGTAACCACCGCGTCTTTGACCTCCTCCCCTAGATACGTCTCACTGATCCCCTTCATCTTTGTCAGAATCATGGACGAGATCTCTTCCGGATAAAACTGCTTCTCCTCGCCTTGATAGGATACATGAATGGTCGGTTTGTCGGAGGTGTCCCCGGTCACCTTGTAACTAAGGTTCGAAAGCTCCTTTTGCACGTTCGCGTCGGAAAACTTACGACCGATCAGACGCTTGGCGTCGTACACCGTATTGGACGCGTTGCTCGACGCTTGATTCTTGGCCCCGTCGCCGATCAAACGCTCTGTTTCCGTGAACGCCACGAACGACGGCGTCGTGCGATTCCCTTGTTCGTTCGCGATAATTTCCACGCGATCGTTTTGCCAGACACCTACGGCAGAGTAAGTAGTGCCGAGATCGATACCGATAGCGAACATGTTTGTAATAATAACTGTTCAATTGCGCTAATTTTTAAATGATTTTATATTACATATGAATAGAAATATTGGCGACATTTCTCTGTTTTCACAAATCATCGTCGCATCCGCCACGGGTTTAGGTGCTTTCGGTGGCTTTCCAGACCCGCCCAATGTTTTTAAAGACCTCATCAAATGCGAAGCGGTCAAATGGGTTTTGCTCGCGGTCCTCATTTGGCAAGGTGGCGGAGGCGCTAGTGACGATCACAAAAAAGACGTTTTGGTAACCATTTTCATTACAATAATGATGTACTTTGGTAAAAAATTATTGGACAAAGTCTATGACAAAGTTAAATAATCTTATCTACAAGCCCATATTCCACACACTTCTTGTCACTCAAGTAAAGCTCCTTCGATATGATTTCTTCAATCTTCTCTTTCGGCATCGTGCTGTTCTGTTTGTAAATCCGTTTGATGCTTTTCATAAGGTTCTTCGAGTTTTTCATCTCGTCCTTCAACTCGTCGTACGGACCCCAAAATTCGGTCCGGATTTGATGAATCATTACACACGAGTTGCGACGAATCCACCTCCCGCCTGTGGCTCCGAGGAGTAAAAACGTCGCCGCGCTCGCCACTATTCCGTCCGCAATACACACCACCGGAACGCGACAGTTCTTGATAATACTCATCGCGCTCAAACCGGCGAACGCGTCTCCGCCGTTGCTGTGTATATACAAGTGTATCTTCGGTAAAGTCTCCAGTTGGTAGTCTGTTGATAATTTTAGCAGATGTTTCTCCATCCTCGAGATTTGGTGGCTCAAAAACAATACAGATTCGGTCGAGATGTCCTCGTAAAAGTATATATTGTTTTTGTGGATTTCCACGTTAAGATCACCCCCATGGGTGCTTTCGTCGTCGCTAGTAGAGTCGTTGTTCTGGTATTTGTTGCGAGTCATCGTCGATGGTCTTCCGAAGGTAGGCATCTTTTGTATTGTATCGTATGTGTTCTTTAAGTGTTTTTATATTAAGAAACTGATGTGTTTTTAAATATACGGTTTTTTTAATGAATTTTGATTGTCTTACAGAGGGTTTTCGCAGGCAGCTATTCACGGAGGTTTTGTCGGTCATAGAAAGGTACGACACTCGCGCGTGGATGTGGTGGTGTTCCAACGAGCGAAAGCGTATGATTTTCGAACACGGCGCCGTTCAACACGGATACACGGATTACGACGACGATTTGGAAGTATATAAAAATGTATTAAGGGTACCGCGACCTTGAATGTACAATAGTATCTTTTAAAAAAAAAATTATTTTTTTAAACCTTTTAAAAATATTTTTATTGTTTTAGAGACGATGCCTATTTGTCCACGATGTGGAAAGTGTCTTTCGAGCGAACAGGCGCTCACGTACCATTTGAACCGAAAGTACAAATGCGGCACATGGAACTGTGTAAAGTGCAAAACGAACTTCAATACCAAATTTAATCTGCAAATGCACGAGCTGGAATGCCTTGGCGATCGCTCGACCATGTTACTACCGACCACCGACATGTTACTGGACGTGTACAACGCGCTGCCGTTTATGTGTGTGCATTTAAACCCCGACACCGAGCGCTCCGATATCGTGTCGCCCCACTCCGCAACGTTGTTCCATCTACCACCGACATCGCTTTTGAAACTATCTAAGGAGGACCTGCTCAGTCGTATCCGGTGTGCTACGAACTCGACCATTACGCATCATGACGTAAACGAAAATATGTTTTTTGTTTTGAAAAAAAATTAATTAAGAATTTGGGTACTTCTTTCATAAACGATGAACGAAGGTGTTTTTAAGCAGATGGTCGTCCAATATTGCGAGCTCGACGACAAGGTCAAAGAGCATAACAAGCAAATCAAAGAGCTCAAGGTGGTGCAAAGGGACATGACGGAGTCCATCATGAACTACATGTCCGAACGATCGTTGGAAGTGTGCAAGGCGGGCGAGTACGGCGTGCTTACGCTCAAGACCGTTTCGTCCAAAGCTCCGCTCAACGTAGAGACCGTTCGCGAAAATTTGTCCAAGATTTTGGGCGACCAAGACATGATGCGCAAGGACCCCGAGGACCTGGCGACCTCCGGCGCAGAGTACATCGTCAACAACCGCGAAGTCGCCGAGAAGAAGAGCCTTCGACGCAGCATGGTGAAGAAGTGAATTAAAGAAAATATATATTATTAAGTTAACCATGGACGAGCTCACCGAAGAGCTTTGGCGACAGACCGACGAGCTCAATGACGTACGCGACTCCATGTTCCAGTTGCAAGAGGAGAACGAGTCGATGCGAAAAACCATCGAGACCATCCTTCGAATAAAATGCAAACGCGGAGAGGGCGCCTTTGCCTTAAACATCGACTTGCGTATGTGCGTAAAAAAGAACATCGCGTTCTCGCTCACCAAAATGCAAACGGGAATCGCGGCCGGTAAACCGGCGGATGTGGTGGCGGAAGCCATCGTGGACCTCTTGATCGGCGAAAATCAGGAGGACATCCCGTGCGCCGTCTTGGACGCTAACACGATCGTGTACAAGACGGCAAACAATTTGTGGTACGCGTCCGGGGTGTCGGACTTTGCCATCGTAGTTCGTGACTCAATCGGAGTCAATCAGCTCGTCGAGCATTTCAACGACAACTGGAGGGACGGTAATTTTACGCACATATACAACCTGTTTTTACACGAACCGAGCTTCGTCGCTTGTTTGAAAAAGGCGCTCAAGAAATACAAAGACATGTAAACGCTTTTTGTTACATCGATTGTTTTAAATGGATGTTAAACATAAAGTTAAAGTTTACGAATTCCCACCCGGTGGGTTTTCCGTAATTTCCCGGAGAAAGCGTTACCGCTTTGCTTTTACCGTCGTTCACAAACTGAATTTCCCAATTGTCTTTCGTTTGACTCGTCTGTTTGGTGGACGTTCGGTACTTTTTGTGTACCAACGCAGCCACTCGGGTGTTGTATCGCACCAACATATTCGGGTACCTCTCGATGTCGTGGTTCAGCATTTCGCGGAGCGTGTAGCTCGGGTCGTGGAGAACGTCCTTGTATTCGATTAACGGAACGTCCTCCACGTTCGTAACGTAATGCCCGTGTCGGGCTTTCGGACCACAGTCCGCGCGAAGAAGCCAACGATTATGCTCCACAAACCGCCACCCGTGTTTCGTGTTCATCGCGTTATACTGTCCCGGTGACAAAACGAGGGTCGCGGAGTCCGAATTGTTCGGGTCTTCCGGATCGGTATTTAGCCGAAGGGTCGTTCTTGTTCGGTCGGCTTTCCCCACAACTTGCGCCACATATATGAACGACACGTTCTCGTCGCCGGATTTAATCATGTTGATGAATATGTACGGCTTTTCCGTCCCCAATAATGCGGCTTTCGACAAAATGGTCTCTATCGAATTTGTTTCCCGCGTTTCTTCGGAAATCGTGGGGTCCTCGACGGGGGGGGCGGCTGTTGTGGCACGGGCTCTCGCCTCGGAATGGTTGTGTAAATCCACAAACAACGGGTTCGGTTTTATCTTTTCCAATCGCGGAATACCGTCGCGATTCGTTTGAAGATCGAACAGGACTAAATTGTCCCGGTAGAAATGGCGCACGAAAGAACCGCCGTTGATGGTCTTGATGTACACGGGGTCGGAGTCGCTGTCGGTGACGAGGTGGTATCGAACCGCCGCCAGCGAATCTTTAACGACGCGGTCGACACGAAACACGGGCTTGTAAAATTTGCTACGTCCTTTCAAATCGGACGCGGTGAAAAGGGACAACGGGTACTTCTTCATATCGGGGATGGGACGGAACGCGCCTTCGAACGTCGCCTTGATCGGGTTCGGTAGTACACGATTACCCAATCGTATAAACGTGGCCATTAGGTCCGTTCCGTCGATAACGTGCGTCAGGACGTGCACCAACGAGCCGACCCTCAACGGGCTCTTCTTGGACCGTTGGGTGGCCTCCCGCTTCGACGCGACCCCTTTCAGGGTGTTCTTCACGTGCCGCACGCGCTCGTTGTGCACCGCGGTCCGTCGGCTGTAGTAGTTCTCGAGGTCCGCGTCCGCGGGCTCTTCGAACAACGTCTGAAACGTCTCGGTGTTGTTGTTGGTGTCCGTCACCGTAAAGTTTCGTTCCGTCGCCCGACCCTTATGTAACTGCATCGGGGTGAACCCCGTCACACCGTGTTTCGAATTGTTTATGGTGTACGCCACCTGATCGAGAACGTCATAGTACGTGTTGTTGTCGTTGTTGATCATGTAATACTTGAGTAAACGTTTGATCTGCTTGTTCTTGTTCTCGACAAACCCTTGCGTTTGCGGACTGTACGCCTGGCCGATAATCTGCTTCACTTTGAACTCCAAACAAAGCTTGGACACGTACCCGTTGTCGAACTCCCCGCCCTTGTCACTGTGGAGCTTGTCCGGAATGTCACCCGACAAGAACAACTTGTTCAAAATCATCGCAACAGTGATTCCTTCCTTGTTTTTCATCGGATACATGTACACGAACTTTGTGAAGATGTCGATGATGACAAGGACGTACTCGTACCGTTTGTTCGGGTATACCCACGTGTTGTTCGGACCCGTCATGTTTATCAAATCCATCTGCCAGTGCTCGAACGGATAGCTCGGTCGAAACGACTTGATCACCGCCCGCGGGTTAGGCTGCGTCTGGACTCGTAACGCCAATGTGGACGGATCGCTTCGCAAAAAATGATGTATGAATCGTCGCGAAACCCCCAAATACCCTTCGCGGTGCAGACGGTCCACTAGCATGTGCGCATTGGTCCCGACATTGCGCATGTCCGTCATGAAACGGCGCAAAACACCCACCCGGTCGGACGCCTTCACCACCTTAAAGGTAAAACCGTTCCGAGCCTCCACCAAAACTCGGTTGTTCACCTGATTCCAAGGCGCGGTCTGTACGTACAACACAATCTGGTCCTGCGGGTTCACGGCGTAACCCGTGCGCGCTCGTCGCCTAAACGTCTTTTTGATGTGATCGGGCAGCGGCCCGACTTCTCCGTGTTTCAAAAACCGAACCATGTCCGCGTAAAGCTTGTCCGGCCATGCGTGGGCGTACACGACGTTCCAGTTCATCTACGTTCTTCAAAAGTTCTAAAAGGACATAAATAAAATAATAACAAACGGTATAAAATGAAGTGGATTTATCCAACAAACCCCGCGTTTAAGCACGAGCTCCGTACGTTCAAGCGCTACGAGCTTACGTACTCCACAAAGGACGTCCGGGTGTACGCCATCGACAACAAGTACGTGCTTAAAGAGAGTAACAATATGGTTCAGTTTCTACGTGAGATCGAGCACGGCACCCGCCCCGAGCTCCGTAGGGGGGTGCATGTGCGCATTCACGCCTATTGGATTCACCCCAAGCGCACGTCCGGTATGTACATCATGGACCACGCGTCCTTCGGCGCCACTGACGTCCAACGGACCATAACCGCGAAGGCGTACCTAAAATCGCCCCATTTTAACCCCGCGACGTTTTTCCCTAAGTTTCGCAGCGCCTTGCAGGGCTTTTACCGCGCATTCCGCGGATTCCACGGCGACCTTCACGCCAAGAACGTCATGGTCAATTTGGGGCCCAAAAACGGACTCAAAAGCGTCGTGATTATCGACTACGCGAACATCGTCCCTTTTATTAATAATAAGAACTCGGAGGCGAACAAAAATACGTCTGTTAACAACGTACAACGCGCGTTTAAGGCGCTCCCCACACACGGGTACGAGGAGTATCCCAAAAGGTCCGGCATTCAGGTCAAATGGGTCGACGACATTCCCGTGCGATCGAACGTCGACATGCTCCACAAACTTCACGATTGGAAACCCCTTCGTGTTATTGAAAAACCCCCTTCAAAAAGGCGCGTACATCCTCGGCCGAATACACCGGCGGATCACTGAACACCTCGGCAAGAGTCTTTTCATACGCCTTACGTGAACGATTGTTGTTTATCCCGTTTCGAGATTCGACAAGTCGTTCCACTCGAAACACCAACACCTTCGCCGTTTTAGCGTCCAGACCGGGAACAAGATTTGCGAGCTCGTTCTTGTAATTGGCGTTCTTGGATAGCTCGTACGCGGCGCGAGCCAACATGAAGTCTTCACTTGAAAAATAATCGAAATTAAGCACTTCGCGATACAACGGAAGCAAATGGACACGTCTCACTTTGCTCTTCAACTCTACCAGGCGTGCGCGATGCTCGTCGGTGCCGAACACTTTGATATACGCGTAAATGTCAGTATGACACATGTCCTTTTCTAACTCTTCGTTACGCCGTTGAGAACGGAACAACGAACAACTCGTGGTTTTTTGGGGAATCGTGCGACTCGTAAAGTTCTTCCGCGCGGGTCGGTTCATTTTTAAAATAAAACATCGATTATACAGGTCATAAATTTAATAAAAAATTACGAACGTGTGCGTCGT
>ERZ887942.2155-NODE-2155-length-12465-cov-5.748187_pt1 | contig 12465 bp, 10 predicted proteins | sample MGYA00521099_ERZ887942 | MGnify/ENA primary metagenome ERZ887942 (study PRJEB32303, sample SAMEA104408605) | aquatic metagenome | biome: Brackish water; feature: Pelagic; material: water | place: Baltic Sea | collected 2014-06-07T06:48:00 | depth 16,251 m ... | reverse complement strand
CCAATGTCTTTGTAGCTATCAACTATTCGATCAGTCAGGGAATTGAGTTGTTCTTTCAAACGAAAATCAGCTGCCATGATAAATTCTGCCTACGATAAGAAAGTCTGTTTAGAGAGAAAAGGTGTCATCACCTGGACACGTTCGCGACGTGTCATTTCAAAAGCAGTCTCCCGGCCTTACGCCGGTCAGATACAGACGCAGCTATCAGTCAAGTAGCAATGAATGATGTAATGTGAACGCATGATTCGTTTCCAGTCCATTTGTTCCAACTGAAGAATTAAGTTGGAGTATGGAGTCAATTCATATTATACCGCTGCCGAAATTGGGCAATCAAGAATATTCTTATAATTGTTAAACTTGACCATTTCAAAGCGATGATTGTTCGCACTTTCGTTCTCCATCGGCGAGAGAACTCTCAAAGATTGACCTATTCTTACGACCGGCAGAATTTGCACCATCGCGGTAACACCGAAAGCGGTACTGATTCACCTGCTTCCCTAAATCTCCCGACCGGACCGTTCATTAGAGTCGCCATTCTTCCGGGCTAGGTCGATCAAACAGCTAACGGAGTTTGTGAATTACCAATGGAATGGTTTTGTTGTTGTATGAAGCGATCAACACCCAAGTGAAGTCTAAGGGCGAGGGACTAGGGTGAAAAAAGAAGATTGCAACTTCACGTTGAATTTTTCCATTCCTAATTCAATGCAGCGAAGCGATGAATCGTGCTTTGCTAATTCCTAAACAAACATGTCCAGTCTTGGGTTCAGTTTGTCTTATAAGATTCTAAATATTCAAATGACATCTCCTGAATCAGCTCGTTGCGAGTATTGGTCCACCGCTCGTGAACCATGGCCATCGCTGCTGTTCATTCTGCCATTCTTGGTAGTCTATGAAGTGGGAGCAATTCTTCACTCACAGATTCCTGCAAGTCGCAATGGAGCCGATTTGTGGATCCGGCAACTCGGTTTGGAAACCGGATTCGGTCTGGAATGGCTCTTCCCACTCTTGGCTCCCATGCTTTTGATGCTCTGGCAACTGTGTGGTCGCAGACCTTGGAAGTGGAGTGTAGAAACGCTTTCGGGAATGTTTGCCGAGAGCCTGATGTTCGCGATGTTGCTCGTGATGATCGGGCAGTTAACGGCACTCGCCTTTCCGGTACAACAATCTGCATTGAGCTTAACACTCAACAGTTTGCCACATTTTTCTACGGGCAACATTCCCAGAGTCGTTTCCTTCTTGGGAGCGGGCATCTACGAAGAGATGCTCTTTCGGCTGACGATCTTGCCAATTTCATTCGTCGCCTTACGTGCAATGCTTGTCCCACCACGAGTCGCAATGGTCGGATCTGTCTTCATTTCAAGCTGGCTCTTTGCCACGGCTCACTACGTTAACTCCGCCGCCTTGTTCGCACCGAGCGAGTTGTCTCTCGCGATGAGCACAGTTCTCGACCGACCAGAGTTATGGTTCAGCTACACCTTTCGCTTTTTCGCGGGGGTTCTGTTCTCAGTCATTTTCTGGGTACGAGGCTTCGGGATCGCTGTCGGTTGCCACATTCTTTATGACCTGTTCGTAGGCGTCGTGCTCTCGGGTATTGGCTAGGCGAACTGAATCCCATTATGATTTCCTGTGAGCATGCGTGTTGATGGTATTTTGTAAACCAGTGAATGATAACCCGACGCGTTAGCGAGGGATCTAGCGTGAATCCCTCGCTAACGCATCGGGTTACTAAAGGGTCATTCAGCGTGTTATATGAAAAAATTTCCCTGCCTGCTCATTACATTCCATTGATGTTTGCGAGAAGGAAATCCCAGTGATCGATCAGCGACAAAATCTTACAGCCGAACAAGATGCTCTCTCTTCAAGACGAAATGCTTTAGCACAGTTGGCAGCGATTGCAGGTGCCGGACCTCTCTTGATGACCCCAAGGCAGACCACAGCTCAAACTACAAAAGAATACACTCAACTCAATCGCTACCCGCGCATGGTTCATGAGTTCTTTGTGAGACAAGCTAGGCTTGCTGGCTTGGTCAGTCGTCAGCGAATCGAAAACTTAAAGACCAAAGAGGATGCCGAGAAACATGTCGCAGCGACTCAAGAAAGAATTCGTCAATGCTTCGGCGAAGAGCCAGAACGAACACCACTGAACGCTCGCGTTACCGGAGTTGTCGAGAGAGAAGACTACCGGATTGAGAATATCATCTTCGAAAGTCGTCCCGGTTTCCCGGTGACTGCCAATGTTTATGTTCCAAAATTCAAAGCTGGTCCCTTCCCAGCAGTCGTAGGAACGTGTGGTCATTCGCGAAATGGAAAAGCGGAAGCGGCGTATCAATCTTTTTCTCAAGGACTCGCAAAACTGGGGTATGTTTGCCTGATCTATGACCCGATAGGCCAAGGTGAACGCCTGCAATATCCGAAAGAGAACATACAACAGTCGAAAGTCGGCATCGGAGTTCAAGAACATCTGCACGCTGGAAATCAACAATTCCTCATCGGAGAATTCTTCGGCTCGTGGCGTGCCTGGGATGGAATCCGTGCTCTCGATTATCTGCTGACGCGAGACGATGTCGACAAGACAAGAGTCGGGGTGACAGGCAACTCTGGCGGCGGCACGATGACGACTTGGCTCAGTGGCGTCGAAGACCGCTGGGCGATGTCGGCTCCTAGTTGTTTTGTGACGACCTTCCGCAGAAACATCGAAAACGAAGACCCCGCCGACACCGAACAATGCCCGCCGCGGACACATGCTCTCGGGCTTGATCATTGCGACTACCTCGCAGCGATGGCTCCCAAGCCGGTCATTATTCTCGCCAAGGAAAAAGACTTCTTCGATGTCCGAGGTGCGCAAGAAGCGTACGGTCGTTTACGGAAACTCTATAAATTACTGGACTCCGAGGAGAATATCGGTCTCTTCTATGGTCCAACACCGCACGGTTTCACTCAAGAAAACCGGGAAGCGATGTACAGCTGGTTCAATCACGTAGCCGGCAACGGGAACCCGCAGGCAAAACGAAGTTCCGGATTTGATGGAGTCCTGAAAACGGCAGCTGATCTCAACTTCACACCAGAACCGGACCTTACCATCGAGAAGGACGAAACCTTATGGTGTACGCCTGATGGACAAGTCTCAACACTGGAGAACAACAAAACCGTCTTCGACTTCACTCTCGCGACCTCTCAAGAAATGGCGAAGGCTCGCAAGAGCTTACATGGCGAAGAATTACAGCTCGCTGTCCGCGATGTGTTGAAACTCCCCGAAGCACCGACCAAAGCACCTGATTACCGAATCTATCGGGCGCTCGGTTCACGTGGTTACCCAACCAAGTCGGCAACGGCTTACGCGGTGAAAACTGAACCGGGTATTCAAGCGATCTCCTATAGACTGATGGACGAACGTCATGCCTCTCGTCCCCCACAAGGCGGGAAACGAGCGATACTCTATATTCCGCATCTTTCCAGCGACGAAGAACTCCGCAGCGAACCGTTGATTCAGGAACTCGTTGCAGCGGAGCCAGCGACTCCGTTCTTCACTTGTGATGTGCGCGGGATTGGAGAAACGATGCCGAACACCTGTGGAACAAACACCTTCCACAGCAACTACGGCAACGACTACATGTACGCCATTCACAGCCTCATGCTAGACCGCCCTTACGTCGGACAGAAGACATTCGATGTCTTGCGTGTCATCGACTGGCTGCAATTGTTCGGTCACAGCGAAGTTCACCTCGTCGGACTCGGCTGGGGCGGATTGCCTGCGACTTTCGCATCGCTGTTATCGGACAACGTCTCGCAAGTAACATTGAAACATGCTCTGAGTTCATACCAAGAACTTGCCGAAACAGAACACTACGAATGGCCACTCTCAACTCTCTTACCGAATGTTCTTGAGAAATTTGATCTTCCAGATTGCTACGCAGAATTACAAGCAAAGCAACTCAAACAAATCGAACCCTGGGGACCGGAAGAAGCGGGGCATTGAGCTAGCAAATCAGCAACCGATAGAGCCGGTCCTATATTCACTGGAGTTTAAGTAATGAAGAACGTGTTCAACTGGCGATACACTCCGGTTTTACAGTTCGTTGTCGCAGTGGTTGTTTGTTCCTTGCTTGCCTCGGCGTCGGTCGCTGACGAGCCGGAATCGCAATCGAATTCGTACGCGCATCTCTACTACCTGCAATTTACCCGTGATGCCAACCGGGACACGAGATACGAATTAGTCCAACACCGCCTTCCCTTCTTTGATGAGTCAGACACGATCCAAGCCGAACAGCACAAAGTCATCTCCCCGAATGCGGGGCAGATTTTAGTTGTTCAAGACAATCAAGTATTGTACTGGAAACGGGCGATTGGGATCACAACCTTCAATACTGCAACTGGCGAAACTGCAACTGATGAAAATATGGAGTTTTTTAACCATTTTTCTGGCATCACATTGAACGAGCATCGAAACGAAATTGTGATAATGCCCTACATGAGTGAGAGTGTGCGGCGTTATGGTTTGACCGACAAGAAAATGGAGGCAATCTTCCAGCCTGATCCTAGTCCCCCCATTCCAGGAAGGTCAAATCATACAATGGCACTGAGTCCTGATGGGCAACAATTGGCTCTTGTCACACACTCACCAAAGAAACGATTCGATTCTCTAACTCGTTTTCGGGTTGATATTGTTGATCTCGCTGCTGAAGGGACACCTTCAAAATTGCTAACAAATGAAGCATACGGAAAGTTTGCCTTGTCAGGCAGTGGCGAGCATATCGTGGGACCTCCAATTGTTTGGAAGGATGAGGAAACCGTGGTGTTGCTCGTTTCAAAACCACCAAAACCTTTGAACCCGCAAGGGGACGTGATCCCCTTTGGAAATTCACATACACAATCACAATCGAAGCTAGTGACATTTAATATCACCACCGGTAAAGAAAGCGAAATTTGCAAAGCCGAGATGCCTGAAGACATGAGAATCTTTAGAGCCTTTGACCACCAACTTTGGCGCAGGGCAGACGGAGAGGTGATCCTCTCATCGAAAGATGGCAGCGATTCGCGGATCGATTTCAGCCAGAAGAAGTTGGTGAAAGACTCACGTCTCTCGCAGCACTATGAATTCCGACGATCACCGAATTTTGTAGGCACGCTGCTTTATCACGGTGCCGTTCTTGCGGAAGGGGTCAAAGCAACTGATCTTTCAATAGCACCAGATGGTCGAGCAGTTGTGTGGCTAGAAGCTCAACAACAGAATGGATTCCCAAACCCGAATGCCGAACGGTTGCTGATTTTCCATTCACTGACAACAGGTCAACTCAAATTAACAACAGGCATTTTCCGGAATGACCTCGGAAGGAGTCCACTTCATCCAAGCGAGAACCGTAGATTTATTTGGGGTAAGTGACTTCACTGGGTTATCATATATCGATTTTTAATTTTTCTTTGCTGACTCCGTGTTTAATTTCCAACGAACTTTAAATTGAAATCAGACATGAACTCTTTGCGATACTTCTATAGCTTATCGTTTCTAATTGCTTTGTTCGGAAGCGAAGCATTCGCACAGCGAGTACGTCCATTGGATGCAATCGCTGCGAAGTTAGAACCGTCTAAAACCGTTGTCTACAAGAAAGTGGGGGACCGATCTCTCAGGCTTTTTGTTTTCGAGCCCGATGGACATCAACCAACAGATCAGCGACCTGTCTTTCTTGCCATACATGGTGGAGGTTGGACAGGGGGGACGCCGCGGTGGTTTTATCCGCTCGCTGACCATTTCGCTCAGCAAGGTATGTTGGCAATCAGTCTGGAATACCGGCTCATGAACAAGCAGCGGGGAACGACTGTTTTTGACTGCGTGAAAGATACTCATTCGGCAGTTCGATACCTGCGAGAGCACGCTGCTCAACTCGGGATTGATCCACAGCGAATCGTCATTGCCGGGGCATCCGCCGGAGGGCATCTTGCTGTTGGTACGGAGCTATTCGATGAGGTGAACTCAGCTGAAGACAATTTGAAAACCTCTTGCAAACCAAATGCTTTAATTCTGATTTACCCTGTGATTGATACATCAGAACAAGGTTATGGTCAAAAGAAAATTGGTGATCAATGGAAAGCTCTCTCACCAGTCGATCATGTCCATCAGGGAGTTCCACCAACTTTAATCTTTCACGGAACGGGCGATACCGTCACACCATTTCCAGGGGCTCAACGCTTTCAAGATCTAATGCTCTCAGCCGGAAACCACTGCGAATTAATTCCCCATCCTGGAGGTCAGCATGGCTATTTAATATTCGACTTGAAGTTGTACGAGGCAGGGCTCAAGAGGATGGAGAAGTTTCTTCGCGAACAAAAAATGCTCGGCGAATAAGGTTTTCCGTTCAAATTATCCAGAGACGGACGTACCAATTCAGCCATTCGCCAAATGGAGGAAAGATCCCAGCGAGGATCCAGAGAGGTTCATACATGACTGCGAAGACATAACTACCATCGACCTGCTTTGCCTCCAGCCAGCGCCAGTACATCGGACCAACTGAGAAGATATAAATCCCGACCAGAATAATCATCTGTTCGACACTGGCGATGATATAACCGCGCCAACCTTCATCTTCAATAGATGAAATCTGGTCCGTCTCGACAGGTTGAGTTTCAATAGTCATAGAGTTGCAGGGTCAATTCGGCAATCTTTCCAATGATCTTAGCTCTTTTTGATCGACTGGCAATGAGGAGCAGAGTGAAGATTCGAGAAAAGAGCTGTGAAGAATTAAGGCGTCACAATGTTGCCTCTGACTTATTCGGGTTCCAAAGAGACTCAACATTGAATGAAAACACTCTACCTCAATAAAGAATATCGAGCGAGGGCACTCTCTTTGATCTCAAGTACCCCGTATTAAATCTTCGTGCTCTCCAGTGGTCTTTTTGCATCCTATTGTTCGCTCAAGAGTCGTGCAAAGAGTTCTTATCTGACCGCTGAAATGAGATACGCATGGAGTCGTCCACGAAAAAAATCCTCATCGGGACATCGATCTTTTTCACCACGATGATCATCGCGGTGATTGGATATTGGTCCGCGGGCTGGAGTCTGCTGGAAGCGGTCTACATGGTCGTTATTACAATTTACGGGATCGGCTACGGTGAAGTTCGCCCTCTCGACGACCCCCGTCTTCGACTCTTCACAATGGGTTTCATCGTGACAGGTTGTACCTCCGCGGTCTTTGTAATGGGTGGGTTCGTCCAGATGATCGCAGAGGGAGAAATTAACAAAGCACTGGGAGCGAGAAGAATGAACGAAGGCATCAAGAAACTACAACAACATGCGATCATCTGTGGATTCGGTCGAGTCGGTCAAATCCTCGCTGCCGAACTGACTGAGGCGAAAACACCGTTCGTTATCGTTGATCGCGACCGCGAGAGAATTGCAGAAGCAGAAAGCCTTGAGTACCTCGTGTTCATCGGTGATGCAACCGAAGAGACGACTCTTTCGGCAGTCGGAATCAGTCGAGCGAGCGTCTTGGCAACAGTCTTACCGAACGACGCTCTCAACGTGTTCATCACTCTCTCGGCAAGAGAGTTGAACGAAACAATTCAAATCATTGCGAGGGGCGAATGCTCATCAACGAAACGCAAGTTGATCCGCTCAGGAGCGAACGAAGTCGTGATGCCCGCAGCAGTCGGAGCGACGAAAATTGCTCACCTCATTACACATCGTGGGGACTCACTGACTTCAGTATTCACTTTCGATGAAACTGATGAACGAGATCGAATTGAAGATGCGGGGATTTGCTTACAGCAAATCGAAATTGACACCGACAGCCCACACATCGGGCAAAGTCTCGCTGAACTGGAAAGCAGTTTAGGTCACGACCTGATGTTCGTTCTATTAAAGCGAATCGATGGAAACTCGATGACTCAACCAGCGAGGTCATCGCTCATCGAAGAAGGCGATTCCATTGTCTTTTTGAGTCACGAACCAGTAGATGAAATCGACCTCTTTGAGAGCTTCGAATCGATCCTGAATTGAAATAGAGCAACAAAAAAACCTCACCCGTATAGGTGAGGTTTTTATATTCTTCAGAATTACTGGTTAGCCGGACACTTTAAGTGTCCGGCTAACCGGTTTCAAATCCTGCATGTCGCACTAACCGACACTGCCTTCCATTTGCAGTTCAATAAGCCGATTCATTTCGACGGCGTATTCCATTGGAAGTTCTTTGACAAGTGGCTCGATGAAACCGGTAACGATCATCGCTGAGGCTTCCGCTTCGGTCAGTCCGCGACTCATCAGGTAAAGCAACTGCTCTTCTGCGATCTTGGAAACAGAAGCTTCGTGTTCCATCGCGACATCGTCTTCTTCGACTTCGATGTATGGATATGTATCGCTGCGACTTTCTGGGTCGAGAATCAACGCGTCACAAACGACGTTGCTTTTGCAATTCGTTGCCCCTTTGACGACCTTAGCCAAACCACGGTAACTACTGCGTCCGCCATCTTTACTGATTGACTTAGAGATGATGCGACTCGAAGTATCTGGAGCACAGTGAACCATTTTGGCTCCGGCATCCTGATGCTGCCCTTCGCTGGCGAAGGCAATGGAAAGGGTCTCGCCACGAGCACCTGGTTCCATCAAGTAGATGGCAGGGTACTTCATGGTCAGCTTGGAACCGAGGTTTCCATCGATCCATTCCATCAGCGAATCGCCGTATGCCATTGCTCGCTTGGTGACGAGGTTGTAGACGTTATTCGACCAGTTCTGGATCGTTGTATATCGACAGCGACCTTTCTTCTTAACGATGATTTCAACTACCGCTGAGTGCAGCGAATCCGAACTATATGTCGGAGCAGTACAACCTTCGACGTAGTGAACGCTGGCTCCTTCATCGACGATGATTAGCGTTCGCTCAAACTGACCCATGTTTTGGGTGTTGATACGGAAGTATGCCTGAAGCGGGAATTCGATGTTCACACCTGGAGGCACATAGATAAACGATCCGCCCGACCAAACAGCCGAGTTCAACGCAGCGAACTTGTTATCGCTGGGAGGAATGATTTTCCCGAAATACTCTTTGAATAGCTCCGGATGCTCTGTCAATGCAGTGTCGGTATCAGTGAAAAGGACACCCTGCTTAGCAAGGTCTTCTTGCAGCGAACCGTACACCACTTCGGATTCGTACTGAGCTTTGACGCCGGATAGGTATTTCTTTTCAGCTTCCGGAATTCCAAGACGATCATAAGTCTTGCGAATATCTTCGGGAACATCGTCCCATGACTTCTCTTGTCGATCACTCGCTTTGACGTAATAGAAGATGTTCTGGAAATCGATCCCAGACATATCCCCACCCCAGTTGGGCATCGGCTTCGACTCGAAGATGTCATAAGACTCCAAACGGAAGTCTCGCATCCAAGCCGGCTCATTCTTCATCTCTGAAATTTGACCAACGATCTTGCGGTTCAATCCTCGCTGCGAAGTGAAGGAGTATTTATCGGTCGGATCATGAAACCCATACTGATAATCACCGATCGCAACATGTGCTTTCTCGGTATCATTGAGTTCGTTTTCAAGTGTTTCTGTAGTCGCCATGATATTCTGCTTTCTCCGATTGAAAGTCGGGATTGCTAAAGTGCTTAATTAGACGTGGATTTTTCGCTAGTTTTTTCAAATAAACAGTCTTCGTGATTCACGAAAAGCCAAACCTTAATTCTAAGAATTGGTCGTCATTCACGCTGTTGCTGGTTCAGCTTTCTCTGCGTCTTCTTCGGCAGCGACTTCTGGGTGACGTTCGCGAACGCCGGCATAACCGCTGCTGTGAAGTTCATGAGCGAGTGCAGCGTCGCCTGTTTCGACGATACGACCGGCCAACATGACATGTGTATATTGCGGAATGTTGTATTCAAGCAGTCGCTCATGGTGGGTGATAATCAATACACCCATGTGTGGACCTGACAACTTGTTAAGACCTTCGCTAACGACTCGAACTGCGTCGCTGTCGAGACCAGAATCTGTCTCATCGAGGATTGCAAACTTCGGCTTGAGCAAAGCAAGCTGGAGGATCTCCATTCGTTTCTTTTCGCCACCGGAGAAGCCGTCGTTCAGGTAACGGCGAGCGAATTCGGCATCGATGTTGAGTTCTTCCATGGTGCTGCGGAGTTCCTTACGGAAGTCTCGCATTGGCATCAGCTCTTCGCCTTCTTTACGTTCGGGATTACGAACATTACTGATCGCGTGACGCAAGAAGTCAGCGACTTTCACACCCGGAATCGTGACCGGATATTGAAAGGCGAGAAACATGCCGAGGCGAGCACGCTCAGCTGGATCGAGCTCGTTGATGTCTTTGCCATCAATCGAGATCGAACCTTGTGTCACTTCGTATTTTGGATGACCAACAAGGGCGTAAGCCAAGGTGCTTTTGCCGGAACCGTTTGGTCCCATCAAAGCGTGGACTTCACCCTGCTTCAGTTCAAGATTCACTCCTTTAAGAATCTCTGTCTCCCCAACGGAGACGTGCAAATTTTCAATTTTCAATGTAGACATAGCAAGTAGGAACTGGGAATTAGGAGTTAGGAATTAGAACACTTTCGTGTTTCTTGTATCCGTGAAATAGTCGTTAAAAAACGTTTTGCGACACACTTGAGGTGTGTCATTATGCCAGAATGATTTCCGGCTCTTTGACGTAACCAGTATGGTGCGGGACTGGCAGGATTTGATCAGACCCCTTGGTGATTTTCTGCATACGGATTTTATCTTGAATACGCATGACGCCTTCGAGGAGAGCTTCTGGTCGCGGAGGGCATCCAGGAACATAAACATCGACAGGAACCACAAGGTCAACACCTTTCACAACGTGATAACCATGTTTGAAGTATGGTCCGCCACCGACGGTGCAAGCACCCATGGCAATCACATATTTCGGATCAGGCATCTGCTCGTAAAGTCGACGAACGCGTGATGCCATTTTGTGTGTCACTGTGCCAGCAACAATCATCAAATCTGCTTGACGAGGAGTTGCACGAAACGCACCCGCTCCAAATCGGTCGATGTCGTAACGGCTCGCACCAGTTGCCATCATTTCAATCGCACAACAGGCAAGCCCGAACGTCATCGGCCAGACACTGGACTGCTTCGCCCAGTTCATCGCTTGTTCTAGCGATGTGGTGATTACGTTCTCTTCAAATTTGCCTTCAATCCATGTCATCTTTTATTTTCTCCGAAGTACCAGTCAAGCAGATTTGTGGCTGCTGAGTATGAACCGAAATTGAATTAGGGATATTCACTCAAAATCATTATTGAGAAGACTTTGTGGCAAAACAACTCTGCCGAATAGACTCTCAAAACTGGTGACTTTTCTAACTATTTTTTGGACACTTCAAGTGTCCGACTAACCGACTTGAAACTCGCAACATGAATGCCCATCGAGACGACAATTTGACAACTCGACCGGGACCCCTAAAAGCTCCGAGAAGACTGACTGTTCAAGATCGCAAATCGACGTATCCTCTGCTGCCAATTCATGATACGGGCAATTATGTTCTTTTAAAATTGGCAAGTCCGTTGCCTCGACTCCTTCAGAATACTCCAGATCAAAACCTTGATCTGCCATCTTCGAAGTTAACAGCTGCAAACGACTGGCAAGGCTATGACCTCCACCAACCTCGCCAAACCGTTCGACCAAAGCAGTTTTCACTCCTGCTATTACCGTTTGCTTGACTTCAGGTTGATCGATCTGCATCACCTGTTTCCACAAGATCGCAGCGATCTCGGCGTGACCATCACCGATTTCCTTAAGTCCCTTTTCAGTAAGGTGATACGTGTGAATCGGACGCCCCCGCTCTTGCCGTGTGACCTTGCGGGCGACCAACCCTTCAGCCTGGAATCGCATTAACTTTTGGCGAATCGCAGTCGCTGTCACACCAACAGAATCACACAATCCCTGCACACTTGCAGGCGATTGTCGCTGCAATTGGGTTAAGAATTCATGATCTGCTTGATCGCGGGACATCGCTTGTCATCTCTCCTGGGGGATTCTTTCCATCAGTGTAACAGAAGAAACATATTTGACAACAAATTATGTGTAAACTCTCACACACAATAAATCACCCTGTTTCGACCTCAATCACAAAAGATCCTTACTCTTAGATTTTTATATGATGAAATCATCTTGAAATACTGTAAAATGAGAGTGAACCTCAATTTCATTGGCGGGAACAATATGGTTAAAAACTGTTCGTCACTTTTGGCTGCCATACTACTTTGCAGCGTTTCATATTCTCAGGATTTCATCATCCAACAACCCGCTTTACAGCAGTTCGGGGTTTCTACGACCGTATCCATTCCTGATCGAGGCTCCGCATTTCTCGGCGGCGTTTCAAGTTCGCGAACCTCAACGAATCAATATGGACCGTTTCGAAGTGGAAGTTCCATCGGCAGCGGACTCAGTCACTCAAGTGTGAACACTTCTGTTTATATCCATGATTTCCAGTTGATGGATAAGATCTTGCTCG
>ERZ887942.2152-NODE-2152-length-12499-cov-7.589601_pt1 | contig 12499 bp, 8 predicted proteins | sample MGYA00521099_ERZ887942 | MGnify/ENA primary metagenome ERZ887942 (study PRJEB32303, sample SAMEA104408605) | aquatic metagenome | biome: Brackish water; feature: Pelagic; material: water | place: Baltic Sea | collected 2014-06-07T06:48:00 | depth 16,251 m ... | reverse complement strand
CCGTTTGTAGAGGCATTTCCGCGGCCGTCGCTCGGTGCCGTAATGTCGAATCAATCGCCCATCAGTGATCTACCGAATTACGTAAGTATCGGCGCGGGCCAGGGATTTGGCCCGGCGTTTCTCGGATTGGAAAATGGTCCCTTCGCGATCGAGAATCCGAAGGAATTGCGCGCACTGTTGCAGACACTCGAATCGCGCCGGAAGCGAATTCAGCTGACGCGAAATTTGAGCGGGCATTTCAGTCAGAATCATCAGGCTGCTGCTGATCCTGAAGCGCGTTTGGCGGTCCTTTCAAAGATCGAGCGGCTCATCGAGACTGATTTTTCGAAAGCACTCGACATCGAATCCGACAAGGAGAAGAAACGCTACGGTGACGATCCGTTCGGTCAACGAGCGCTGCTGGCAAGGCGTCTCCTGGAATCGGGCGTGCCGTTTGTCGAGGTCGCGCAGGGAGGTTGGGATACCCACACGCAAAACGCGAGCACCACCAGTCGGCTCTGCAAGCAGTTGGACCAGCTTTTTGCCGCCTTGATGGAGGACTTGAGTTCGGGCGGGCTGCTGGATGAAACCGTCGTCGTTTGGATCGGTGAATTTGGTCGCACCCCGCAGATCAATTCCACAGCGGGCCGTGATCATTTTCCCACGGTGGTGCCGATCGTGATTGGCGGGGCTGGCTTTGCAAAAGGCGAAATCGTCGGTTCAACAAACAAAGACGGAACGGCAATCGAGGGCGATTCGTATTCAGTTCCCGATTTGTTCGCGACCTTGTTTTCCAGAATCGGAATCAAACCCGGCCACGAATTCGAGACTCAATTCGGCAGCATGACGACGGCGACTGATTCCGGAAAAGTTATCTCGGAACTGATCTAATGTAGCTCTAAGCACTTTGAGCAACCTTACTTCAGGTGCTCGGCGAATACCGGGTTCGCGACCAGTTCGGGCAGAGCGGATCTCGAGATTGAATTGACTTCTTTAGCGGGAAATCTCATCCAAATGTATTCCAAGGTCCCGGAGTGAAATCACGCGGCAACCACTTTTTTTAAGGTGTTCCATGTAGTTTTTGAATTTCTTAGGTTCTGTATTGACCCACGGATGTTTGATATCGGGAACTCCATGGAAGGTCATGATCGCAATCTTTCCATCGCGAGCCATCGCTACCGCCGCTTTGAACTGCTCCAGTGTGCTCTCAGGTTTTCCATCAAAGGCCTGAGGCATCGCAAGCGGATCATCAGTTTCCGGGTCAAAGGCCCGCGCTCCACCGGCTCTCGCAAATCGATATCCCCGCTCCTGCAACACCTTGGTTGCTGTCTCGCTTGTTTGATAGGCAGGGTAACAGAAACTCGTCGGGTGCGGAATCCCATACGTTTTGCACTGCTCTTCGATGTAGGCAATGTCCCCGGTCAGCTGCTCCAGAGTTTGGCCGCCGACCCGTGAGTGCTGCTTGGTGTGATTTCCAATTTCAAAGCCTGCGGCGTCGAGCACCTGAATCTGTTCCCAGGTCATGTAGTTCTTTTTGTCGATCACAAACTGAAACCCTTCAGTAATGAAAAACGTGGCTCCAAAGCCGTATGTTTTCAGCAGGGGAGCCACAAATGTCGCGTGACTGGCAACCGAATCATCGAAAGTGAGGACGACGATGGGCTTATCCTTTGCCGCCTTCTTTACTTCCTTGCCGCCACCAGAGTTGCTGAGCACAATGAGCGACAAAAGGGCGAGGCCGAAATAAATGGATGTTTTGATCATGAAAACGAACGGTTAGGTTCCAAACTGAGCAGAACGAATCAATAGGGTAGGTTCATCGAATCAACCCTATTGGATCGTGCGGTATTCACTTCGCGCTCTCAGTGGTGAATGCCAGAGCAGGCAAGCCGGCTTTGTTGAACAGGTTTGCCCACTGTCGCTTCTGAGCATACCCGAATCGCACTTGTGTCGGCTCACCAACCGCTTCGCTTGCCATTACCACGGTGTCGTCCCCGTCGATTTTTGCGATGGCCCAGTGCCAGATGCCATTATCTCCAGCAAGGGCAAACCCTTGCAATTCATCGCTGTGTTTTGTCACAAGCCCCTCCCCTGTGTCAGAAAATGTCACAGTGACTTTGTCTCCACTGACGGCGTGGGATTTATAAATGGGACCGTACCCGACTACGCCTGCTTTTTTGTAAACGCGCTGCTGTGCAATTTCTGCGGCACGGTTTCCGTATCCCCATTTATTGATGGGATGAACACTAGAACCGAGATCGATCGCGGGAACCATCCAGGCATTTTCATTGTCCAGCATGAGTCGGGTATAAAGAAAACGACCTTCGCCACCGCGAGCTTCGCTCACCGTTTTTGGAAGTTCTGAGAATTCATTAGCCTCGCGCGTAATCGGATTTTCGTTCGAAAAGGCATTGCCATAACCGCTTGGCTTTTGAACAAATAAAAACGGAAAGTCTCCCTGTCCCCACAGCTCACGCCACCCGCGAATAAGTTCGGTCATGGTCGCGTGTTGCCCAAGCCCTACGACACCTGTGCCGGATTCCCCCTGATCCCAAAGGACCCCGCGAATTCCGTAGCCGACACTGGAACGAATATAACGATCGAACAATCCGCCAGACTTTCCTCCGCGCGAAGCCCCTCCGGGTGCAACCAGAGGCAGCGGCTTTCTCCCCCGTGGCTTTTTCCCTGCCGCCTCAGCTTCAGCCGCCTGCTTTTCCCACGCGGCAACTGCGACGTCGAGCCGGGCTTGCGCCTTCTCTCGATCCCACGTCTTGGCAAATTCCTTAATTTCAGCCTGGCACAATTCGCTCTCCGCCAAAATTTCGGCAGGAATCCACATCCCCGACGGGGTTCCTCCGACAGCTCCTACGATCAACCCGATAGGAACATTCAGATCACGATGAAGTCGTTCGCCGAAAGCAAAAAGAATCGCTGAAGCCTTCGGAACCGTCTCGGGCGTTGCTTCCTGCCACGTTGGTTTGGGCCCGCCATTCATTAGCCGGATCGAAGGAAAGGGTGCCTTGGTGACCAACTCGGCGAGCGTTGGGTCATTCTTCGCATAACTTTCAACACGTCCCGCCATATTGGATTGCCCCGAGCCAACCCACACATCACCAATAAGCGCATTCTTAATTTCCAGGTCTTTCCCGTCTCCCGAAATCGTCATGACACGGCCTTCGCTGGATGCTTGGAGCGGTTTCAGAACAGCTCGCCACTGGCCTTTTGCATCGGCTTTCGCATTGACTTTCTGTCCGGCAAAGGAAACGAAGACGTCCGAATTTGGTGCCGCAGTTCCCCAGACAGGGACATCCATGTCTCGTTGCAAAACCATGTGATCACTGAAATGTGAATCGGGCTCAAGGCCATTGGCCGAATGAACAAAAAGCGAACTCGTGAGAGTTAACGCGAAGATTAGAATGGGAAACTTCATCTCCCGATCCTGCCAAATCAGAGGCGCCCGGTCAACGATCAGGAACGGCGTATTCGAGACTTACTGCGAATTGATAGGAGTTTGATTTTTCAAGGGGTTTTAACGGCGCGCCGATCCGGCCGGGTTTAAAGTCTTTCTCTTTTGGATTAGAAGGTCGCAAATCGAGGCATTCGAATCTTTAGAGTACATAGTCTTTGACTAACTCGCCCGGTTCGAAATGACTCGTCAGGCGGGTGGAACTGTCCATACTCGCACCCTTTTGATCTCAATTTTTTGTTTACACTTCCCATGAAAATCACCAGAGAACTTATCGAACGTGTCGCAGGCGACATGGAAGTGTCTTTCGAGGAGTCGAAGAAATTCGCGGCGCTAGGTAAGGAGAAAACATTTCCTCAGGGCGATTACCTCTTCCATGAATCAGCCCCTCGTCGATGGTTCGGCATCGTGCTGGATGGAAAAATCGACCTTCACCGCGGCCTCGCAGGGCGGAATGTCACGATCGCCTGCCTGAAGGAAGGAGCGGTCATCGGTGAGTCGCTTTTTATTGATGACCTCGACCACAGTGTCTCGGGCCTCGCCCTGGAGGAAACCAGCGTCTGGGCGATTCCCAAAGAAGCTATCGAGAAATTTCGGCAGGAAAATCCGAAGACCTACTACCATTTTCTACGCAGGGCGGCGCGGCGCACCAACTCACGACTTCGGGAGACGACGGAAATGTTACTGCAAGGTGAGAACAAGCGGAGTGACATCAGCGGTTACCGGCGCGAGCACGACTCCTTGGGCGACCGCGAGGTATCCAATAGCCACTACTACGGTGTGCAAACGACTCGGGCGATGGAGAACTTTACCTTTTCAGGGATCAAACTGTCCCACTTCCAGCACCTGGTGAATGGGTTTGCCTATGTGAAAAAAGCAGCGGCCACTGCAAACTCAATCCTCGGCGTGCTCAATCCGAAAATCGCGGATGCGATCTGCGTGGCGTGCGACCGCATCCTCGCCGGTGAATTTCACGAGCATTTCGTGGTCGATATGGTTCAGGGAGGGGCAGGCACCTCCTCCAACATGAACGCGAACGAAGTTATCGCGAACGTCGCACTTGAGATTCTGGGACATCGAAAAGGCAACTACAAGCACTGCCACCCGAACGATCACGTAAACTGTTCCCAGTCGACCAATGACGCTTACCCGACGGCGGTAAAGATCGCGGTGGTGGCTTCAACTCACGAGACGGTATCAGCACTGAGAGTATTGAAGAAGTCTCTTAAGGAGAAAGCAGAGGAGTTCGCAGATGTCATCAAGATGGGCCGGACTGAAAATCAGGACGCCGTCCCCATGACTCTCGGCCAGGAGTTCGCCGCCTACGCTGTCATGGTGAATGACGGGATCCGTCGACTCGAGCGCATCACCGAAGAACTCCTCGTCGTCAACATGGGGGCGACCGCGATCGGCACCGGGCTCAACAGTCCACAGGGTTACGCCGCCCTTTGCACGCGCAAGATCAATGAGATGAGTGGTCTGCACGTGAAGCTTGCCCACGATCTCGTTGAAGCCACTCAGGATGCAGCGGACTTTGCGGAGATGAGCGGCGCTCTCAAAGTCACCGCGATTCAGATTTCCAAAATATGCAACGACCTGCGTTGGGGATCGTCGGGACCGCGCTGCGGTTTAGGAGAGATCAATCTTCCCGCCATGCAACCGGGCTCGTCCATCATGCCGGGGAAAGTGAATCCGGTCATTCCGGAAGTGGTGAACCAGATCTGCTATCAGATTATCGGATCGGACCTGACCGTCTCAATGGCGGCGGAAGCGACTGAGTTCGAGTTGAACATGGCTGAACCAATCATGGCTTACAATTTATTGAGCAGTCTGATGTTGCTAAAGAACGCTGCCATTGTCCTGTCGACCCGCTGCGTCAACGGCATCACCGCGAATCGCGAGAAGTGTTCCGACTACGTCAAAAACTCCATCGGAATCGTCACAGCGCTCAATCCAGTGCTGGGCTACGAGAAGTCCGCCTCCATAGCGAAAGAAGCGCTCGCGACGAATCGCAGCGTCTATGACCTCGTGTTGGAAAAAGGCTGGATCTCCAGGACGCAGCTCGATGATTTGCTGAGTCCGGAGAAAATGGCCAATCCCTTGTTGAGCGAGTGAATGAACGAAGCAACTCAGTTACGCTGAGTGAAAGCCGCAATGAGTAAAGCGTTTCTCACCATGTAGGCGTTCGAAGTAGACCCGATCGACCTCTACTCTGAGTAGTCTTCGCCGGTCAGACTCTTCAGAACAGAGTCCTGCCAGCGCCTGAGATCTTTTTGCATCGACTTCACCGTGTCCGGTTCGCTGTCGGCGAGGTTTTTGGTTTCCGCTGAGTCCACACTGAGATCGAACAACTCGACTTTTGCGTCGTCTGCACTCTTGCCGTCGTGGATGACCAGCTTGTAACGGTTCCCCAACATGACGCAGCCGCCGAGGTAGTCGGTTGGGAAAATTTCCGGGTGATGAAAGTTACGGAAATTCCGCGTCGGTATATTGCCGCTCAGCTTCACCAGCGGCGTGGTTCCCTTCTGCCACTCTGGATCGATCCACGGTTTTGACTCGACCTTCGGTTTTCCTTTCGACATAAAATTCCAAAAGAAGATGGGAGTTGGGCGCTCGTCGAGTTCTCCCTCGAACAGAGGCAGCAGGCTCAGTCCGTCGAGCGGACGATTGTCAGGAATCGGAGTGCCAGCCAGTTCGCAGGCCGTCGGGAGCATGTCGCTGGTGACAGCATTGAACTCCGAGGTCCGCCCTTCGGGAATGCGGGCGGGCCACTCGATCACAGCCGGCACTCGGATGCCACCTTCATAGACTTGACCTTTCAGAGCGCGTAAGGGCGAATAAGCTTCCAAGGCCCCGCTCGGCGGCGTGCCGTTGTCGCCGCAGTACCAAACGAGCGTGTTGTCCCGGAGGCCTTCTGCTGCAAGAAAATCCCGCAGCGTTCCAATGGCACGATCCATGGCGGTGATCTCCGCGTAGCGTTCGCGCAGCACATCGCCCAGAGGACGCTTCGTTTTTCGCCCGGTTTCGTTGGAAGTGAGGCTCACCGTACCACTATCAGCATATTTCTCTGGAAGATGATCGTAGAGGGCCAAATCATCCGGGAGCCCGCTGTAGGGTTCGTGAGGCGAACCGAACCAGACCACGGTGAGGAAAGGCTTCTCCCCGGCTTTCGCCTTTTTAATGAACTGAATCGTCTCGTCGATGACAACGGCCGAGCTTTCGCCCGGATGGATCACCGGAGGTCCACCGTTGTCCGAAAGTGGTGGATCGAGCTCGAAGAAATTGTCGTGAGACACCCATTCATCAAATCCCATCGCACCAGGATTGGTGGGCGATCCCGCCTTCACCGTGCCGACATGCCATTTGCCGAAGTGGCCACGAAGGTAGCCGGCTTTCCCCAGCAGTTGAGCGATCGTCACTTCCTCGGGGCGCAGAGAATATCCCGGAGAGAAGGTGCCGTATCGATTCGGATGCCGTCCGGTAAGCACACTCCCCCGAGTCGGCGAACAGGAAGGATGAGCAGCGTAGAAACGATCAAGCCGAAGCCCCGTCGCCGCCATTTCGTCGAGCACCGGAGTTTTTAGGTCGGGGTGACCATTGTAGCCGGTTTCTTCCCAGCCGTGATCGTCCCCCATCAACAGAATCAGGTTGGGCTTTTCGGCTGCTTGAATGGTGGGTGCCAGCAGCAAAAGCAGAACAATTGCGAAGATCGAGGTTTGGGGTTTCATCATATTCATTCTATCGGGCCGGGATTATGGAACGCCTGAATCAAGCCTTCGGCTCAGCTTTCCAAATGCGGAGGTTGCAGAAGTGAACCCATCCATTGAGCCCGGCTGCCTGAATTCCGAAGTTTGTTTTGCGCTCCTTCAGTCCGGGATGCTTTCCGCGTAACGTCACATCGCCCAAGTGAGCCACCATCTGGTCGCCCACCAACTCGATCGTCACGGTGCACCATTGTCCCTTCTCGATCGAAATCTCCTCACGGGCGAGAACGACATTTTTCTTTTGCCAATCGCCTTTTTCCACCGGCTTGCCTTCTGCTTTCGCCAGAGCCTCCATTTGCTTGCGCTTGTTCACCTCGTTGAGCTTGGAGATCGAAAACTCCTTTGGCTTGATGATACAGTTTGCGAGATGGACCCGTTCGTAGTTGATCAAGAACTTCGCGTAAGCCGTGTCTTCCAGCATGATGTCGAATTGGTAAATCACATCTTGATGATCAAGAAACATCTTCCGGAAAGCGGTATGCCCATCCTCTTTCTGCTGCATCCCCTTGATCGATGCCCCATCGACAATCTGCCACTTTCCCTCGCCTACTTGGAGGCGTTTCGTTAGCTCTTCAAAATTTTCCTCATAGATTAATTCACCTTTGGACGAAAGAGTTAGGGAATCTTCGGCAAACAGACTGGCCGAAAGAAAAACGAAAATACTGAGAAAAAGAAAGAGACGCATCCCCTCTTGTTAACAGCGGATCGATGCTCACGGCAAGGGGCACTTTCAACTGATAGGAATTCCTTTCTCAAGGGTTTTAAAAGGCGCATCGGTCCTGCCTTCCTACGCGACTCCGGCAGTTGCCGAATCCGAAGGACGAGTTTTCAATCAAGTGAATCGCATTTCTTTCTCATGTCTTTAACAAAACACTGTGTTCTCACTACGATTCTTCTATCGTTCGCTTCTCTTGTAAAAGCGGAGGACAACCGTCCAGCTGAGATCGAAATCCTCCAACTCGGCGTCAAACTCTCAGTGGTCGCCGAGCACCCTGACATTGCCACGCCGACGGGCCTAGATGTCGATGAAAAGGGCCGAGTCTGGGTGGTGTCCTGTCACACTCACCTGCCGCCGAAGGACTATCAGGGGCCGAAGCAGGACGAAATTCTCATCTTCGATCCCGACGGCACGCGCCACGTGTTCTACGCCACAACCGAGCAAACCATGGATCTGGAACTCGGTCCCGATGGCTGGGTCTATCTTTCCGAACGCGACCGTATCCTTCGGGTCCGCGATAGTGATGGCGACGGGAAGGGTGATGTCGAAGAAACGTTGGTCGATCTCGTCTCGGAGGCAGTCTACCCCCACAACGCTCTGTCGGGATTGGCTTGGGCACCGGATGGCGATCTCGTTTTCGGGCTTGGGGAAAACTTCGCGAAAGCCTGGACACTGAAGGCGAAAGACGGTTCTGCTATTAAAGGCATTGATCGAGGTGGGGTGTTTAGGATCAGTGCCGTGGGAAGCGATCTTCGCAAAGTGGCGGAAGGTCTGTGGAATCCGTTCGGCGTCACCGTTCGCGCGGATGGGGAGATTTTTGTCGCTGAAAACGATCCCGGGGAATATCCGCCCTGCAAGGTGCTCCACATTGTCGAAGACGGAGACTACGGTTACCGGCGAAAATACGGCGGAGCGACACCTCATCCTTTTGTCTGCTGGAATGGAGAGATGCGCGGGACGCTGCCGATGATTCACCCTTCCGGCGAGGCTCCCTGCGGATTGCTTCCGCTCGGGCGAGGTCTCCTGGTGCCGTCGTGGGGGGATCACCGGATCGACTTTTTTCCGCTCACGCAAAAGGGTGGCAGTTTCGCAGCGAAACAAATTACGCTGGCGCACGGTTCCCGCTATTTCAGGCCAGTCGGCATTGCCCGGGACGACCACCGAAAAGACGATGCTAGTGTAGTTTTCTATCTCACCGACTGGGTCGACGGACGTTATCCGGTGCACGGTTATGGGCGGCTTTGGAAGTTGGAAATCGATCTCGAAAAAGCAGGCTGGGTCGGCCCGCTCGATCTTGAGCCCAGCAACGAAGTGGCCTCGCTCGCCACCGAACTGCGACGGGGCGAGACTGATTTGCCGCGGAGCAAGTTGATGGAGTTGAGTCGGGACGAGGACCCTTTTCTTGCCAGTGCAGCACTTTCGTCTCTCCGTCGGCTCGCGGATGCCTGGAATGTCGCTGATCTGCAGTCGTGGCCTGACGCCGAACGCATCGAGGCGGTTCAGGCGTTGAGGCTCGCTAGGGTGGACCCGCAGCCGTGGATCGATGCATTGCTCGGCGATAAGAATGCCGGAGTGCAGTTCGAGACCTTGCGCTGGATTGCTGATGAGGATTTGAAAGCTTACCTTCCAGCCGTCGATAAACTGCTCAGCCGAAGCGATCTTGAATACGAAGTTTTCGAGGGAGGCGTCGCCGCTCACACCGCCCTCAGCGGACAGCCCGAATTAGGTCTGCGAAATCCTGAGCTGCTCCTCGCGCGAGTGAAAGACGATTCAAGTTCCCCGACGCTTCGCGCCTTTGCCCTGCGGCTTCTCCCTATCCGTTCAATGAGCCCGGTGAAGGATCAATCGACGCCGAAAGCTCATTTCCCGCCCGGGCTTACACTGGAGCTTTTAAAAGAATTGCTGGATGTGAACGACCCCATGCTTTCCTTGGAAGTCGTCCGGGTGTTAGGCGGAAATCCGGAGGCCACGCAAAAGATTCTTGCAGCGACAGCAGCGGATGAAACGGCAAATTTACAGATCCGCGCTGAAGCTATTCTCGGACTCTCCGCCGTCGCAGAAAAGCAAACCGCCCTGTTTATGAAGCTTTCCGTCAATCCCGATTCAACCATTCGCGAGGAAGCGCTCCGTGCACTTCGTCGAATTGAACTCACTGATGAACAGACCAAAACACTCAGCGCCACCGCCGAGCAATTTCCGCAATCAGCAGTCCTCGTGGCAGCCCTGACCGATCCGGCTTCCCTCTCCACCGATCGCCCCGCCTTGACCGATACCGCTGCCTGGCAACAGCGTCTCGCCGCGATCAAAGCCCCCGCTGATCCCGCCGCCGGCGAACGTATCTTTCATAATCCAAAGATCTCCCTGTGCGCCAACTGCCATCGCTCCGATGGGCGCGGCAACGTCGTCGGTCCCGATCTCAGTCATGTCGCTGGCCGCGAAGACAGCAACTGGCTGCTCGGCGCAATCCTTGATCCCAACCGAGACATCGCCCCGCAGTTCATGCCACGAGTGATCACCCTCAACGACGGAAACACCTATGTTGGCATTCGCTTGCGCTCCTACATCAACGAACAGATCCGCGATGCGCTGGGCCGAAATCACACCTTCAACCGCGACGATGTAAAATCGATCGAGGATTTGCCGATGTCCTTCATGCCGACCGGCCTGCCAATGGCCATGACGGATCGCGAACTGCGTGATCTGCTCGCATTTCTTGAAGCTTCGAAATGAAGGCCCCGTAACTTTTTGAAACAATGCGCAGACTAACTTTGCTAAATACTGCTTGGCTTATGTATCGCGGTCCGGTCATGTAGTTATCTGCGGGTAGAATTGACACGGCTCGAAATCCTTAAACGTAAAAAATTTCGCCGGTGACAGATAAGAATTTTCTTTTTCAACGGTTCTTTAACGGCGCGTCGGATCTTCCGGAATCGAGGGGAGCATTGGTGGTATCAGCCGGGTGGATTTCAATGATTTCCATCGCAATTCGAAATTAGCAACATTTCATCCTACCTACACCATATCATTTCCCACCATCATGGAGTCAAGGAGCAAGGCGATGGTTACGATGGTGCCGGTCTGGTCAGGCCGATTGTCTATTTGGATGATTCCTTCGTGAAGATCGATTACCTTCCGGGCAATGGTCAGTCCAAGCCCGGTCCCGGATCCGGTAGGCTTCGTTGTGAAAAACGCATCAAAAATCAAATCGAGATTTTCCGGGGGAATCCCCGGGCCTTTATCCTTTATGGTTCTAAACGATTTTGAGTGGGTGGATGGTTCGACTTGGGTAGGTTGATGTATGAATTTTGAAGAATTTCATCTCAAATTGTTGGGTGTTGTTGAGCCTTGGTATGTGACCGGGGTGGAGGGCAACGATGAACTGGAAAACGAAGAAGTTCGTGTGAGTCTTGCGCATCGGGACGATGCAACATGGGATTGCCCGGAGTGTTGCAAAGCCTGTCCGCTTCACGATCATGGCCGGGAGCGCGAGTGGCGGCATTTGGATACCTGTCAGGCGAAAACATTTTTGGTCGCTCGATTGCCGCGGGTTCGTTGCGGTGATTGCGGGGTGCGTCAGATCGAAGCTCCATGGGCTGAGGACGGGAGCCGCTTTACGTTGCTGATGGAGATACACATTCTGCGAACCCTTCATCGATGCCAAACGGTTAAAGGCACCGGCGAAGTCATCCGCGCCAGCTGGGATGCAGTTTGGGCGGTGGAGAAACGCGGAGTGGATCGTGGGCTTTCCCGCCGCATGGAGATGGGAGCGACTCACATCGGAATCGATGAGAAGGCCTACAAAAAAGGGCACCGTTACCACACCTTGGTCTATGATTTGAAGGAGCGTTGTGTTCTTTTTATCAATGAAGATCGCAAGAAGACGAGCCTGAAAGCCTACTACGACATGCTTTCAGACGAATAACTGGCCTCGATTGAGGCGATCGGAATGGATATGTGGGAAGCCTATTTTACGAGCACGCTGGAAGCGGTGCCGGAGGCAAAGAAAAAGATCGTCTTTGATTTTTTCACGTGATGCAGCACGCCGGGAAAGCGGTGGATCAGGTGCGTCGCGCTGAACATAAAGAGTTGAGCGCGCTTGGGGATGATCGGCTTAAGGGAACGAAATATGACTGGCTGCACCGGAAAGGGCCGCCGAAATTCCACCGGAAAAAGGCATTCCGAGAACTCACTGAAAGCACGCTTTACACGGCTCAGGCATGGGCGGTGAAGGAGATGCTGCGCAAGCTCTGGGAGTATCGCTCAGTCACTTGGGCGCGGAAGTATTTTGAGCGCTGGTATGAAATCGCCTCGACCAGCGGAATAGGTCCAATCGTGAAGCTCGGCGAGTTGGTCAAACGTCACATCGAAAATATCCTGACATACTGCACCCATCGCATCACCAATGCAGTGGCGGAACGGATTAACAGTAAAATAATGTCAATCAAACGCCAATCAGGCGGCTTTAGAAATCAGGAGAATTTTAAAACCGCAGTCTACTTTTATTGCGGTAATCTGGATGTCAGCCCACTCAAAATCGTGTAGGGCCGAACAAACAAATGACCCATGATACTC
>ERZ887942.2151-NODE-2151-length-12501-cov-7.721517_pt1 | contig 12501 bp, 9 predicted proteins | sample MGYA00521099_ERZ887942 | MGnify/ENA primary metagenome ERZ887942 (study PRJEB32303, sample SAMEA104408605) | aquatic metagenome | biome: Brackish water; feature: Pelagic; material: water | place: Baltic Sea | collected 2014-06-07T06:48:00 | depth 16,251 m ... | reverse complement strand
TTTAACAATTTTTAACAAATTTTAACAAGTTTGTTGACAATATTTTAAGCCTTTTTCCGGACAATCGGATCTAGAAAAAAATAACCTAAATACAAGGAAATTTTATTTGGAAAAATTATTTAAAAATTAAATAATTTTTTTGACCAACATACAATTTTTATATATGTGTATGAATTTATACATCTGATTTTTTAATATCTTTTTTATTTCCTATATACATCTTTTTGCCAACTTTTACTATACTGTATTCTTCTTTTTCACCACTATTTCTATTCAAAAAAACAACAGAATCTAGTTCGTCAGTGTCCTGGAAATCATATCCTAAATCAATCACCACTCTATTAACCATATTATACATAAAATTTGCCATTTCATAATTTAGCCGACTTTCTTTCAACTCTGCTTCTAGTTCTTCTATTCTCTTTTGATCCTTGACCCGACACTTTTTCTCATGCCCAGCCAGACCTGTTTTAGTTTTTAGTGTCTTTTGACAGCATTGACAGTTCATTTATATAACAGAATCGTATTATATAAATCATATATTGACCTAAATAAAATGGATAAAAAGATATCGTTACTAGTCAAAAATAACCTAGTCTTAACACCAACCGCGGTAGCATTCGCTGCAGTCCTGGCAACAGTAGTATCCGGTGATATGCAATACTTATTCTTTGCTGGATTGCTTGTCGTCGTCGGACTGATCAACAGAGCATTGAAAAGTCTCACGAAAAGTATGTCGATGTTTAAAAACACCGGTCCCAGACCAAGCACATGTGGTACAAATACAGGAATAGATTGTGTTGGATGTGGTATGTTTCCGGGAAAAGAAAATAAGGAATCGTGGGGTATGCCATCTGGTCACGCACAGACAACTGCATTTGCAGCAACGTACTGGACAATATATGTGATTAAGAAATACAATAAAGATAAAAAGGATGGAAAAAAGACATCCAAAGGGCAGATGTATGGATCGATAGCGGCGATGTGGCTCCTAGCTATAGCTGTATGGACCCAGCGTATCTATTCTAAATGTCACTCATTATTACAAGTCATAATAGGTGCCTTAATCGGGGTAGGACTTGGGTTTTTAGGATACTATGCATCGTCAAAAATATTCTCTCAGTTGCCAAATTGAAAATAAAAGATAAATCAATACATTAATAAAGTAAAATGGGTTCTCAAACTTCAACACGAAAAGTCAATATTGAAACGCTAGATACCAATGTCACAGATTGGGTCAAAGCGACTGGGTTTATCCACAAGGATAGGACCAGAAACTTTAAAGTATTTCAGAGCTTAAAGGACATCGAAATCTGTATCTGCAACAAGAACTGGGACAAGGAACCAGAGAATGAGTGCAAGCAAATTAAGGTAATAAAAAGAATAGGCTCTCAGAGTGTGGCAGGCGAAGCATATCTGGTCGATATCGGCGGAGAAATGGCAGTTGCTAAGCTGATGCCTCTCGTAGATGACAAGAGTGAAAACGAGAATAAGAACGAGTTAAAAATCGCAATCATTGCATCTGATCTGGTTGTATCGGGGAAGAGTCAATTCTTTCCTCTTGTCTACGCGGTTTCTGAATGTAGAGACACATTATTCAATCCAAATAGCCCCTTTTACAAAAGAGCTCGTATGTACGCAATCAGAAAGCATATCGAGGCTCAGATCGATAGCAGGATAGGAAAGAAACGCTTTATGGCTCTATCACGGACTAAGGAAACTCTGGAAGATGTTGTCAAAGTCAGTATGAATCCCAAATCCGGTGGACTCAACGAACCTAACACAGATTATACGGTCAAGTCCCACGTCATGATCGACGAACTGGCCTGGGGTGATCTAGGACAGTATATCCAGGAGAATAAGAATAATATGACCGTGAGCATGTGGGATTTGATATTCCTACAAGTTCTCATGGGAATCAACGATCTGCAAGAGAAACTTGGTGTCGTACACCACGATCTGCATCAAGGTAATGTACTCCTTTCTTTTCATGAGAACAACAGAGTGCAATTCCTGACATGTTTGATACATGATTTCGGGAAAAGCAGAATAATAACTCCAGGTGACTGGAGGAAGAACGATCGTATTATAGACGTCGAAATTTTCTTCAATGCAATGCTCAAAAACGCTCCTCCTCAGATACTGGAAAAGATGGAGTATGTCAAAAAGAATATCATAGATCCTCATCCGGAAAATGGATCTCCCATTCTACCGGAGATTCTAAACTATTGGGGAAAAGGTCGTAGTGAAATGTAATTAAATGTAAAAAAAGCCCTCTATACACGCTATTGTGTATAGAGGGCTTTTGTATATTCTGTTAATCTTTAATCTGCAAACCTAAACCATCAAAGCACGAATGAACCGCTCCAGGAGAGCATCACAGTCAGTGATCATAATGGTAGAATGATCTATTGGACAGGTATCACATTATCTGTTATGTTCGGAATAATGATGATCTCTCTTGCCATTTCATCATACATAAATGGTCAAGATTCTGGATACGTAAAGAATTCTGTTCCCGCTTACGAGGAGGAGCAAAAGAAACAGGATCGTGTGATGATCGTTAAAATCGTCACTGTGTCTTTGTTGATTATTACCATCATCTTATCCATCTTCTTGTACCGTAGGATACATCAACAAAAACTGGAAGGAAACCCACACTTGTAAATAATATATACTTATAGGAAAATTCTATAAGAATAAAGCAAATGATGAACTTTCGAATCGGAACAGATTGTAGCGGTATTGAAACACCAATTCAAGCTCTACAACAACTCGGAATTCCACACTGTCATGTTTTTTCCAGTGATATAGACAAGTATGCTATCCAGAGTATCAAAGCTAACTATCAACCAAAGAAAATATTTGGTGACATAACAGATCGGGATATAGATGAAGTACCGGATATAGACGTGTACGTATGCGGATTCCCATGTCAGACTTTCAGTATGGCAGGACACAGGAAAGGGTTCGACGACAAAAGAGGGAACGTATTCTTCTCGTGTCTAGAAGTCATAAAGGAAAAGGAACCAAAGTTTTTCATCCTGGAGAACGTGAAAGGATTAATCAATCATAACAAAGGAAAAACTTTCAAAAGAATTTTAGGAGAGTTAGAATCTTTGGAACATTATAACATACATTGGGATCTTTTGAATACCAAAGATTATGGGATTCCACAAAGTCGTCCACGTGTTTTTATAGTCGGATTTAGGGTAGATGTACAAACAGGACCGTTCAACTTTCCAGAGGTGTTGGATATGCCGGATATACACGATTATATAGACCAAGAAGATAATTCTAGTAGAGCATTACCACCAAGAGTAGCCAAAGTAAACTATATGGATACAATACCAACAGATGCAGCGTTCGTTGATTTCTCTTTATACGGACACTCGCATTTTCCCAATTCTGGTACTGTATGTTCGTGTATATGCAGGAAAAGCGAGTTATGGTGTGTACCAAAGCAACGATTCGCTAACTGTAAAGAATATCTATCACTACAGGGTTTCCCATCAGATTTTAAACAAGTTGTCAGTGATACCCAGATGAAAAGACAGATAGGGAATAGCATGAGTGTGAATGTACTTGTAGAAATTTTTAAAGAATGTTTTAAGACATTGAAAATATAAAGTAAATGAAATACCTATCACTTTTTACGGGTATCGGAGGATTTGAAGTCGCCATACACAAGGTCTTTCCAGATGCCGAATGTGTCGGTTACTCCGAAGTCAAACCTCACGCGATCAAAGTATACGAGCACCATTTCCCTGGTCATAAGAATCTAGGTGACATAACAAAGTTAACAGAAGAACAAATCAAACAAGTTGTCAAGGATGGATGTGACATAATATTCGGTGGTTTTCCATGCACGAATCTAAGTAGTATGGCTAGTATACAAGGCGACGATACTGGTCTGAAAGGGAAAAAGTCTTCTTTGTTCTATGAGATGATACGTGTGATCAGAATAGTGAAGCCAAAGTATGTTATAATAGAGAACAACTATAGCATGAAGAAAAGTAACCGTTCTATGATTACAGAAACACTACAGGATCTATTCGAAGAACCTATTCATATGACAATGATCAACGCAGCAGATTTTGGTATACAGGCACGGAAACGTTTGTACTGGACGAACTTTGAAATACAAGATGAGATTAGAGTATGCGAACAAGAGTGGGAGGACGTACTTGAGCCCATAGAAGAAGTTGAACCATATTTCCTTAGCAACCAGATGACACTATGTTTGAACAAGATGGTTCAATGTAAAAAGAATACTACACGCATTGCAAAACGGTACAAGAACGAAGATGCGTATTATTTCGAACATATAGAAACAAATAATGAAAAGAGTAGATGGGAAGTGACCCCAAAATCTGATACGGGTAAAGACAAGGCACAGACATTTGTTGGTTCTGGTGGTGGAGGGAACAACGCACTCATTGATAGAAGACATTATAATGAACATGTCTTTTATCCTAGGAGATTTGTACCAGTTGAAGTTGAGAGGATGTTTCATTACCCAGATGGATATACAGATCTTGGTTTATCTAGAACATCTAGAGATAACTTGCTCGGTAACTCTGTTGTTGTCAAAGTTATTGAATATATAGTAGAGACACTCAACGCAAGAACATCCGTCTGAACGGATACAGAACGTTTATTCGAAACGCAATAAAACCCCTCTAACAAATCCGAACCGCAATGCGGAACCAGATCTGTAAGAGGGGTTTTATTGACCAACACGTCTTGCTGGGTTTATATTCTCCTAAGGTATATTCATTTACAATAATCCCAAGTGCTCGATGATCTCGGACCGCAGATTGTACTTCCCACCGCGAGTTTTCTCGAGAATCTTGTACCTGGCGTGCACTTCGTCCCAGCGAGTAAAGTTCGCAATCGTCTCCTTGTTGTTTCCAGTGACGTTGCGAATCTGTGTCGTGGTGAACGACTCGAACCCTGCCTCTACGAATGAGTTGATAATCTTGCGAACCTTGCCATTGACCTTGCCATAGGCAGCCTTGAGCTTCTGTAAGTTGGAGGGGGTATCGACCATGTCCTTCTCCTCGAGGTACTTGTCCATGTACTCCTGATCTGCCCGGTCGATGTTGCGTTTGCGGCGCTTCTCCCCATTGTACTCCTCCGGATTGATCATTTCCAAAGTACTCAGAACCCTCTTGTGGCGAGTGAAGGATTCCTGTTCCACTTCGGCGTGAGGATTGACCACCTTCTTGATCGTGGCCTGAGCCCCGGTGATCTCTCCGTAGTAGTTTTTACAAACCCGGTTGGCGAACATCTTGTAGCCCTTCATGTATTCGATGACCTGTCCGTCGTTCGCCTCGAACTTCATCGCGCAGATGTCCTTGATCTGTTGGCGGTGCATGTTCACGCCCTTGATGAGCTTCTCCTTGCCCGCAAGAGTGTCCCAATGGACGCAGACCAAGGGGCGTCCGTCAAGACCAACGTCACCATGGTTCCCGTTCATGCGACCGCTGGCCTGTTCCTTGTTCGCCGCGGAGACAGACTTGCCCATGCGGCTGTACATAAAGGTGGGGTGAATGTTGAAGTTCGTCTCAGGAGTCTCACCCCAAGAACTACTAAAGGTGATTCCCTCTTCAGCAGACTTGTAGGTGAAGATGACGTAGTGTGGGAACCGAGCAGCTCCACCATTCGCACCCATCCAGTGCAAAACATCCTCGATCTGTACCAGCTCTCGGGGAAAGAGAAATTCCCCCGAGCCGTAACCGTCGACGAAAGTGCTCCCGCACATCTCGATCGTGGTTCCGCGCAGACTGTTGTCGTACAGGCGGATGCCGTGCATGTTGAAGACGATGGAGCACCATCCACAATCAATGATTTTCTGATGGTTGTCATTCATCGCATTTGCGTCAGGCTTCATTGCCTGCAAGAGCATATGCTGACCCTCGTTGGTCACCTCGAACTTGGCAATCATGCCGATGGGGAGCCTGTCGCGGATACCGAACTTGTTCACGCGATTGATGGGAACCATGTCGGACAGCTCAGCCATCTTCTCGAAGAACGATTCAGGGACCCGTGACTTGACCATCGCACCTGATCGCCCAGGTCCCTCAAGCTCGAGATATTTCTCCTCCTTGTTCGAAGGAAGAAGACGAAATTCCCACGTCTCAATACCACGGTAATCCTTTCCGTCAGGCATGAGCACAATACCGTCGGAATAGAGAGACGGCTCCGCGATGAGAATGGGCTGTGGAGTCGCAGTGAAGAGGAAGATCTTCTGTGCAAAAACCTTGAGGTTGAGGTACATCCGGTCATAGGAGTCTTCTTTAGCGTCATCCTTGATCGTCTTCTCTGTGTCGAGGGTCATCTGCTTGTACGCCCCCAGCTTGTGTGCCTCATCCACAAAGAGAATGAACTTGCTGTGCGGCGTGATCCGGTCGTAAACGCGGGTGATGTGCGTCGTGTTGTGAATACAGACAATCGAACGCTGCCTGGATCTGTTCAGCACCGCCTCAACTCTGTGAAGGAACTCGTCGTGATGCTTGTCCCCCCTTGAGCTGTCGTGGTACAAAGGAGAATCGAAGAGCTCAATCGTCCTGTCTGAGAATCCTGCAGCCCTCAGGACTTTCTGTAGGGCGAGAGACGCAGGTTGAATCCGACTGAAGAATTGTGTGGTCTGACTCACGTCCTTGACGATAAAGATCGAGTCGTAACCAAGTGCCGTGAAGATGTGACAGAGAGCGATCATCAAGAAAGTCTTGCCACTCTGAGTGCTGGCCGTGATGAGAGAGATCCATCTCTTGTTGCTGATTTCGTCGGGGTTCCTGTAAACGAGATCCATCAGCTCGAACGCCTCGTGAAGTAATATGCTGTTGTCAGAGTTGATCGCGTCATTGAACTTATGCCTGTAATACCGAAAGACGACGTCACGTGCACGCTCCTGTTCATCGATCTCTGTCTCTGTGAAGATGGGACCGTTTTTTGATTCTGCCAGCCACACATTCAACATCTTATGAAGGATGCGAGTGCGTTTATTGGGACTGGTTTGCTTATACTGCTTGTAAAGTGAGCGCATTGTCACTGAAGGCAGCTTGGAAACAAAGTCCTTTGCTGTGTGATTTTGACGCCAGTTCTTGGACCGATGAGAGTAAACTCTCTCGGCGTTGGTGAAAATATTCGTTGGTTTAGATAAGATAGGCATCTTTGGTTTTGAAATGTAGTCAATTCAAAATTTCATTTTTATAAAGTTCAAATAACACAAGAACATCATGTAAACGCAACGCAAAAAAACCCCACAACAAGACCGAAGTCCTGAAGTGGGGTTTTGATGACCGGTACTTCTTACCGGGTTTACCTAAGTGTTATTTTTATACTTTATACTTACCTGTTTTCGTCGAGCACCGGGAACCTAGTCGTCCCATTCCTCATCGCTCATCACCCCCATCGTCCTTCGCGCGCCTTCGCGATCCGGTCGTTATAGTTGAAGGCTTCCTGGAGAGGGCACATGTTTCTTTGAGTACTCAGAACGGCGTCCCTGATCGGAGCCACTCCGGCGTTGTAGCGGGCCTGGTTGACATTGAGAAGCATGGCCTCGTAGCTGAGAGCGGTCTTACGGACATTGCTAGCAGGCTGAGAAGACCGAGCAGACTCGATGGGATGTCGACCCAGACGCGCGCGGGTCTGGTTGACGTTGTTGACCATGGTATCGTAAGTGAAGGGAACACGAGCAGGGCCATCACGAGAAGGGCGCCGGCGCAGGATAGCGGGAACCTTCTTCTCCTCTACTTCCACTGGAGACACCTCCATGGGAGACACCATGGGAGAGACTTCCACGGGAGCCGCGTAGCGCACTGACTCGGCCTTGGACTGCTGAGTGTATGGCTCCTTCTCCTCGTTGGTCATCGTCTGCCACTCCATACTGAGCATGCGAATAGTGTCCTTCCCGTTCATGTCGGGGAACATCTTCTTCAACTCAGGGCGACGATCCATGCAGAAGATGATGTAGGAACCACGGGGGCGACGACGGAGCGCGCGTCCGACTGTGTTGGCCTTCTGAACTTCGATCTTGCGGAGAGACTTGAGTGTGCGCTGGAGAAGACCGAAAACCTGCTTGCTGTACCTGTCGTTGTCTGGGGAAACTGACTCTGAAACAAGGACAATGTTGTCCAAGATATTCTTGATTTGGTCTGGGGAAGCCATATCTGGTAGAAATTTAGATCATTAATCTAAATTTTCAATTTTTCTGGGTTTAAGTTATATGAACGCACAAAAGCCCCACAACCAAGTCCCGAAGGACCCAGAAGTGGGGCTTTTTGTGGCCGGCCGAACCCGGAGTTTCTGACACCTCTTGGAACTTGGGACTCTCGGCTTCTCGATTTGGGTAAAACCCCTCTTGGGACAGGAACCAGGCAAGGGACTCAGGCAAAATTTCTCTTGGGACAGGAACCAGGCGGGTGCTCCCGTAGACTCAGAGTGGCTAGCTCTAAGTCATGGGTAGCTTCAAGTTACACCCATGTATTGGCGCTTGCGCACCTACTCTTTTTTTTTTTGAAGTTGGCTAGACTTCTTTTTGTGTGTGCGTGTGCATGTGCATGTGCGTGCTATGTACATTCTCTCTCTCTCTCTACTGCCCTGTGTGGAATCGGCTGGGGATCATCGCCTTCTCATACCCCCACCAGCCGATCATGTGCGGCCGAGGGACTCCGCAGTCAGGGCAGTCGCCACAGTCACAGCGCTCGTCCTGGTACTCCTCCTCCTCCTCCTCCTCCTCCTCCTCCTCCTCTCCCGATCGCTCCGGCTTTGGCGGAGAGTCTGTGTACTCAATCCGGAAGTTGGTCAGACCGTTTCGGATCGCTCCAAGCAGAGCCAGCTCAGCGTCTGCTCGAGGGACTCGGAGCACAGTCACCTCTGGCTCCTTGGTCACCCCCCGCACCGACTTGCGACCCTCCACCTTCGTCCACGTCTTCTTCTCAATGGCCGCCAGTCGCTTTGTGATCTCAGCGGCCTTTGCCTTGGCCTTACGAACTCGGCGCTCAATGTCAGCCGTCTGGATCTTTGCCACTCTCTCGTTGATGGCCTGCACCGCGGCCGCCACCTTCACTATCACCGGATCCAAGACAGGTCGAGGACCCCAGCGAGTCTTGTGCTTCTTCTGCTCCGGTTCCAAGACGGCTCCCTTCACCCAGCTGAAGCCGGGAGTAGTGACCAAGAGTTTAGTCGAAGTCTTCTGCTCCTGATCAAAGAAACCGAGCCCACGCTTGTCCCACGGCTTGCGGATCGTGCTCGGAATGATCGGAACCGAGTCGCGCTCCTCAGAGACTGCACCGAGCAGCTCAACTCCCTTGCCGTAGATCCCCGCTTTCTTTTCCTCCGTCAGAGTCTCCACGACCACAGCGCTCCAGGCCTTGGTCATCTTGGCCTTGCACTCAGCCACCTTCTCAGCCGTCTCCGCTGCTGAGACCACCTTGGCCCAGACAGATGGAACACCAGGCGCCTTGATCGGAGCGGAAGTGAAGACAGTGGTCGGCTTGACCTCCTGGATCTTCTCGTCCGGAACATACTTGAGCCCCATGCGGATGCAGAAGCCGCGCTTGTGCTCGCCCGGGTGCATGCAGGAGCAAGTCTTTCCGGTGCGGCCGAACTTCGCGTTCTTGTACTGGCCGTTCTCCATCTTCTTGACAAATTTGCATCCCAGACCAAAGCGACAGTCCTTCTGCTGCAGCTGATCGATCGAGTGAGCGAAGCGGCAGTCCTTATGGTAACACTTCTTCTTTGAAGCCACCGAGCGGCAGAGAGAAGTGAATTTGAGAACCTCGGCCAACTTCTCCTTCGATGACAAGTCCTCGAAGCCCTCGCAGCGCGCGTTGAACTTCTCATCAGTAGCGCGGCGCTTCTCGATCTTCTGCTCCTTCAGACTCTTGAAGCCGAGCTCAATGACCACTTTCTTGGGCTTGCGGTTCTTGCGGTTCTTGCTCATCACAGTGACAAACTCAGCCAGCTCCGCCTCCTCGTTGGCCTTTAGCTCCGCGGACGCCTTTGCCTCGGCCTGAGCCTGAGCCTCCTGAGCCTCCTGCTGGTTGATTTTCTCGACACATGCTCTGTTCATGCGGTGCAGAGCCTCCTCAAGCTCTGCCTCCTCAGCCGCCTTCTCCTCGTCGGTCCGCTCGTCCTTGAGATCGACAAAGACAAAGGCAGCTTTCTTCTCCTCCTGTAGTCGAGCAGCATGCTCGGCCGCTTCCTGGCGCTCCTTCTCCTGGCGGATCTTGCGCTGGGCGCGCTTGCCCTTACCCTCATCACTGATCGGAGCGGGGGATTTGGTCTTGATAACCAGAGAGCCAGACTCACGTGCCTGGTGCCAAGTCGTCTTTTTGTTCATTCCCTTCTTTGCCTGTGCGCGGGCCTTGCCAGCCTTGCGGTTGCGAATGGCTGCACGCTCTGCTGCGACAATGGCATCGGCCTTTGCTTTGGCTGACTGCACACGCGCCTCGATACCGGCCTTGATGAGGCGGTGATTGTTTCGGCGCTCGCGCATGAGTGCGTACTCATCCTCAAAGATGACCAGCGGTCCAAGCTGGCTGATCCCTCGGCGAGGAGACCGAACCTTCTTCCACGCGGCTAACTCCTGGCGCATCCACTCCATCCGCTTCTCTTCCGCCTTCTCGGCCTTGGCGATCAGACAACGCTTCCACCATGCCTCGATGATGGGGACAGCCCAGGCGCGCACACGGGCCTCGGCCTCGGCGTCCAGAAGCGAGTAGAACCACGCGTTCATCTCCTCGACCGAAATCAACTTACGAGCCGGACGAATGAACTCCATTTCGTCCGGGTGCTGCAAAAGAGATGCCTTGTACTTACGCTCTTCCTCAGCCTGCTCCACTTCGTCCTCGATCTTGTAGGCCTCCGCCTGCTTGACATCGTCGGCGTACCTGTCTCCTAGTTCCTCATCGCTGAGGTCGGCGTCGGAGTATCCGCCGTAGTCGGATTCTGACTCGTAAGAGTCGCCCTCGACAGAGGACATATTCATATGATCGGTAAAGCGAGTCATATCTGACATTCTTTGTCCCGATCCATATGAATTTTCAATTTTTTCTGCTCCGGCCACGGACGGGCCGGTCTGGAAGCGCTTGGCCCAGGAGAAGTTTGTGGCCGAAGCCGTGGCCGAAGCCGTGGCCGAAGCCGTGGACACCGAAGTGCGCACCTCGCAAGGAACTTGTCCGAAGACCGTTTTAGTAAAAGTGGTAGCAGGAGAAAATAAACTTGATGGGCCTCCCAGTCCATCAAGCGGTGGGTCTGGACTCTATGTTGTTCTCCCGGGCTGTCCGACCTAAAAAGGCCTCCCGGATACGGGTCGTTCTACTTCCACCCTACAGTGCCTTTCCTGGTGACCAAACCAGAATTCGGATACAGTTTTATCAGTGTTACGAAGTAGCCCGCTCGATAATCGGCTTCCACAAGTCTACTACTCTACCAGCATGCTCCAGTCGGCTGTCTCTCGACGCGCTCATGGGCTCACCGACAGTACCAGTCCTAACACTCCCGTCGACAACAGTTACCACTCGAAGGTGGCCACTCAATGGAGGCGTACTCGCCAAGTTGCTCGCAAAGTGATCGGCTGATGGTACCTTAAGCTATGCTGACAGAGGCAGACCCGTTTAGGCCGACCACCGTTAGATTGGGGCCCGAAGACCCCGTTCGTTTATTTTACCATCAGTCGTCCGATTTTTTCAATTTTATACGGTCGACCCGTCAGTCTAGACGGAGCCCATGTCAAAGTTTGTCTAAGTCTTTTTCGACCGAGGCCAAGGCCGAAACTGGAAGTGCCTAGTAGAGGCCGACACGACCGAGGCCGACATAGTAGTGTCTAGACTTTCGGTCTGGTCTCCGTCGGCGACTCGGAAGCGAGGCCGAAAAAGACTTTGCGAAAAATTTCTAGATCTCAGCCGAGTGGAAAAAATTGAAAAATCTAAACGAGGAGGGAGAAGATAAGCAGATATGGCTTCCTCATCCGACCATATGAATATGTCTGGCTCTGCCGGACGCTCTTTTGAGCACAATCACTCTCACTCTACAGGTAGCGACAGCAGCTTCAGCGCGGACTTCAAGGACATCAAGATGCAGATGCGCAAAGTTGGAGGCGAGCGACTCACAGAGGCCGACTTCGGTGGGCGCAAGGGTGTGTGGGCTCGGGTGGTCATCGGCGAGATCTTCGCTGAGGTCGGCGGTGATCACGAGCTTACATGGGAAAACGAGACGACCGAGGTTCAGCTCACGTGGAGTGTGAACTGCAACCTCGAGGGCCAGGAAGGCATCGCTAGCGACAGCGGAGCCGGATGGGCCGGCTGGGACGACACGGAGAAGTGCTACCTCCGTTACGACGCCGACATCGGCGAGAACGAGCAGTGCATGCGCATCGTCGAGATCGAGGTCGTGTCCAAGCCGAAGGTCAACAAGGCCGACCGCAAGGCAGCGCGGAAGGCTCGCAAGGCGACCAAGGCCGAGAAGGCCAAGGCCGAGAAGGCCAAGGCC
>ERZ887942.2148-NODE-2148-length-12508-cov-5.606922_pt1 | contig 12508 bp, 7 predicted proteins | sample MGYA00521099_ERZ887942 | MGnify/ENA primary metagenome ERZ887942 (study PRJEB32303, sample SAMEA104408605) | aquatic metagenome | biome: Brackish water; feature: Pelagic; material: water | place: Baltic Sea | collected 2014-06-07T06:48:00 | depth 16,251 m ... | reverse complement strand
ACGAAGACGTCGGCTGTCCTGCCGCCGGTGTGTGGGCTGCACCCTGCCAAGCTGGCGACACCGTTGGTTGCACGGTTGGTTGCACGGTTGGTTGCACGGTTGGTTGCACGGTGGTGGGATCGAATTCAGGATCAGGCAGACGAGAATCAGACATCAGTAAACGGTACCCAACGGAGTGCGGGCCGAAACGTCATCAGTCAGGCTTTCAGCGGAAATCGCGGCTTTCTGTCTTGCCAGCCATCGGCAACGGATCGAGCCGTTCAGCCACGACGTTGATCACACCTTCAGCCCGCTCGAGCCGGCCGCGGATCACCATTGCGGGGGCCTCGCGAGCCACCTGACGGAACCGATGCCAGCAGCCCTTCGACACCACCACGTTGATCAACCCGGTCTCGTCTTCGAGGTTGATGAAGGTCACCCCCCGGGCTGTTTGGGGTCGCTGGCGATGCGTCACCACTCCGGCAACATGGACCACTGTGCCGGGTTCTGCACTCCACAGCTGCACCGACGTCAGCACCCCAATCGCATCCAGTTCCTTGCGCACGAACTGTGTGGGGTGCCCATCAGGCGACACGCCGGTGGCCCACAGGTCGGCAACGGCTTCTTCCATCGGAGTCATCCCTGGCAACCGAGGCGCGGCATCACCGGTGATGATGCCTTCCAGGCGACCAGGCCGCGACTGGACGGTGGCGCCGACCGTCCATATTGCTTCGCGGCGATTGAGTGTAAAGCACTCGCTGAACACCCCGGCGGTGGCCAGCGCTTCGAGCTGCGGGAGCTGCAGATCAGGAACCCGGCGCACGAGGTCTTCGGTGTCAGTGAACAAGCCGCCCTCTGTGCGCACCGTTTCAATCTGTTTGGCTAATCCGCTGCCAATCCCTCGCACCGAACCGAGGCCGAGCCTGACTGCCAAACTGCTGGCCGACACTCCCCGGCCGGGCTCCAAGGTGGCGCCGGCCAGCGATGCGTTGAGATCGGGAGTGTGGACGACCACACCGTGTCGACGGGCATCGCGAACCAGTGTGTGTGGCGACCAGAACCCCATCGGCTGGGCGTTGAGCAGTGCCGCACAGAATGCTGCTGGCTCGTGATACTTGATCCACGACGAGGCGTAGACGAGGTACGCAAAGCTGACCGAGTGCGACTCGGGGAACCCGTAGTTCGCGAATGCCTTCATCTTCAGGTACAGCTCGTCGGCGACGTCGCCAACGATGCCGTTGGTCGCCATCCCGGCGTAGAGCCGCTGCTTAAGCTGCTCCATCCGCCGAGCCGACCGTTTCGATCCCATGGCCTGGCGCAGCTCATCGGACTCGGCCGGAGTGAAGCCGGCAACGTCGATTGCCATCTGCATCAGCTGTTCTTGGAAGAGCGGAATCCCGAGAGTCTTGCCTAAGGAGTTTTCGAGCAGCGGGTGAAGATACGTGACCTGCTCCTGGCCGTTGCGACGCCGGATGTACGGGTGCACCGAACCGCCCTGGATTGGGCCTGGCCGGATGAGCGCTACCTCGACCACAAGGTCATAAAACCGGCGCGGTTTGAGGCGCGGCAAGGTCGCCATCTGGGCACGCGACTCAATCTGGAATACCCCGACCGTGTCGGCGCGGCACAACATTGCGTACACGTCGTCGTCCTGCGGGATGGTCGCGATGTCGATCTCGTAGCCCCGGTGTTCACGGACCAGGTCGACGGCGTAGTGCAGCGCCGAGAGCATGCCGAGGCCGAGCAGATCGAACTTCACGAGGCCCGTAGCTGCACAGTCGTCTTTGTCCCACTGCAGCACCGACCGCTTGTCCATCCGGCCCCACTCGACCGGGCATACCTCGATCACCGGCCGGTCGGCGATCACCATGCCGCCCGAGTGGATACCGAGGTGGCGCGGCGCGTCTTCGACTTCGAGCGCCAATTCAAGCACCGCCTTCGGAATGATCGCGCGCTGTTCTTGTTCCTGCTGCTCCATTGTCACCGCAACTCCTCCCCAGCCATCGACCTGTTTCGACCAGGCGTCTTGCTGGCCGGGTTCGTAGCCGAGCGCTTTGGCCATGTCGCGCACCGCCGAACGCGCCCGGTAGGTGATCACGTTGGCGACCTGTGCGGTGTGATGTCGTCCGTAGCGTTCATACACGTACTGGATGACTTCCTCGCGGCGGTCAGACTCGATGTCGATGTCAATGTCGGGTGGGCCATCCCGCTCGGGCGACAGGAAGCGTTCGAACAGCAGGCCGAGCGACACGGCATCGGCGGCCGTGACCCCGATGGCGTAGCAGACCGCCGAGTTCGCTGCACTCCCGCGCCCCTGACAGTAAATGTCGGAACGACGGCAGAATTCCACGAGATCCCACACCACAAGGAAGTAGCCGGCGAAGTCGAGCTGTTCGATCAGCGCCAGCTCACGGTCAATGGTCTGCCAAGCCCTGGATCGCAACGACAGATCTTCAGATTGGGTCGGCCGGGCCCCGTAGCGCTTCGTGCCACCTGCTTCTGCGACCTGGCGGAGGTACTGCATCTCGGTGAGCGGCTGATCACCAGCGCCAGCACCAGCGGGGCATGGGAACGGTGGGAGTTTCGGCGCCACGAGTGCGAGGTCGAATGCCGCTGCCTGGCCCACAGCGGCTGCCCGCTCAACCGCGCCCGGATATCGAGCGAAGCGAGCCTGCTGCTCGGCACCAGATCGCAAATGTGCTCCCGCCGAGCCCGGCAGCCACGCGTCGACATCGGCCAGGCTGCGCCGTGACCTGACTGCGGCAAGTGCGGTGGCCAGCTTGCGTTGCGCTGGTGTCGCATAGTGAACGTTGTTGGTCGCCACGCACCCGACCCCCGTCTGCTGGGCCAGTTCGTACAGCGCATCGTTGCGTGCCGAGTCGAGTGGATCGCCGTGATCCCACAGTTCGACCAGCACACGGTCCTGTCCGAACCCCTCGATCAGCTGGTCGAGTTCGCGTCGCGCCGCCTCGGGCTGACCGCTGGCCAGAGCTGCGGGCACCCCACCCTTACGGCAGCCGGTGAGGACCCAGACGTGGCCGCCCAACATCTCGGCCAGATCGGCAAACGCGAACTGCGGTGCACCCTTCTCGCCGGCCAGATGACCAAGGCTTAACGCCCGCGAAAGCTTGCCGTATCCCTCGACCCCATCGGCCAGCATCAGAAGATGGGTTCCTGGCGGATCCGACGCATGCGCATCAGGGACACGACCTGTAGCTACCTGGCGGTCGGTGTCTGGTTCGCTGCGCGCCACTCTTAAGCCGGGGAGTAAGCCGTCGGTCAGGGTGATCTCGGCGCCGAACACGGTCAGCAGACCAACGGCCTTGGCCGCCTCGGCAAATCGCACCACCCCGTAGAACCCGTTGTGATCGGTGAGCGCCAAGGCTGTGAGCCCGAGCCGAGCTGCCTCGGTGGCGAGTTCTTCCGGATGAGAAGCACCGTCGAGAAACGAGAAATTTGAATGACAGTGCAGCTCTGCGTACGGAACAACATCTGCATTCGACGTCGCGCCGTGCAACCCATCAGGCGCTTCGAATGGCTGCCGTTTGCGGCTCCATGCCGGGCTGTCGCCACCAGCATTCCACGATGGGCTTCCCGGCGCGCGACCATCTCGGTTGATCGGCTTCGTACTGTGTTGCTGCGGCCCTGATGATGGCGGCTGACCCGACAGGGTTGCTTCGAGTTCGCTCCATGACCAGGACGGGTTGTTGAACCCCATCCCGCCATTATCGAACAGGTGTTCTTTTCTTGCAAGTCGAGTCAGGATGAAAATCTGGCTTGGAGGTACCGCAAGATCCCCGCAAGCCCCGGATCGGCGCGCTCAACTGCTGCATCCCACTCGAACCAGTCGATCTCTTGGCTCTCATCCGCCGGCGGAGCAGGGTCCCCAGCGCCACCATCAATTAAGTAGCGCACGTCGAGATGTGTGTGCCCTCGACCACCGACATGCACATCGACGTGCACAAGAGGCGGCACATCGTCGGCGTCGAGCGCGTCAAAGAAGGCAACATCGAGCCCAGTTTCTTCGCGAGTCTCACGCAGCGCAGCGGCCCACGGCGTCTCCCCCGGATCGATGTGTCCACCTGGCTGCAACCAGAAGCCGAGCCGCTTGTGCTTCAGCAAGATCACCCCGCGCGGCCCGACCACCAACGCCGAGCCGGTGACGTGAATCGGATCAGATTTCTGCGATAGCGGGTCGCTGAGCTTGTCGAACGCCTCGACGAACCGTTCAATCGACACCTGTTCACGTTCATTGACGGCGACACGCGCCACCACATCGGACCGCAATCGAGCAAGCACATCGAGCGACATACACCTCATTGTTGGCCGTCTGGCGGACCGATCCAAATCATATTGATGCAATTTTTTGTCAATTTCTTCTTGAGTTCCAGACAATTCGAGCCGATACCTCAAGGAAAGCCAGAACAAACGGGTCAACCACTCGCATGGCTCGAACAGAACACCGCACTCCAACCCGGTCGGTGGACCACTCCTGGCGGAAAAATGATTATGGACCAAGAAATCAATCTCTCACCTCGAATCCTGATTGCGGTGTCTGATCCCGACCTGCGTCGAGTCGCCGTTGCTGGCCTGCGCTCCTCGGGTTTCTGCGTCAGTGCCCCGACCGACGCCGAAGCAGCCATGCTGCTCGCTCAGTCGTTTTCCCCCGATGTGCTGATCGTCGACTCGCGCCTCGTCACCCCCGAGGGCCGACCGCTGTTCGAACAGCTCCGCAACTCAACCGAGCAATACCTGATGTGCATCGCAGGCGAAGGTGAGCATCGCGTGCGCTCCGTCGTGCTGCAGTCCGGTGCCGACGACGCCATTTCCACCCCTCTGCATGTCGATGAACTCGCTGCGCGCTGCAATGCGATGCTCCGCCGCCCGCGTCAGCTGCAGCAACGTGTCGAGAGCGTCAGCGCCGCATCGCTTATCTTCGGCCCGCTCACCATTGACCTTGGCCGCCACGAAGTCCGTGTTGACAACGAAGAAGCACTGACCACTCGCATCGAGTTCTCGCTGCTCGAGCAGCTCTGCCGTCGCCCCACTGAAGTGTGCACACGTGACGAACTACTTGATGCCGTCTGGGGACCGCGTTGGGTCGGTGACAGCCACGTCGTGGATGTGCACCTGTCCAACCTGCGCCGCAAGCTCGACCAGGCAGCACCCGGCACAAAGGTGATCCACACCGTCCGCGGTGTCGGCTTTCGCCTTGCCAACGACATCACCGACGCCATCGGGATCCCCCTCGCCGTCGGCGTCGGCTGATCTCGATCTCGATCTTTACCTGGTCGCTCAGTCGTAGAGAGCACTGATCCACCAGCGTTGGTGTTCGGCAATCACCAGGTAGCTGCGCTGATCGTCGGTGACCATCTGAAAGCGGGCTAATCGACGATGCCGTTCGGGCTCCCACCAACGCTCATCGATCGGCCACGGCCCCGCCCAGGCAGCAACCTGGCGCAACCGACCGCGCCGCCATCCTGACGCCTCGTCGCCGGTCAGCAACCTGAACTGAGCAGGCCCCGCTGACACCACTCCGCGCCCACTGACCTTGACCGGCTGCCCCGTCTCGTCGAAGACTTCAACCGGATGTGGCTCGGCAAACACCGTGGCCGGCGACGGTGACGGAAGCGAGCCCGGCCAGGGACCTACTGGTCCACTTCCCGTCCCGGCAGCCGACGTCGCCCGCTGCCGTTGATCAAGATCGACCATCGACGCCGACACCCAGCGATAGCGATCAGCCGGCAGCCGCCCGCCATTCCACACCGGCACCGTGACTGCTTCGTCAGAGGTGAGCATGGTCAGTCGGGCGATGCTCCGCGCGGCCTGCCGGTCAGCCTCGGACTGACCGCCCCACAACCCGAGCTGGCTCCCGACGTCAGCGCGCACCTCGTCAGGTGTCAGCCTGATAAGAGCAATACCTCCGGTGATCTCCTGATCGCTCCCTCGCGGCAGATTGGTCCACGCATCGAGTTGCCAACGAACACGCTCGACCATCGCTGCGGCGTTCAGCCCTGCTGAACGGAACCACGAACGTTCAGATCGCTCACTGTGCTCGGTTTCAAGCTGCACAACCAGCCGAGTACACACGCGGCCTTCAGCCGACAGGGCCTGCGCCAACTCGTCGGCCAGTTGCTTGGCGACAAAGACCACTGCAGCCGCCTGAGCAACCGGGTCGTCGAGCACGTGATCGAGCCGACGCTCCGGCGACGGATCAGTGGTGCTCGGCAACCGATGATCGGCACCTGAGGCCAACCGATGGGCGTGCACACCGGGGTGACCGAAACGCCCGAGCACATCGCTAGCCGTGAGCGCAGCGAGGTCACCAAGCCGACGCAAGCCGAGCCGGCTGAATAGGTCGATCATCTCGGGTTCGCACTCCCCCAACGTCTGCAGCCAACCAATCGGCAACGGCGCACAGAAGGCTGCCGACCCGCCAGCTTCGACCAAGACCGCAGAACCCCGCCGCACCGATAACCGCGCCGCCACGCTCGATGCAAACCGGCCATCAGCGACGCCAACACCGACGGGCCCACCTGTTCCCCCAACACCCGTTCCCGTGACACCCACTGAGCGACCAATGGCTTCAAGCAGCACATCCGACAGCGCCGCATCGCCGCCGAAGTACCGCGAAGGCCCACGTGCTGCCAGGCTGATCCAGCCCGCTTCGACCACATCGAGCCGAGGCGAGAACTCAGCAACAGCGCGCACCACTGGCTCGAACTCGCGGGCATCGCGAGCAACATCGTGGTCAACAAGAACGATGTCGGGGCAGCGCCGTTGCGCTTGCCGCCGCCGCTGCCCGATCACCACGCCCTCGGCGGCAGCAGCAGCCGTGCGCGCCACCACCCGGTTGGCGTGCATCACAGCGGCCAACTGTTCGGGACGAAACCCAGCAGCAACCGCTGGCCAGTCAGGCAGCCACACCGTGACCATACGCATTGGCGAACCACCCATGATTAGCTCACCGCAGAGAGCAATGGCGGCCAATTGTCGATAGCTGCTGCATCGTGTTCGCTCGACGTGGCCGACGTGGCCGACGTGGCCGACGTGCCGAACGGCAGCGCCAGCGAAACGCATCGACGACCGGGCACCCGGCGCCCAGATGCCGACATATCAACCGTGCGCTGCTGCAGATGCCCCCACCCGGCACCCACACCCGACCAGACCTGCTCGATGGTGTCGATCACGCCGTCACACACCAACGGCCCTGGGTCACCGAGTACCAGCATGACAACCCCCCGCTGCTGCAAACGGGTGGCAACCTTGCGCACCGTGCTGGCCGTGACCTCGACGGGCACCCGTGTGAGCATCACTTCGAATCCATCGGCAGCAGCGGCAACCACATCGGCCCACCGGGCTGCGCGTTCGGCGACATTGGCTGCGGTGGTCTTGCCGCCCAGAGATGTGTCGATCGCGACAATGCGTTCGAGCGGCACACCGAGCTCGCTGGCCGCATCGAGCCCGAGCGTGGGCACGTCGATCACCGCCAGCCACGATCCTGCTGCCACTGCCGCAGCAACCAGGTCGAGTGACGCCGACGTCGCAGCCATGCCACGGCACGACAAGACACGACCGCGCACCAAGCCGCCTTCGGAAAAGAGTTTGGCAACATGCCCAGCAACCGGCAGCACTCGTTCACGAGCCATCGACACCGGCGCAACTCGGTCGCCGAGTGCCGCCAACACCGATGCCAGCGGTGCCTCGACCAGTGCCGCGACATCGTTACCCCGCTCGCCAGCGATATCGCCAGGCATATCGTCGTTAATATCGCGTACCGCAACGTCCATTCCGACATAGTATCGAACACACGTTCGATACCGCAAGACCGAATGCGGCGCTGTCAGACCGGTTGTTTTTGCAGGGACGCCAGATGCGTTTCGATCAGCAGACTCATCTGTTGGCAACTTGCCGCTGCACCGTCGGCACCGAGGGATCGAGCGTGCTCGTCGTCACGAATCGCTCGGCCACCAGCGACAATCAGCAGCTTCGGCGCTACCGCACGCACTGCCGCGCATGACTCGGCGAGCTGCGCGAGACAGTCCTCTGACGAGACCGAGATCCCGACCGCAACGGCATCTGGAGTGTCGGCAACAAGCAGCCCCAATGATGTGGCGGGGAGGTCGGCACCCAGATCAGAGACTTCCCATCCCTCCAGCCGCAACAGATCGCTGAGCATCGCCAACGGCAACATATGAGTCTCGCCCGCCGGCGTCGCAGTGATCACCGTGCCGCGGGGTCGTCCGCGACGTACAAACCGATGCCCGAGCTGACCGATGATCCGCATCGCCATACCACTCGCACGGTGCTCGATAGCAATATCGAGTTCACCTGCACTCCACCGTTCACCGATACTGACCATTGCTGGCGTCAGCATCTCGAGGTACACCTGGTCCAATTCCTTGCCAGCTGACATGGCCGACTCGATGACGCCCCAGGCCCCACGGGAATCACCAGCGACCAAGCGCGACTCGAGTCGCTCGCTCCACGGAGCGCGCTCCCCTGGTGCAACCGGCGATCGCACAGAACCAGCCTGAAACGCCGCCACCGCATCGGGAGTGACCTTCCACGTGCCGCCGATCTTGTCGGCATCCATGAGGCCCAGGCGGACATAACGGTATGCGGTCATGTAGTGCACGCCGAGTTGATCGGCAGCTTCTTGGAGGGTCAAAACTGATTCGCTCATGCAATACCGCTCAACGCGTGTATTGAACACTAGAGCGCACTTGCACAGCGCGCTGACCGTGCTCGTTTAAAAAACGAAAACGAGGACTAACGGGAGTTCCACTTAGCGCGGGCGGCTCGCCCACGCTCAAGCAGATGCGACGGCACCTTCTGAGCTTCAGCCGACAGTTCAACACCACCTGATTCACCACCTGATTCACCACCTGATTCACCACCTGATTCGCCGCCTGATTCGCCGCCTGAGGCAACAGCGTCCGCTGGCTCACCGTGCTGCAACTCTTCGGGCGACGGCGGCTTGACGCCCGGCTTCCAGTACGTGTGCAGGTCACGAACGAGATCCGCAAGGCCTGCCGAGTCGTACCCTTTTTCGAGGTCGACCGTGATGATGTTGGCGTACACGTGAACGCTTGCGACCTGGCCGGTGCCGAACAAGCGTCGTGCCAGTTCGTCTGACGGCGTATTGCCGTGGGCATCGAGGATCGAACGGAACCGCTCGTGCCCCTGCCCGGACAACGTGCGATTGATCTCGAAGCGCACTACACCTGGGGTGGAACTCGGCTTCTCAGTGACGGCGACCAGCTGACCCATACGGCTCACAAGCTACACGGGCAAACCCGCGGCGCGCGTTTCCGAGGCGAGCATGCCGATCAAACGAGCGCTTCGGCGAGTACCTGCGGGAACTCCCCAGGTGTGATCGCCATCACTGTGGCACCAAGCGCTGTGAGCGCTGCAGCATTGGTGTAGTCGTGGGCCGGTGCGCCTTCGTCGCTGAGCGCCAACAACACAATGACCCGCACGCCGGAGGCGACGAGTTCGGCGACCCGCCGATACATCATCTCGGTGTTGCCACCTTCATAGAGATCCGAAATGAGGAGCAGCACGCTGTCCCGCGGACGCTCAATGAGCTGCTGGCAGTAGCCCAGCGCATTGGCAATGTCGGTGCCTCCGCCAAGTTGCACCCCGAAGAGCACTTCGACTGGGTCATGCAGGAACGGCGTGAGGTCGGTGATCGAGGTGTCGAAAGCAACAAACTGCGTTCGCAACGCCGGGAGTTGCGCGAGCACCCCACCGAATAGTGAGGCGTAGACAACGCTGTCGGCCATCGAACCGGACTGATCAACGGCGATGACGACATCTTTGGCGAGGCTCCGCTGGCGTCGCCCGTGGCCGACGAGCCGTTCGGGAATGATCGTGCGATGTTCCGGCAACCAGTGTTTGAGGTTCGCTGCAATCGTGTGGTTCCAGTCGATGTCGCCGGGGCGCGGGCGCGAGGTCCGAGCGCTTCGGGCCAGCGCCCCACGAACCGCCTGACGGGTCTGGTCGAGGAGCCGGGCTTCGATGTCGGCAAGCACCTGGGCAATGATCTGGCGGGCTGTAGCCCGCGTCTCGTCGGGCAGCATTTTGTTCAACTCGACGAGCAGCGTCACCATATGAATGTCGGGTTCGACCGACTGCAACAGCTCGGGTTCGAGCAGCAGCTGTTTGAGGTCGAGCCGTTCGACCGCATCGCGCTGCATGATCTGGACGAGTGGCGTCGGAAAATACGTGCGAATGTCACCGAGCCAGCGCACGACACCCGGCTTCGATCGCCCCAGCCCGCCGGCACGCTTTCCGCCGCCGCGTCGGCCGCGCGCCCCCGAGCCGTTTGCGTCGTCTCGGTCATAGAGCGCGCCAAGCGCAGCGTCAATCCTGCGATCGTCGCCGACCAACGCCTGACCCCCACCCGAACCGTCGCTGGCAACGCCATCCGAACCGCCTGTGCCATCCAAGCCATCCGAACCATCCAAGCCATCCAAGCCATCCGAACCATCCAAGCCATCCGAACCATCCAAGCCATCCGAACCATCCGTGCCCTCTGCTCTTTCGGCGGCGCGCTGGCGCGACTGTTCGACGGGCTGCGTTTGCACATCGTCAGCAGCACCACCGAGCACCAGCCGCCAGCGACGATGGCGTTCAGAATCAGAGACCCGGGCCAGCATCTCGGTCATCTCGATCACTCTCGATCCATCTCGATCCGGCGTTGCTCGATCCTGCGTTGCTCGATCCTGCGTTACTCGCCGATCAAGCACCACAGCCAACTGCTCGCTCAACTCCTCGATTGGTTGGCCGGGGCCAACACCGAGCATGTGTCGCACCGTCATCAAAACTTCGGCGGCGCGTCGGACGTCGACATCGGTTCCAAAGCCATTCGTGCGCTGCGGTGACTGATCAAGCAGCAGCGCCATGATCTGTCGGCGCTCGGCTGCTTCGAAGGCCCCGAAGGTCCGACGGAGCAAGACAAAGACCGAGTCAAACTCGGCAGGTTTCAGCGACGACAGCCAACGATCGACAACACCGAGTAGGTCGGCATCATGCACCAGGACCGTGCCGGAGCCGGCGAGGAATCCCTCGATGAATGCAGCGCCAGTTGCTGGTGGCGTTCCGCCCGACAACGCCTGTCCCAGCCGCTGCTCGACATCGCGCGTGGTCCACGCGCCACCGTCGTGCAGCAGCCTGGTTGCCCGGCCGTGCACCAGGCCGTGCCCAGAACGGGTCCCGGCCAACTGTGCAAGCACGTCGGGGAAGGCTCGGTCTCGCGCCCGATGTGACAGGACGGCGAGCGCCGCCTGCACGCCAGTCAGCCGTTCGACCATCACTGCTGCGCCGTCGTCATCAAGCTGGCGACATGCCACGCCGACACCAGCGAGGATCCGTACGATGATCCCGTCGAACACGGAACGCATCGATGACGCATCGGTCTGGCGGACATCGCCGTACCGCAGCGCGTTGGCCAGCGGCACCGCAGCGTCCATCAATTGGCCGACGTCGGGATCGGTCGCAGCACGCTCGGCGAACAGCACAACACACGGCTCAATAGCGTCGGGCAGGTCGCCGAACAGCGCCGACTCGAGCACTCCAACCAGATCGGCCAGGCCGCTTGCTGCCCGACCACGTTCGATCAAACGGTTGGTCGCTGCCGACGCAACGGTCGTGCCGTAGCCCGACTGTTCGATCAGACGCACCGACAACTCGGGCTCCCAGGCGACACGCCACGTTTCACGGAAAGTGCCAGACGAGCCCCGCCCCTCCTCGGGCACGCCCCAGGGCACACCAATGGCCAGTAGTCGATGCAACAGGTGCGACTTGCGCAGCCCGGTCGGCGTGCGCAAATCGACTTCGACGATGCGCGTCGCAGCTTCGGGTTTGAGGCGAGCAGCTTTTTGTGCCTTCGCGAGGTCGCGGGCGAGCGGTACTTGCGGGGCCGATTCGGGCACCGACCCGAGTGCGTCGCCAACGACAAGTTCGTTGCGCACTAAGTCGAGGCCACCCATCACCGCGTCAGCGGCATCGAGCACTTCGGCCAGCCCAGGGCGCGGCCGGTTGCGCATCGCTGCAAGCGTGGTGGCGAGTCGAGTGCCGCCAATCAAGTGATCAGGTGATGCCGCATGGCCTCGCGAGCGCAACACGTGTGCTGCGTCGACGAAGAATCGGGCGACCCCGTCGGGGCCCGGATTGCGGAATATGTGGTCGTACCAGCCGGGGCTGCTCACCCCTGCGCCGTAGCCCGATGACTGTGTGAGCCGGCGATGAGTCCAGGGCACCCACGCTGCTGCGACCTTGACCTTTGCCAGACCGCGCAGCGTTGCTGTGTCGGCCTGTGCCGGGTGCGCATCGAGGTCGAGCGCCGGTACGTGCCATGCCCCGCAGATCACAGCGATTGTTTCGTGCCCGTCTTTCTTCGCCACGCGAATCGCGCGCCGCATATGGGCTTCTCGACGCTCTTCGCCCTGCGACGGAATCGTGCCGTGGCGGGCTGCGGCCATTGCTTCAGCAACCGCCGCGAAGGCGGTGGGCCCGTCGCCGC